>Ga0210051_1001597_pt1 | contig 22831 bp, 24 predicted proteins | sample CryGey092014_all_FD_185464 | JGI IMG/M metagenome (GOLD analysis project Ga0210051, IMG submission 185464) | Groundwater microbial communities from aquifer - Crystal Geyser CG23_combo_of_CG06-09_8/20/14_all (SPAdes) (version 2) | ecosystem: Environmental > Aquatic > Deep subsurface > Groundwater... | reverse complement strand
ATTGCATCTAAAAGATTCGGAATGGCGCTACAGCAAAGAATCTGATATGCTCGAAAAAGAGCTATGGCAAATTTACAAACAATATTTAAAAATCAATCATCTAGTCTAGGTATCTAGTCTAGAGCCTATGATTATATAAATTTTGATATGGAAATAAACGCGGATCGCTTGTTTGCCGCTTTTCTCCTGTCACCGCAAACAATCAGCTGGATCGCGGAAATTATTGGCCGTCAAAGGTTGATTTTTCCTGATTGGCGCTGGATAGACCCCGGCACAGCCCACCTGACTTTGATATTTTTCGGTCTAGCCGGGGAACCGGAAAGAGAAGAGATTGGAAAAGTATTTAATAGTATATCGGGAAAATACGGCCCAATGACTTTTTCAGCCGACGAATTTGGCGGTTTTTCCGCAAAAAATAATTTCCGCGTCCTTTTCCTGTCTGTCCGGCAAATTTCCGGCAAAAGCGCCTTGGACTTTCAATTGGCGATGGAAGAAAAATTAAGCAGGGCCGGACTTAATATTGACAAAAGAATCTGGCATCCGCATATCACTTTGGCTCGGGCTGACCGGCGTTCGGAAGAAATACTGCCAAAAAATGATTTTTCTCCGGCTGAATTTACTTTGCGGGAATTCGGACTATTATCCTCACAACCCAATAAAGCTGGGGCAGTTTATAAACTTCGGGAAAAATATGTCTTATAAATATTATCCATCCGGACAGACACCAGTTGAAATATTACGGATAAAAATTGACAGTTTAAGCAAACCGGCCGTGTTATCGCAAGCTAAAAGCTGGTTGGAAAAAGATGGATTTCACTACCTGACTACCGTCAATCCGGAATTCGTCCTGTCCGCCAAGAAAGATGAAGAATTTTTTCATTTACTGAATACGTCTGATTTAAACGTCCCTGACGGTTTTGGCTTGGTCCTGGCCGCTTTTTTTCTTGGTCGGAAATTACATCGCTATCCGGGCGCGGACTTGATGTTTGACCTCCTGGACTGGGCAAAAAAAGAAAAATGTCCGGTCGGCTTCATCCATTGGTCAAAGAGCCATACTTCAACGCAAGAGCTTTCCTCGGCTTTGCGCGCCCGCTTTCCCGGCCTGGATTTCCGGATTTGTGGGGCGGAACGCGGACTGGATTGGTCTGACGCAGATTTTGTGGCTTTCCGGCCACTTTTAGTTTTTGTGTCTTTGGGCGCGCCTTGGCAGGAAAAATTCATCCAGCATTATTTATGTCCGCTTGCTTTTGTCCGTTTGGCTATCGGCATCGGCGGCGCCGTGGATTTTTTATCCGGCCGCGTCCGGCGCGCACCCGTCTTGATGCGCAAATTGGGCTTGGAGTGGTTATGGCGGCTTATTTGCCAGCCGCGCCGGATTAAACGGATTTTTAACGCGACCGCCGTTTTTTTCTACCGTTTTTTACGCTGGCGTTTCGTCCAGCCTTTTTTCCACCGCCCCAATGTCGCTTGTTTGCTTTTTAAAAAGGAGTATGGTAATTATTATATATTGATTTTTGAACGGGTGGACGAGGCCGGCCATTGGCAGATACCCCAGGGCGGACGAGATGGACAGGAAGCCGGTATTGCCGGATTAAGGGAATTGCGGGAAGAATTGAATACTAAGCGATTCCGCCTGATTCGGGAATGGCCGGAAATCCATCGTTATGATTTTAAAACTATCCCCGGCCGCTATGGTTGGCGCGGGCAGAAACAAAGCTTGATTGTGGCGGAATTTTTGGGCCGCGACCAGGATATTCATTTGAATGACTGGGAATACCGACATTGGCGCTGGGTCAAGGCTGATGATTTGGTAAAAGCGGTGCATCCTCTGCGTCAGCCGGGGGCGGCCAAATTCATCGCGCGATTTCAAAATTTAATTGAACAAAAAATAATTTAATTATATGGATTTGAAAATAAAAAAATATATTTATCTGATCAACGATTTGACCGGCTTAATCTTGAAAAAAGAGCGGATTCAAGAAGCCCAAAGCGCCAAAAAATTGCGCCAGGCGCTGATTGCGACCGTTCTGGCGCTGGCCCTTTCCTTATTTTTAAATATTTTGTTGTTGGTTGGATAGAAAATATATGATTAAACGCACCCGTTTTTCTCCGTCCCCGACCGGTTATCTGCATATCGGCGGCCTGCGGACGGCTTTATTCGCTTATTTGTCCGCCAAAAGTCAGAACGGCCGGGTAATTTTACGTTTGGAAGACACCGATCAAAAAAGATTGGTGGCGGACGCGGCTGAAAAAATGATTTCCATTCTGGATTGGTGCGGATTGAAATTTGACGAAGGCCCGGTCCAGGGCGGGGAATACGGACCATATGTCCAAAGCCAAAGGCGGGAAATTTACGATCGCTACAGCAAAGAACTCTTGGCCAAGGGCGGAGCTTACCGCTGTTTTTGTTCGCCGGAAAGATTGGATAAATTGCGGTCCGGCCAGATGACCCGCCGTGAACCGCCCCGTTATGACCGAGCTTGCCGCGATCTGCCGGAAGCGGAAGCGGCGCAAAGAGCGGCGAACGGCGAACGATTCGTGATCCGGCAGAAATTGCCTTTGACCGGAGAAATCAGAGTGCGCGATGAATTGCGCGGGGAAATAATTTTTTCCGCGGCCGAACTTGATGATCACGTCCTAATCAAATCCAACGGTATGCCCACTTACCACTTTGCCGTCGTGGTGGACGATCATTTGATGGGCATCAGCGAGGTGGCGCGCGGAGAGGAATGGCTGCCCAGTTTCCCCCGGCATATTTTGCTTTTCCAATCATTTGGCTGGACACCGCCAAAATTCCTTCATCTGCCTTTGATTTTAAACAAAAGCGGAGGCAAACTTTCCAAGCGCCAGGGAGATGTGTCGGTGGAGGATTTTAAAAATAATGGCTATCTGCCGGAAGCGCTTTTGAATTTTTGCGCCCTGCTGGGCTGGCACCCGCGCACGGACAATGAAATTCTTGATTTGGCAGAATTAATAAAAGTCTTCCAGGTGAAAGATATCGGCGTTAGTCCGGCCGTTTTTGAAGACAGCAAGCTGGACTATTTGAACGGTAGCTTTATCCGCCGGAAAGCCGCGGCGGAGTTGGTCGGCTTGTGCCTGCCTTTCTGGCAAAAATTTTGGGATAAGCACCCGGAAAAAGCGCCGGCTAAGGCGCCCGACAAAATTTATTTGGAAAAAATTATTCTTTTGGAAAAAGACCGTTTAAAAAAATTATCGGAAATTGGGGAGAGGACAGATTTTTTTTTCCAGACTGAACTCTCTTACGACCCGAAAATGCTTATCTGGAAAAATTTTTTGCCCGCGAGCATCAAAGCCAACCTGCAAAAAATTTTTCATTGGCTTTCGGCCGTCAATGAAGACGATTGGAATGAAAAAAAACTTGAAGAAGTCGTAAGCGAAGGACTTAAAACTGATAAATTAGGGACGGGGGAGTGCCTTTGGCCTTTGCGCGTTTCTTTGACTGCCCAACAGGCCAGCCCCGGGCCCTACCAAATCGCCGCGATCCTGGGTAAGAATCTCAGCCTAAAAAGAGTCGCCGACGCCATAAAAAAATTGTAATTAAAAAACAAAACTTTTATTAATTAATAAGGTTTTGTTTTTTTGTTGTATGCGAATTTTTATGCTATAATATATAAACTGATTTATTACAAGAAAAATATAAAATTTTTTAGGAAATAATTCTAATAAAAAGCGCTTATTTCTTATGAAAGATAATCTTATCCAATCGGCTTTAAAATCCGCTCACAGCAAATTTTTTATTATCATTCTTTTGTGCCAGCTCATCCTGCCCGGTTTGGCTTGGGGACAAGAAGCGAATTTTTTCAATACTAAAAAAAGCACAGGCAGTGATATATATGACCGGCCCGATAAAGCCGAGGAAGATGATGGCGCGTCAGAAGACAATATTTCTGAACAAACTGATACTCCGGCAGTTCAGGATGCCGCCAACCCGAAAATGAATGATGAGGAAAAAGAACCAGAGCCCGTTACCGGGCCTCCCGATCCGTCTAATGACAGCCAGGAAAAAATCAACGAGGAAATAAAAAAAATCAGCAATCAATTGCAGAACAACCGCTTAAAAACCAAAAATATTGACGAACAGCAGAAAAAGCTGGACCGGGAAATAAAAACCATCCACCAAGGCAAGGCCAATCTGACCAATCAGCTGGCCATTATCCAGAACCGGGAAGCGAAAATCATTTTGGATATTGAAACCGCTCAAACGAAAATTGAAAGGACTAATTTGGAAATGAAAGCCATGGGATTGGCGATCCTCAATCATCAAAACCGCATCCAAGAAGAAGTTGAAAAACTGGCTTCAGTCTTAAAAATTATCAACCGGCAGGATCAAGCCAGCACCATGGAAATTATTTTATTGAATAATTCATTAGCGGAATTCATTAATCAAAGCAAATATTTGGAAAACTTGAACAGGGAGATTAAAGATAGTCTGGACAGCCTTGAGCAAAGACGGAAAGAATTGGAAGCGGAGAATAAAAAATTAGCCGTTCAAGAGCAGAAATTAGGCGAACAGAAAAGGGATTTGGAGAAAAAAAGGGCGGAAATGGAAGCGGAAAAAGATAATAAGAGTCTTTTAATCGGACAATTGAACTTAAGTGAAAAAGAATATCAGGCGAAACTGGCGGCGGCGAAAGCGGAGCAAGAAGAAGCGGCTGCGGAAATTGCCAGCCTGGAAAAATTGATGCGCGCGAAAATGGCAGCCTTGGAAGGGGAGAAGCTGGCTTTCAATGATACCGGTTTTATCTGGCCGGTACCGAAAAATGTCATTACCGCCTATTTCCATGATCCCAGCTATCCCTTCCGTTTTATTTTTGAGCATCCGGGCATTGATGTGCGCGCTTATCAGAGCACGCCAATCCGGGCGGTCGCTTCCGGTTATGTGGCGCGGGCGAAAAATGGCGGCGCCAAAGGCTACAGTTATATCATGCTTGTGCATGGCGACGGTTTATCATCTGTTTACGGCCATGTCTCGCGCCTAGATGTCAAAGAAGACGATTATGTCGTCCAAGGCCAGGTCATCGGTTTGAGCGGCGGTATGCCTGGCACACCAGGCGCCGGCAGTCTGACCACCGGCCCGCACCTTCATTTGGAGATCAGGCTGAATGGCATTCCGGTTGATCCGCTGGCTTATTTGCCATAGTAAAGTAAAAAAATCTAATATAAAACCCCCTTAAAAAGGGGGTTTTATATTAGGCAAATTGATATGATATTCAGTAAAATAGAGGAAAGTGAAAAAGAAAAATAAAATACTAATTTTTTATTTTTGTCCCGCCATGAAGACGGTGATGGACATCTTTTAATTGTTTATTGGTCACATGCGTATAGATTTGCGTGGTAGCGATATTACGGTGACCAAGAAACTCCTGCACCAAGCGCAAATCCACCCCTTGCATAAGCAAATCCGTGGCAAAGGAATGGCGGAGAGTGTGAGGAGTGGCCATAACCGGCAAACCGGCTTGTCGAACATATTTTTTGACTATGTCTTCAATACTTTTTTTGGTCAGACGGCGCGAATCGCCGTTTTTGGCCGCCCGCCAATAATTGATGAACAAGGCTTGGTCCAGGTCGTGACGGGAATCAAGATATTTTTTTAACCAAGCCACCGATCGCTCGGAAAAATATACCGTCCGGATTTTCCGCCCCTTGCCGATTACCGCCACTTCCAGTTCGCGCGAGCGGGGCAGTGGTCCGATCTGATCCCGATTTAAATTCACCAGTTCTTCCACCCGCAGACCCGTTGAAAAAAGCGCTTCCAAAATTGCCCGGTCACGCCGACCGATTTGTGTTTTCAAATTAGGCGACAAAAGAAGGCTTTCAATTTGTTGGAGATTAAGGAATTTAATTTCTTTGTCGCCTTTCTCTTTGGCTAATTTGACTTTACTGGGCGGCAATGACTGGATATCCTTTTCGGCAAAAAATTCCAACAACGCGCGCAAAGCGATCAGATAAAGATTTTGGGTATTTTTTTTCAGGCCGGACCGGGTTTTCTTGTTCGCGCTTCGGGACAAAAAAAGCCGATACTGCCAGACCAAATCCGCGGTCAACTGGTCAGGTCGGATTTTTTGCAGATTATTTTCCTTGAGCCAAAATATAAATTTCTGTAAAAAACGGTGATAATTTTTCAAGGAATTTTCCGCCAAACCTTTGACAATTTCCGTATAATCCAGAAAATCCGGCAAATAAGCGATTAAGGCCTTAGATGGCGCCTTGGACATAGAGTTAAAGGGGATAGCAGATTAACTTAAATATTATTATAAACCGTACACGGCACATCGCTAAATACCAGCATTTTAGTACGATTAACTATACTTCGTGTAATGTAGATTAATTAACCTAATGAGTAGGCAATCTCTTTGTTTATAGGGCTGGCCGAAAAAGAATGTCTAAGAATACGACTTCGGGATAAAAATGCAGAAGAATTTTAACCAGTAAGAGAAAAAGTCCGACGGAAGTTAGCATAAAGATTAAAATTGCCAGGAAAAAAACAAATTTGAAAATGGTTTCCATATTAAATTAATTTTAATAATTATCATGAAAATTTTATTCACCGTAAATCCGATCGCCCCAGCGCGCATCGATATATTTATACAGCCTGAATTTGTCCATGGCCTTTTCTTTGATAAAAATCAAGGTTTTGGACAATTGAGCGGCTAAATCGCTTTGCAGTTTGGCTTCCGGAGAAAAAATCAGTTCCGGGCCGGACTGGACCAAGGCCCGCAAGGTGCCATCAGTGTCGTTAAAAATGAACTTTTCCAGTTTCACTTCGGGAATTTGCTTGGAAAAAAAACGGGCAATCTGGACGGCCTGATCCAATCTGGCCGATTGCGGCGCGTAACCGTCAATAATTTTAAGTTGGCCTTGGTTCTCAATCAAATAAAAATTCTGGCTGGAGGAAGCGCAAAGACCGTCAGCTGGACCGAGAATCTCTCCGGCTGGACTTAAATAGTGATCCTGCCCATCCTCACGCCAAATAAAACTGTATTCTTTGGGTTGAACAATCAGACGTAAAAAATGGCGGTTCACTCTTTCAAAATTAACATCAGTGATGGGAAAATCTCGGATTAATACCCCCAAAACCGATTTTTTATTGTAAAAAAAAATGTTGTCATTCCGCCATAAGCCCAAAAAGCGGCGCTCTGAAAGATTTAGCCTGGCCGCTTCCCGGATTTTTTCCGTCGGTAGCCGCAATTCCAGGGGCAGATTTTCCGGCTCCTCGGCAATTATTATTTCCAGATCAAGGATGCGGAAAAAAGAAGAAAAAAGGAGAACATAGGCCGGCCAGGCAAGCAAAGCCATGATAATAAAAAATATTATGATTGCACGATTTTTTTCCGGCCAGTGTAATATTGGCAAAAAAGATTTTTTTTTCCTGGGAAAAAAGGGATTAATATATTTTTCTTTCTTCCGGCCCGGATAATCGGTTTTCCAAGAAAAATTTTGCGGCATAATTTTTATTACGCGCCAGACGCCGTGGATTTTTAGCGAGCGGCAAAACGTTTTAGACAATTTTCTATCAGGCACTCTAAAAAATCAACAAACACATAACCGGCGGCGCGCGCGGCCTGCGGCGCTAAACTGGTGGCTGTCATGCCGGGAATGGTATTGATTTCCAAAAAATACGGAGTTCCCTGTCCGGGCCAGATGAAATCAGCTCTGGCCAGATCACAAAGGCCTAAAACGGAAAATAATTTTATTGTTTGTTTTTTAATTTTAGCGGCCACGGACGCCGGAATTTTTGCCGGACAAATTTCCTCGCTCCCCGCGGCTTGATATTTGGCTTCATAGTCAAACCATTTAGAAATTTTGGGAATAATTTCCACGATCGGCAAAGCCGAATCTTGGCCGTCAATCGTCATGACCGTCGCGGTTAATTCGCGTCCGGGGATATATTTTTCCAGCATTATCCGTTCGTCCTGCTCCCAGGCACGGTCAAGAGCGGCGCTAATCTCGCTTGGCTTTCGCACAACTGCCACGCCCTTGGAAGAGCCGGCCGTCAAGGGTTTGCACACGAAAGGCCGAGGAAAACGGCGCGCTTGCGCCCGGGCTTGAGATGTATGGCGGTTAATAACCAGGCTGGCGGCGGTGCGCAAGCCACAACGGCGGGCCAAAATTTTCGTCTGTTGCTTATCCATTGCCACGGCGCTCGCCAAAACCCCGGAAAAAAGATATGGGATTTGTAAATAATCAAGCAGACCTTGGAGACGGCCGTCTTCACCGAAAAAACCATGCAAGGCCGGGATAACAATTTGAAATTTTTTGGTTTGCGCGGCCCGGATAAATTTTATCAAATCTTTTTTCGGGTCGTAAAAATAAATTTTATGCCGGCCGGACAAAGCGGCGCGGATCATGGCTCCGGTTTTAAGAGACACTTCCCTTTCCGCCGAAACACCGCCGGCCAGCAAAGCAATACGCAGGGATTTCATGGATTTATTGCTAAAAAACTTATCTTTTGATGATATCCTTGCCAACATAACGGCGCAAAACTTCAGGAACAGTAATGGAACCGTCGGCATTTTGATAATTTTCCATTATGGCGATCAGCATGCGCGCGCTGGCCAAGGCCGTATTATTAAGCATATAGACATACTTTTTCTCGCTGGTGCCTGATTTATATCGGACATCCAGACGCCGGGCTTGCCAATCAAGAAAATTGGACGCGGAACCGCTTTCTCCATAGCCTTGGCGCGAAGGAATCCAGACTTCCAGATCAAACATCTTGTATTTTCCGGCGCTCATATCCCCGGAGCAAATCTGGATTTGGCGATAAGGCAAACCCAAGTCCTCATGCAGTTCCTTGGAAAGTCCAATCATTTCCGCGTGCAGACTTTCCGCCATGGACAAATCGGCCGGGCAAATAACCACTTGCTCCACCTTCATAAATTCATGAACGCGATAAATGCCCTTGGTGTCTTTTCCATAACTACCGATTTCACTTCGGTAGCACTGGGAAAAGCCGCAGAATTTTATGGGCAATTTTTCTTCCGGTAGGACTTCACCGCTGTAATAAGCCAACAACGAAGGCTCAGCCGTACCGATTAAAAATTTATTTTCTTTCCGGAATTCCCCACTTTCATCTTTATCTTCGTTGGCAACTTGATATATTTCATCAATCTCTTTGTTATAGACTCGGCCGGAGAAATAACCGCTTCCGAACAGGACGAATTCCTTAACCAAGGTGGGCGGAATGATTGGCGTAAAACCGCGGCTAATTAATTTTTCCAAAGCGAACATCATCAAACCCATCTGCAAAAGAACCGCTTCGTTTTTAACATAGTATCCTCGGTATCCGGCGACTTTTACCCCCCTCTCCAAATCCAATAAATCAAGATTTTTGGCCAAGCTTATGTAATCTTTGGCCGTAAAAGCAAAATCAGGAATTTTACCGTTCCGCTCCACTTCCACATTATCGCGTTCATCGCGGCCCGGGGGCGTATCCGGAGACGGCGGAGTCGGAACTTTTACCATCAAATCTTCATATTCATCAACGATCTTGGCGAGTTCGTTTTCCTGGGCGGCAATATCCTCCTTCAATTTTTTTCCGGCAGCGATTATTTCCGGCGTGGGCTTCCCCTGTTGACTTTTTTTCGCTAAGGTATTCCGCTGTTCACGGAGTTGATCAGTCTGGGCTTGTATTTTTTTTCTTTTTTCATCCAAAGCCAGCAAATGGTCCAAATCCAGTTTTATTTTTTTAGCCGCAATCGCCTTCTTAATCAGGTCTTGATTTTCTCTGATAAACTTAATATCCAGCATATTTTTTGATTGACGCAATATATAAGAATTATTTGGGCTTAACCAGCGGAAAAATTTGGCATTCGCGGGCGCTTTTTCCGGCCAAAAACGCGAACAGTCTTTCACTGTAGCCAAAACCGCAAGCGGGCGGCATGCCGTATTCCAAGGCTTCAACAAAATCAAAATCATGGCTTTGGGCTTCTTCGTCCCCGGCATCCTTGAGTTTCTGCTGCTCCAAGAATCGTTCCGCTTGATCCAAGGGATCGTTTAATTCGCTATAGCCGTTGCCCACTTCCGAACCGGCTAAAATAACTTGGAATCTTTCGGTTTGGCCGGGTTGGCTGGCAGATTTTTTAGCCAAAGGCGAAAGAGCGGCCGGCTGACCAGTTAAAAAACCCGGACCGGCCAGAAATTTACGGCAATATTTCCAAAGATTATCCAAACCTCTCTGGTAATTAAAACCTTGAGAAGAATAATTTATTTTCAATTCCTTTAATTTCGCGATAATCTGGTTAGTACTGGCCGTGTTGATGTCCAAACCGGTATATTTTTTTATCGTTTCTGAAAAATCGTACCTTTCCCAGGTTTGATCGATATTAATGGAATAATTTTTTATCTGATAGATATTGGTGGCGAAAGTTTTCCGCGCGACTGTTTTGATTAAATCTTCTACTAGGCGCATGCCATCATTATAATCCGCGTATGCCCAATAAAATTCCATTTGGGTATAATCTTGCAGATGTTCAGCGTCCATGCCCTCATTACGGAATTGCCGGCCGATTTCAAAGGTTTTTTCCCAACCGCCCACTAATAGTCGTTTTTGCCACAGCTCACCCATGGAAATGCGTAAAAAAACATCCATATCCAAGGCTTGATGATGAGTTTTGAATGGCCGCGCGTTCGCACCGCCGGCTGATGTTTCCAAAACCGGCGTTTCTACATCCCAAAAACCTTTGGCCAGTAAAAATTCCCTGGTCGCTTGCCAGAATATGGCTTTTTTCCGAAACAAATCTTTCAAATCAGGGTTTGATAAAAAATCCAAGTATCTTTTACGCAATCTTTCTTCTTCGTCTTTTAATCCAGCCCATTTGTCCGGCAAGGGCCGCAAGGCTTTGGCCAACGGCCGCCAATTTTTTAATAATAAGCTCTGCTCCCCTTTTTGCGTGATAAAACAAAAACCTTCCGGCTCAACAAAATCGCCGACATCAATAAGCTGTACAAAATTTTTGTACAGTTCTTGCCCAAGATCTTTTTTGGATAACACTAATTGTATTTTTCCGCTTGAATCTTCCAGGCGGCAAAAAGTGATATTCCCATGGCTTCGGATTGAACGGATCCGTCCGCCCAAAATCAAGGACTTTTTTTGTTCTAAAAAATCCTGAAAATTTAATAAAACAGATTTTACATCGGAATTTCTGTTGGAGTGCGCGGGATAAGGAAACAAGCCCCGTTCTTTCATTTTTTGGACTTTTTTTATTCTCTCTTCCCTTTCATTAAGGCTTTGGTTGCCTGGCATAAAATTATTGAATAGAGATAATTTTATAATTAACTTCTCCCTTGGGTGTTTTAACTTTCACCTGATCGTTAACTTTTTTACCTAAAAACGACATCCCCAATGGCGATTCATTGGAAATTTTTCCTAATAACGGATCCACTTCATTGAAACTGACAATTAAATATTCTTTTTCTTCCCCATTGACCGAGACTTTGATTTTTGAGCCCATGGAAATAAAATGGCCGTTGGTTTTATTATCAACAATGGTTAAATTTTTCAACAAAGACTTAATTTCAATAATTCTTCCTTCATTGAAAGATTGCGCGTCTTTCGCTTCCGCGTATTCGGCATTTTCGCTTAAATCGCCCATTTCTTTCGCTTTTTCTATCCGATCCGCGATTTCTCGGCGTCTTTCCATGAGCAAGCTTAATTCATTCTTGAGTTTTTCATAACCCTCGGGCGAAATGATTTGGTCAGTCATAATAATTGTTGGCCATTTTTTGGCGGTAATATTATTTAAAATTTAATCATTCAGCGGCTGTCTTTGATATAATACAGGAAAATAAAATTGTTAACAAGTTGAACGATCAAGCCATTCTTTTTTATTTACCAGACTATAAATCAAAATTAATAATAAACCAATACCCAGCGGATGGTTAAGATAGGGAGTAAAAAAATTAACCGCCGCCAAGGCCAGAGCTGAAGATCCAAGGCCGGCGATTATTGCTAAATAGGTTAAATTAGGTAATTTCCGGCGTAATTCCAAACTAAAGGAACGGCCGGTCTGCCAGAAGAAAATAACAAAAATACCTGCATAGGCGATAAGCCCAATTATACCAGTTTTTAGCCAAATATCAAGCCAGCCCCACTCAAAGGCATAAGTTTGGTAACTTCCGTCCGTGGTACTGTTCTTTATCCTGGGGTCAGCGGATTGATAGATGATAACGGCGCCAAAACCGCGGCCCAAATATGGTGCTTGCCTGATTTCCGACCATAAAACCGGCCAAAGCTGCCAACGCGAAGAAGCAGCCGGTTCATTTTTAATCTCAGCAATCCGCTCCGAATAGGCTGTCAAGGAATTTTGGCCGGCTTTGGTCGGCGGCCAGGGAAATTTTACAATGCCCGCGATCAAGACCACGGCTAAAATTATCATAATCAAACTTAAAGACCAGGAAAAAAGCCAAAGAAAAAAAATTCTTATCGGCCGTCCCGCCAGAAGCGCGGCCGCGGACAAACCAAGCGCGGCTGCCAGCCAAAAACTCCGGGAAAATGAAACAAGCAGGAGAAATGAGCTTAAAAGGCCGATGACCAGATATAAATAGAAAACGGTTTTTTGCCAAGCAATTCGGCCAAATTGTTGGAAATAGACGATCATCAGCCCCAGACTCAAATACCAGGCGGGCAGAATAAATATGTAGGATTGGAAAAAAAGCCGGTAAAATCCGGCCTGGATAAGAGTGGCCTCCCCTACTCCGCTGGTCCTGAGCCAACGATATAACAGATAAACAATTTCCGGAGAAAAGTGCGCGAAAAAATAAAGAAGAAAAGCGGTTTTTAAAAACAGCCAAAAAATTCCTGACGCGAAGACGAGAACCAGACGCCTCCAAAATCCGGCCTTTTTGTCAGAAAAAAATAAAGGCAGAAATATAAAAAAATATAACCACCCATTCAAGTCCAGAAAAAAGTTATTGAAACTGTTTTGTTGCCAAAAAAAACCGTTTAGGGTCCCGATCAATATCCCGCCGAGCAAAACAAAAAAAGCGATCGTAAAGATTTTTTTTTCCGGCGCTTGAAAAAAAACTTTAATTTTTGACCAAAGAGAAATGGGGTTAAGCAACGAATGGGCAAGCCAGACGGACATTAAGATGACAAATATCAAGAGGCGGATCGGTATTTCACCGCCGGCAAAATGCACGGCCAGCAAATAACCCTTGGAATTTATCAACAGATCGCCAAAAATAAGCAGAAGCCCGTATTCCAGCCGATAAAGCGTCAAACATAACGCCGACAGTGCCACGGCGAACGCGAAAAAATTCGCGCTGAACGGCTGAAAATACGCGAACAAAGAAAAAATCTCGGCGGACATAAACGCCAGACTGAAATAAAAAAATAATTTCAAGTTTTTTTCTGTCCGTGGCATTATATTTTTAGTATAATTTTATCTCCTAAATTTAAATTCAAACGGCCGATTGCGCCCGCTTTCATTTCCAAGACCATATCAACCGGTTGATCGGCGCCATAGGTTTCCGCCGGCGCCTCTCCGGCGGGCGGCAAATCTCGGCTTAAGCCGACGATTTTTTCCCCGTCCAGCCAGATGAGGTCAAGGGAAAAATTCATATTTTTCATCCAGAAACGTTGCATCCGCTTGGTCGGAAAAATAAAAAGCATCCCGCAATCTGAGCACAGCGATGAACGGCCGCTTAAACCTTGGCGTTGTTCCTGGCTGGTCTTGGCCAGTTCAAGTCGGATCAGTTGTCCGCCGACTATGGCGTGCGGACCGCTCAAGCTGTCTTGGGAATGAAGATTATTTTTAAGCAGAACGGAAACGATGAGAATTACAGAGAAAATTGCCAATGATAAATAGGTAATTTTTTTCATAGCCCGGAGAGATTAATCGGCAAAAAAGCGGTCAAAGTTTATGTTTAGCCTTGATATAAGCCTGGGCGGACCGATACTGCTTGACCAGCGGCAAAAAAGGCAGCCAGCGGTAGGCAAAAGATGGCAGCCAGCGGCTCATTGTCCCGCCCGGACGGACAGTAAACAGATATTCCGGGACATAAACGCCGGTCTGGCCATGCTCAAGCATGCTTAGCCAAAGATCCCAATCTTGGAGCCTTTTGACTCGTTCATCAAATCCGAGGAAAGCATCACGACGGATCAACGCGGCAGTATGGATGTAAGGCATCTTTTTCAAGCGCTTTACTGAAAACGGAAAAGACGGAAATTTTTTCCAGCCCCAATAAAAGGAAGAATAGGCATAAGCGGCTTCCGGATGGCCGTCTAAAGCCTGCCGCAGGACAGCCAACATATCCGGCCGAAGAATGATGTCCGCGTCAATAAAAATAACCAATTCGCCGCGCGCGGCCCTGAAACCTTTGTTGCGCGCGTAAGGGGCGCCATGATTTGATTGGTTATTAAGCGTTTGTAAACGGCCCGGCCAAATTTTTTGAAAATCATTGGTCAAACTTTTTAAAGGCGAAGAGGAACAATCATTGACAATGACAATTTCAAAATCTTTTTCCTTCTGATCAGCCAAACTGCGCAAACAAGCGGGCAAGGTTTTAGGCATGTTGTAATAAGGAATAATAACGCTAATCATAGTTTATTTTAATTGCGGATATTGGTGCGGACAGACACGGAAATATTTACAAAAAATTATTTACAACCTATTGTCTGATGGGCGGCAAATATTTTTTCCAAAATCAATTTCAGCTTGACCGCTTGTCCAGGCCAATTAAAATCATTCCGCGCCCGTTCCCGGCCTTGCCGTCCGAAAAGCGCGCGTTTTTCCGGGGAATGATAAAGGTCAAGAATCGCCCGGGCAATCGTTTTTGGACGGTCGTCAGGCAATAATAAGCCGCTTTCGCCGCTTTTGATCGCCTCGCCGACACCGCCGCTTTGTACGCCAATGACCGGTAAACCGGCCAAATTTGCCTCCAAATACACTATGCCAAAACCTTCAAAATCTTTTATGCCGAGAACTTTCTCTTCTCGGCTCGGCATAATGAAAATATCGCTATTTTTCAGCCAATAATTTTTTTCCGCCGTGGAAACAGCGCCGCGAAAATAAATTTTTTCTTGGCAGTCGGCGGGCAGACGGGACCGGATTTTTTCCAGGCGGAATTGGTCCGGACCGGCGCCGATTAATATATAAAGCAAATCCGGCGCCTGTTTAAACACCAAAGGCAGAGCGGATAAAACACGATCAAAACCTTTGCGCGGGACCAAGCGGCCAATACTCAAAAGAACTTTTTTTTCCGGCCGGGAAAATGGCAAATCGGCAGCGGAAAAACCGGGAGATGCTTCCCAGTTCAAAAGGGCGGCCGGATGGACTACGAAAACTTTACTTTCCGAACCGAGCCCGGCGTCCTTGACCGCCTGAGCCGTAAAATTATTCGTGCATATAATCGCGGCCGCGGACCGCAAAATCAATTTACTTAAAAATCTTTTCCAAACATTTCGGCGCGCCAACGAAAAGTCCAAACCGTGAAGAAAAACCGCGTAAGGCAAACGGTTAAGGAGGAAATAAAGATAAGCGCTCATGCCCAAAGGCAGAATTTGCCCAACCAAAATCAGATCAATGTTTTTTTCTCGGATTGCTCGGTTCAGCGCCCGGTGAATGAACGGCCATTTAAAAAATCTTTTTTTTGCCAACGCGTCCGCGGGTTGAAGAACCACGATCGCTTCCTCGCGGTTCGGCCAATGTTCAACAAGCCGGCCATAATATTCCGCGACGCCCCCGAATTGCGGAGGAAATTCCATGGTTAAAAGCAGAAGTTTCATAGGCAGAATCAAGCTAAATCTTTATTTTTAAAAAGCCGGAGAAAACGGCGGATTTCGTGCCAGGAAACTTCCCGTAAAACCAGTAAGCCGGTGCCGTAAGCCAAACCGCTTATTAAAATCAGAACGAGCAAAGGTATTTTTTCCGATAAAAACATCACCAGCAAAGTCATAAGGCCGGCCGCTAAGCTGGTTTTACTCAGAGTCAGAATAAAATTTTTATAATTGATACTGATCAGCCCCATCGCGTATTTCCAGCCCAGGACAAAGAAAAAAATACTGGCCAGAAGAACAGTCAAACTCGCGCCGATTGCTCCTTGGCCGCTGGTTTTTTCCGCCCAAGGAATAAATATCAAATTACTGACTATGCTGAAAAGAAAAACCACCAGCATGATCATCGTGTTCGCTTTCTGGCGATCACAGCCATTTAGCAAAGCGCCCACCGGAAAGCCGAGAAAAATAAAGATTAGGGAAAAAATCGACCAGCGGAGAGGCAAAAGCGCTTCCAAGTATTCCGGACGGAAAAGCAGAAGCAAGGGGCGGGCCAGAGTAAAAATGCCCAAACTCACCGGCAAAGCGATGATAATCAGGTAACGGCACGATTGCTGGAAACCAATTTGTAATTTTTGCAAATGATTTTCCGCCGGCGCTAAGCCGACGGCTGGCTGGCTGAGATTTTCTTTATGTCTTTTCCATTCCGCGGAAAAAAAAGGATACAATGAAGCCGCCAAGGCCATTGGTAAAAATTGAAAAGCATTGATTATTTTAAAGGGAATTTGATAAATACCAACCTGATGATCATCGGTCAAAATGGAAAGCAGGACAGTATCAAAATAAGTATAGAATCTTTGGATAATCGCGTAGCCGGCAAAAGGCAAAGCCATAATTAAAAAGGCTTTGAGGTAAACAAAATCCAAGGCTGGCTTTAGTTTCAAGCGAAATCGGAAACGGAGCAAAAAACCGGAAAATAAGCAATTTACGGCGCTGGCCAGGACCAGAGGAATAATCAGCCAACGGATACTAGCGCCTTGGCGCATCAGCAAAAAACCGCCGAGCAAAACCAGAAAAGGAAAAATTACCGCGCTCAAACTTTCAAAAAAAAGATTATGAAAACCTCGGATTAAAGAATAAAAAAGCAAAGAAAAAGAATCCAAAATAGTGGCTAGTAAGGCGAAAAAAATTAAATTTCTGACCACTGTGGAATAACCCAGCAGATAAGAAACGATCATCGCGGCCGCGAAAGTCAGCAGCGCCAAAAACAGGCGAAGCGCTAAAGTATTGCTCAAAATTTTTTGCGGGCGGGTGGAATCATAATTAAAAGATTTTGCTCCTTCTCTGGTGGCCAGATTAGCTATACCCAGGTCAATAAAAATATTGAAGATCGTGGCAAAAGAAATGGCAAAATAATATTTACCTAAATCAGCAGGTGAAAAATTTTTAGCAATCAGCGCGAAATAAGCAAAAGTGATAATTTTTTGGAAAATTAAGGCTAAAGTAAAATATGATGTATTTTTAGCCACTTTTGCTTTATCAGTCATAAAGGTATTTATATCTCAACCTTTTGCATTATACTATAAACCTACTTAAAAAACAAAAAACAATTCAAAACTAAAAAACAAGCGGCCTTAAACAACCAAGACACGGACAAAAACAATTAAATAATTTCTTTTGCGATTGCTTCACGGGCGATATGGAGGAAACGCAAATAAAATTCCAAATTATTCAAGGTCGCGAGCCGCTGGCCCAAAGGTTCGCCGATTTTTAGCAAATGATGCAAATAGGCTTTGCTGGCAGTCCGCAGGATCGGCAAACGGGAAAATCGGCTAATGGGAGAAAAATCTTCGGCCAGTTCGGCGCGATTAACGTTTATGGTCGTGTAAAAATCAGAATTTTTCAGGTCAATAGCCGCCAAATAACGTTTTTGCGCGCGGGGTAAAAAAAGCCGTCCGTGGCGGCCTTCGCGCGTGGGAATAACGCAATCAAACATATCCACTCCCCTCTTTATTGCGGCCAGAATATTTTCCGGATAACCGACGCCCATCAGGTATCGAGGTTTATCAATCGGCATGGCCGGAACCAGGTAATCAAGGACTTCATACATTTCTTGCGCTGATTCCCCCACCGATAAGCCGCCAATATTATAACCGTCAAAACCGATTTTTTTCAGATCGCTTAAACAGCCCAGGCGCAAATCCTTGTCTAAACCGCCCTGGACGACAGAAAATAACAAAGGCTTCGGCGCTGTCAGCCGGGACTGGAATTTTTTACTTTGTTGCGCCCATTTGATCGTTCTGCACACCGCTTCAGCGCTTGTATCGCGGCCAGCCGGCAGAGCCAAGCATTGATCCAGGCAAACCGCAATATCAACGCCGAGCTGATATTGGATCTTGATAACTTCTTCGGGTGAAAGAAAAAACTTTCGTCCGTCCAAATATGATGAAAATTCAACACCAGTGTCAGAAACTGCGGCCAGACTTCGTCCGCTTTTATTCCTGGCCCGGGACAGGGAAAAAATTTGGAATCCGCCGCTGTCGGTCAAAATCGCTCCCGGCCAGCCCATGAATCGAGATAATCCGCCGGCCTTTTTCACCAGTTTTTCTCCCGGGCGCAATAAAAGGTGGTAAGTATTAGCCAAGATAATCCGCGCGCCCAATTTTTTTATTTCCGCGCTGGAAATATGTTTGAGCGCGCCGCGCGTGGCCACGGGCATAAAAAAGGGCGTCTGAATGGCGCCGGTCCTGGTTTTTAATCGGCCGATCCGGGCTTTTGATTTTTTGGAAATTCTTAGTATTTTGAACATTTATTTGAATAAAATATTTTTTACTACTTTACTTGGTTCTAGACCAGATAACTGGACCAGATAATTATTTTTTTAAGACTCTAGACCGCATAACTCCATTATATCATAGAGTTATCTGGTCTAGAGCCTTAAATTTATACCACTTTATACCTCGCGCCTCTTCCCTGTCCGATCCTCTCTATCCGTTTCAAACGCAACAAAACCTCCAGCGCCTGCTTGATTGTCGGACGCGGGATGTCAGTGCCGGCAACAACATCGCCGGTACTAAATACTTCTAAATTTTCAACAAACCGCCAAACTGATAACTGCTGTTCGGAAAGCAATTTTTCAATATTCTCATTGCTCATAAGATCAATCGCTGCTTCGGCTTGCTTTAAAAGCATACTGAAGAAAAACTCAAACCATGGGACGATATTCTCGTCCTTTTTACCAAAAGTTTTTTGGCTATTTCTGAGCGCCAAGTAATAAGCGGATTTATTGTCCTCTATATATTTTTCATGCGAAACATAAGGCATATACAAGTAACCGCTCTTAAGCATCAGAAGATTTGTTAATACGCGCGAAATCCGGCCATTGCCGTCCTGAAAAGGATGGATCTTTAAAAATTCCACGACAAAATTTGCTATTACCAATAAAGGATGATAACGTTTTCCTTCCAAAAATGCCTTAGTTGCCTCAACTAGCTCTGACATTTCCTTCGGCACTAAATGTGGCGCTGTCGGATTAAAAATCACGCCGATTTCCCTGCCCTCCGCATCATAAGCCACAACCTTGTTCTCGCCAAATTTATAATTACCCAAATGCCCTTGGTCTTTTTCTGAATACTTTAAAAGCTCTTTATGAAAATGCTTAATCGAGTTTTCATTAAATTTCAAGGTTTTCCAGGCATTAAAAATATTTTCCAAAAGCTCGTAATAGCCTTGCACTTCCTGCTTATCCCTATCAGCGAACTTCTGGATATTCAAGCCGTTTATTAGTTTCTCGACATCTTCGTCGCTTAATTTTGCCCCCTCAATACGGGTTGAAGCACCTGTTGAAGTGATCAAAACCGATCGCTTCAAACGCCCCAAAACCTGCGGACTAAGTTCCGCTCCGGTTATCCATCTTCCTTTCAGCTCATCAATTTTGGCCAAGGCGGATATTATTTCTGCCGGTACTTTTTCCAGTCTATTTTTTAATTTTTCTGTCATATTTATTGGATATTATAACTATATCCAATTATATCCAAAAATTGTAAAATAGTCAAACAAACAATTTATCCGTGAATTTACCTCAAAATAGACATAAATTCACGCATAATCCTGCTTCTTAACTCCAATAACACCTAATTTTGGAATAATAAAAACTCATAACTTCATTTTTTAATTAAAAAAAATCTGCTATATTTAGCAGATTTTTTGATATATAATCTATAGAAATATATTGTTTTAACGCTTGCTCCATTGTGGCGCTTTACGCGCTTTTTTCAAACCCGGTTTTTTTCTTTCTTTCTTACGGGCATCGCGCGTCAGCCAATCTTTGGCCTTGATCATTGGGCGCAGGGTGTCGTCATTTGCCATTAAGGCTTTGGCTAAACCATTTCTAACCGCTTCACATTGGGCTGATTTCCCGCCCCCTCGCACCAAAACGGAAACATTATAATCACGCTGGACTTTCAAAAATTTCAAAGGCTGAATGGCGACACTGGCCTGATCGGCGGTAAAATATTCCCCCGGCTTCATATTATTGATTATCATTTCGCCCGTGCCTTTCTTGTACAATCTAACTTGTGCGCACGCCGTTTTCCTTTTACCCATCGCTTTGACAAAACGGCCCTTAAAAAGGTCAAGTTTTGCCGTTTCTTCGCTGGATTCTTTTTTTTCATTTGGCATAAGCCGGTCTTAAGATTAGGAAATTTTTAATCTTTTCAAACGTTTAATTTGAAAAGTATTTTTCGGCAACATCTGTTTGACTGCTCGATACAGAACTGACTCCGGTTTTTTGGCAAGCAGATCTTTCATCTGTTTTTGTTTTAACCCGCCCGGATAGCCGGAATAATGGTAATATTTTTTTTGCACCGCTTTCTGGCCGGTAATCTTCAAAAGTTTTATATTTTTCACTTCTACGATATCACCCTGATCCAGCCGCGGCTCATAATCTGGTTTGTGTTTTCCGCAAAGCAGGCTGACTATTTTGGTCGCTAAACGGCCCGGAGCAATGTTCGCCGCGTCAAGGCGATGGATATTTCTTTGAATTGGTTTAGGCATAGGACATTATTGGATAAGCTCAATCTGTATGATTGGCGCTCCGTCGCCTTGGCGATTTTGCAATTTGGTCAGACGAGTAAAACCGCTCGGCCGATCGGCATACCTTTTTGATAAAACTTCAAAAGATTTTTTAACGGCGTTTTTTTGCGGCAAAAGGCTGATGACGCGCCGACGGGCGTTCAAATCGCCTTTTTTGGAAATCGTAATGATTTTTTCCACTAAAGAACGCACCACTTTGGCTTTTGTGGCCGTAGTTTTGACTTTTTCGTAGATAATAACGCTGGAAGCGAGATTCCTGAGCATCATTTCCCTTTCCCCTTTCGGACGACTGAAAATTGTTTTACTATTTAAATGTCTCATATTTTTTATTCAACGATTTTCCGCGGCCGGCCTCTTTTTTTCTTCGCCGGCTCTTCCGCGCCGGAAACTTCCGCGGAAATGTCCGGCGAAATTTCTTCGGTTTCCACTATTTCGGCTTGCGCCTGCTCGTCCGCCACCTCTTCCGCCGCGCGCCGATCCAAGTCCAAGACCTCAAATTGGCTGAGAATAATCTTGATCGCTTTTTTAAAAGCGTCTTCCGGGGAAATCGTGCCATCGGTACGGATTTTCAAAATCAATTTTTCCCAGTTGGTCATCTTGCCCACCCGGACATTTTCAATCTCAAATCCGACGGCCACGATCGGAGAAAAAATCGAATCAATTTCAATATAACCGATTTCTTTGGCGTGTTCTTCGCGATTCTCCACCATTTCATAGCCCAAGCCGTTTTTTGCCGTCGCTTCAATAAGCAATTGGCCGCTCGGATCCGTGATGGTGGCGATGGTTTGGTCCGGATTGGTGATTTCGCCCAAACCGTGGGCATCAAAATCCCCGGCTTTGACGATTTTTTCTCCCCGTTGTTCCAAACTGAGCTTAATCGGTTCATCGCCGTAAATTTTTAAACGAATTTTTTTGATATTCAATAATATTTCCAATATATCTTCTTTGACATTATTCAAGGTAGTGAACTCATGCGCAACGCCTTCAATTTTCACGCCGACAATCGCCCCGCCCGGCAAAGAAGAAATCAGTACCCGTCTTAAGGCATTGCCGATGGTGGTACCAAAACCCGGATAGCAGGGTTCAATAATGATTACTCCATCTTTTCGCGAATCACCGGCCTCATATCTAACATTTTTTGGCAGATCTATAGTGGTCATAATTTTTTATCCGGATTAGCCGGATGTTTATATTGGTAATGGAAAAATTAACGGGAATAATATTCCACAATCATCTGCGCGTTCACACCGATTTTTTCCAAATCTTCCGTTTTTGGCTCATGGAGCACTTTCCCTTCGGTTTTTTCCAGATCAAGATACAACCAGCTGGGTAAAATATTTTTCTTCATCTTTTCCTTCTGGGCTTGAAAATATTTTCCTCGTTTCAGCCGATCCTTTAAAACAATCAAATCACCGTCTTTCAAGCGGTAGGAAGGGATGCCGGCTTTTTTTCCATTAACCAAGACCAGGCCGTGGTTAACAATCTGGCGAGCTTGATCGCGGGAAGAAGCCAGACCAAGTCTAAAAACCGCGTTATCCAAGCGCATTTCCAATAATTTCAGCAGATTTTCACTGCTATTGCCTTTTTTATTCTGGGCGCGTTTTAAAACTAAACGAATATCATTCTCTAAAATACGATACATTTTCTTTGTCTTCTGTTTTTCGTTTAACTGGGCGCCATAATCGGAAGGCTTTTTCCGACCCTTCTGGCCATGTAAGCCGGGCGGATAATTTTTTTTCACCAAAGCGCATTTGCCGGTCTGGCATCTATCACCTTTCAAAAACAGCTTTTCCCCGATACGCCGGCACTGTTTGCATTTTGGATTCAAGTCTCTGGCCATATTTTTTTCAGACTTTTTTTTCTGGTTATATATATTTTTAGGGGCTTGTATAGAACAGTAAACTAATTTACTGTTATATATATGCCCAAGTTGTTAAAAAATTCCAAGCTACCTAATTCGGTGATCAGAAAAATTGTTGAATATTTTGCCCTGGAGTTAAC
>Ga0210051_1001593_pt1 | contig 22840 bp, 19 predicted proteins | sample CryGey092014_all_FD_185464 | JGI IMG/M metagenome (GOLD analysis project Ga0210051, IMG submission 185464) | Groundwater microbial communities from aquifer - Crystal Geyser CG23_combo_of_CG06-09_8/20/14_all (SPAdes) (version 2) | ecosystem: Environmental > Aquatic > Deep subsurface > Groundwater... | reverse complement strand
GCAGGCCTTTCGCCGCTGGGCCGACCCGGCGGAGATCGCCGAGCCGATTTATTTTCTTGCCAGCGATGGGGCGTCATTCGTCACCGGCGCGGACTGGCTGGTGGACTGCGGCTGGGTGGCAAAGTAAGTTTTGGGTTGCACCATGGGGAGGTTAGCGAGTCGAAAAGGTCATAAGCAGACCATCCATCGCGGCGACCGCTTCAAATCCGTCGTGTCGGCCCGTAAAACATCCTGGCCTTCCTCCCCGGCCTGCTGACAGGCTCCGGTGCGCAGTTCAGCGGACGCTTCATGGTCGCGGCGCGCTCACCCCTGACCGGCGCGTGGGGCGACGCCAACTGCGGCGGGAACTTTGGCCCGGCGCTGCGCGGCGCTGGGTATGACGGCTTGTTTATCAGCGGGCAGGCGAAAAAGCCGGTCTACCTGTTCGTGGACGGTGAAAAAACTGAGATCAAAGACGCGTCCCACTTGTGGGGGCTGGATGTTCGCCAAACAGAAGAAACCCTGCACGAAGAAATCGGCCTGCAGGCCAAAGTCGCCTGCATTGGCCCGGCGGGTGAGAGGCTTTCGCTCATCTCCGGCATTGTCAACGACGATGGGCGGTTGGCCGCACGCTGCGGGAGGGGCAAGGGCAGATTGGCTGGCCGGGAGGGCGGTAATTACTTACTCAGGAGGTTTGTTTTATAGAGCCTTGAAAGCTTTCATTGATGCTTCCAAAGTCCGCGCGATTACTTCCGTCGTGTGGGCAGTGGACACGAACCCGGCCTCGAATTGCGACGGGGCCAGATAGATACCGTTCTCCAACATAGCATGGAAGTATTTGCCGAACTTTGCCGTATCACAGGCTTTGACGCTCGGCCAGTCGCGCGGCTCAGTTTCGGTGAAGAACGTGGTGAACATTGTCCCAGCGCGGGTTTGACGAATGGGAATTCCCGCCTCACGAGCCGCCGCTTCAAGCCCGGACCCCAGGTCTGCCGCGGCTTTCTCTAGTGATTCCCACATCCCGGGCCGGGTCAACACATCCAGCGTGACGATGCCGGCGGTCATGGCAAGTGGGTTGCCGGCCAGCGTCCCGGCCTGGTACATTGGCCCGGCGGGGGCGACCATCTGCATGATTTCGCGCTTGCCGCCATATGCGCCGATGGGCAACCCGCCGCCGATCACTTTGCCCAGCGTGGTCAGGTCAGGCCTGATGTTGTAGAGCGCCTGTGCGCCGCCGGGGTGGACGCGGAAGCCGGTCATCACCTCATCAAAGATAAGCAGCGTGCCGTGTTTGCTGGTGATGCGCCGCAGACCTTCCAGGAAACCTGGCACAGGCGGGACGACGCCCATATTCCCGGCGACCGGCTCGACGATGACCGCTGCGATTTGCTCGGGATATTGCTTGAAAAGCGCCTCGACCGATTCGATGTCATTGTAGCAGGCGACGAGGGTATCGGCGGCGGTGGCAGCAGGGACGCCGGGCGAATCGGGCAGGCCGAGGGTCGCCACACCCGATCCTGCCTGGACGAGCAGCATGTCGGCATGGCCGTGATAACAGCCCTCGAATTTGATGATCTTGTCGCGTTTGGTGAAGGCGCGCGCTAGGCGCAGGGCGCTCATCGTGGCCTCGGTACCCGAATTGACGAAGCGGATCATCTCGATGTTCGGCATCAGCCCCATCACGCGGCGGGCTAGGTCCAGTTCGAGCGGGCTGGGCGCGCCGTAGGATGTCCCTTTTTCGGCGGTCTTCTTGAGCGCCTCGACCACTGCGGGATGGGCGTGGCCGAGCACGAGCGGCCCCCACGAAAGCACGTAGTCAATGTAGCGGTTGCCGTCCACGTCGTAGAGATACGGCCCCTCGCCCCGTTCGATGAAGAGCGGCTGCCCGCCTACGGCGCGGAAGGCACGCACGGGCGAATCCACGCCGCCAGGCAATAATTTTTGTGCTTCTTGAAACAGAGAGATTGATTTATCAATTTTCATAATAGACTCCGAATATCGTTTACATGTTTGCAGGTTTAAAAGTTTCAATGTTCAACGCGCGAACGTGATAACTTTTTCTACGGCGAGTTCGCCGGAGTGGATGCAATCGGGGATGCCGATGCCGCGGTAGCCAGCGCCTGCCAGAGCCAGACCAGGGTGGTTAGCAACCAGCGCGTGAATGCGGTCCAGTCGCTCGGGGTGGCCGAGGTTGTATTGCGGCATAGCCTTGTCCCAGATGAAGACGCGCGAGAGCAGCGGCTCGGCGTTGATACCGAGAGTGAGTTGCAATTCCTCGCGAGCCAGTTCAAGCAGGGAGGCTTCGTCCCAGGCGATGTCGGCCTCCAGGCCGGCGCGGCCGACGAAGATGCGCAGCAGGGCGTAGCCTTCGGGGGCGCGGTGCGGGAACTTGGTCGAGGTCCAGGTGCAGGCCAGGGCGCGGCGTCCCTCTCGGCGCGGGTTGACGTAGCCGTAGCCTTCGAGCGGGCGGGGCAGGTCGCTTTGGTAGTAGGCGAGGGAAACGGTGGCGGTCTGGGTGTAGGGAATGGCCGCTAGTTCGGCAGCCAGCGCGGGGTTGAAAGATGCGAGCAGGGTCGCGCTGGAATGAGCAGGACTTGCCAGAATCACGGCATCCGCTTCCAAAGTTGCTCCGTTGTCCAGTGTCACGTGCCAGGTGTCAGGTGTCAGGCTGTTACTTTTTACGGATTTCACGGGCGAGTTAAGCCGCAGGTCAATGTCGTTTTGCGTCAAATGCGTCACCAACGCCTCGATGATTTCGGCCAGGCCGGTGGCGGGGGTCAGGAAGGCGGAACGGGAACCTTGCACCGCTTTGCCGTTGGATTGGGCGGCGGAGGCTGTTTTCATCGCGCCGCGGGCCAGGGAGCCATGCTTGCGTTCGAGGTCGCGCAGATAGGGGAAGGTGGCCTGGAGCGAGAGTTGGTCGCCGTCGCCGGCGTAGATGCCAGACATGAGCGGCTCGATCAGGTTTTCGTAGGCGGCGCGACCAAGGCGGCGGGAGATGAAACTGCCAAGGGATTCGTCGCCGTCGAGCGGGTGGGGCGGGAGGAGGAAATCGAGGCCCATGCGAGCCTTTTGCGGCCAACTGAGCAGGCGGGTAGCCAGCATGGGCTGGATCCGAGCCGGGACCATCATGGTGAGGCCGTCGGGGAGCGGCTTGAGACGGCCACGGTGCAGGACGTAGGTGTTGCGCGTGTACGGGTTCGTGCCTTGCAGGCGCTCACCGAGGCCAAGTTCCCTGCACAGGGTCACGCCCCAGGGCTTGGTGGCGAGGAACGTATCCGGGCCGCCTTCGATGATGAACAGGTCATCGGTTGGGGCTGGGCTTGCCGTCTCGCACCGGCGTGCCGCCGGTGTTCGCGGCACGCTTGCACCTGCGCAAGTGCAGGCGAACGGTGTCCCTGCCCCAGGGCGACCATAAAGGTCGCTCGTACGCACGCGGTCGGTGACGATTTTGCCGCCCCAGTATCCCGCCGATTCGAGCACGGTGATGCGGGCGTCGGGGGCTTTTTTATGGGCGTAGTAGGAGGCGGAGAGGCCGGTGATGCCGCCGCCGATGATGATTAGTTTCATGGTTGGGTAATCCAGTAGTCAGGTAGTCAGGGAAACAGGTAGACAGATACATGTGTACGTGTTTCCTTGCCTACGTTTTTACAAATGCGGTGCTTTCCATTTTTTGATGACTGCTTCAAACGGCGGTCGGATTTTCTTCCCGTTGAATGGGAACCAGCCCAGTTCGGCGCGGACAGCCTGTTCTTTGAGTTCGGTCGAGCCCCAGACGAGCGAGGCGCCGACTGCGCCGACAAGGGCCGAGGCCCATTCGCTGGCGAGGAGCAGCGATCCGAGAACGAGCAGGATCCCCAGTCCCATGATGTAGGGCCACCACAGGTAGCCGAGATAACGCTCGCCGTGAATGACCCAGACGAAGCCGAGGCCGATGATGAGGAAGGTGGCGAGACCGAGGAGGAGGCCGAAGGGGTTCATAGTGTTCAGTGTTCAGTTGGTTCGCGCTTGAGCAGGTTGATAGTCGTCGCGGCGGGGTATACTGTCAGGATGCGGGCGTGGCGCGGGTTCGTGGGGTTGGCGGGGGCGTGTCCCTTTTTGATGCGCTTTTCCTGGCGGACGAATTCGAGCGCATCCCACAGGACGGTGATTCCGAGGATGCCGGTGAACGCAGAAATGATCCGTGAATCAGTGACCAGTGACCAGGTTTCCAGGCCGAGGCCGAGGGCAAGGGCGATGAGGATAGGCGGCCAGAGAATCGGCGCGGCGGCTTCCACTTTGCGGACGGTGACGTGTCCGAGCCAGATGCCGAGGAAGGCGGCGAGGGCTGAGGCGAGGCCGAGGGGGTTGAGGGTCATGGGAATTCTCCGAAAGCAGGCGGGCAGATACTTGTGTACGTGTTTACCTGTCTACCTTATACTCGTGCACCATATCAACGACGGCCTTTACATTCTCAACAAGCGTATGCTGCAAAATACCATGACCGAGGTTGAAGATGTGACCGGGGCGACCGTCGGCGCGTCGCAGGATATCGTGGACGCGTTTCTTGAGTTCGGGGAGCGGGGCGAAAAGGGCGGCGGGGTCGAGGTTGCCCTGAACAGCGACGTCGTGCCCGAGGATGTCCCAGCCGTCATCGAGCGGGATGCGCCAGTCGAGGCCGAGCACGGTCCCGCCTGCGGCTTTCATCGCCGGTAAAAGGGTCGCAGCACTCGTCCCGAAGTGGATGACCGGTACCTCTTCCGCCTGCGAGGCTTGCAGAATGCGGCGTGAGTACGGCTGGACAAAGTCCACGTAATCCTGTGGGCTGAGCGCGCCGACCCACGAGTCGAAGACCTGCACGGCCTGCGCCCCGGCGCGGATCTGCGCCACGAGGTAGTCCATCAGCACGGCGGACAATTTGTCCATCAGCGCGTGCCAGGTTGCGGGGGCGGAATACATCATCGTCTTTGTCTTGAGAAACTCGCGCGAGGAGCCGCCTTCCACGATGTACGAGGCGACCGTGAACGGCGCGCCGCAAAAGCCGATCAGCGGCGTATTGCCAAGTTCACCGCGCAAAATCCGGATGGCGTCCATCACGTAGCCCAGATCGGTTTGCGGGTCAACGGGGCGCAGGGCCTTCACGTCGTACATCGTACGGACGGGGTTCTGCAAAACGGGGCCTTCGCCCTTGGCAAATTCCAGCCCCACGCCGAGCGGAATGGCGGGCAGGAGGATATCGGCAAACAGGATGGCGGCGTCCACGCCCAGGGCGCGCACGGGCTGAAGGGTCACTTCGGCGGCGAGTTCGGGCTGCTGACAGATTTCGAGCAGAGTGTATTTCTCGCGGAGGGCGCGGTACTCGGCCATGTAGCGTCCCGCCTGGCGCATGAACCAGACGGGGGTTACGTCTGTGGGTTGGCGCTGGCAGGCGGAGAGGAAGCGGGATGCAGTCATTGGCGGTTAGTCTCCAGTGTTGTGTTCAGTGTTCAGTGATCAGTGATTAGTAACCAGTTCAGGCAGCCTGAACCACCAACACACATGCCGGGTCGCTCTCCAGGTAATCGCCTGTCACGCCGTATGCCCGTCCGCGCTGACCGCCGCACACCTCGCGGTATTCGCAGGTACCGCAGACACCCCTATATTTATCGGGGTTGCGCAGATCTTTGAAAATCTGGGAGTTGCGATACACATCCACCACATCGTGCTCGCGCACCATGCCCGCTGTGACAGGTAAAAAGCCTGAGGGCTGAATCTCGCCGATGTGCGAGATGAACAGGAAGCCGTTCCCATCGTTGACGCCTTTGGTTGGGCGATTGAGTCCGTCCGCGTACTGGAAGCCCGCGCTCTGGAAGGTCACAGGCTGGCCGTCGCTCTGGGCACGTTTGCGTTCGATTGCCACGCGGCGATACATCGGCGCGGCGGTGGCTTTGATGTCGAAGGGCGCGGTCTGCGCGAGGTCATACATCCAGTTCAACACTTTTTCGTGTTGTTCGGCGGAAATCATCTGCTCGGCCATGGCGCGCCCGGTGGGCACGAGGAAAAACACCGACCACTGCACCGCGCCGACTTCCTGAATGAACGGCACCATTTCGTGCAGGATGTCTATGTTATGTTTGGCAACCGTGGTATTGACCTGCACGCTCAAACCGACATCGTGGGCGCGATGAAGAATGTCCATGGTGCGTTGCCACGAGCCTTTGACTTTGCGGAACTCATCATGCACCTCGGCGCGGGGCGCGTCCAGCGACAGCGCCACGCGGCGGATGCCGGCGTCGCGCGCTTTTTCGAGCCGTTCACGCGTTGCCAGGGCGGTGGCGGTGGGGGTGAGCGAACAGCGCAGTCCATGCTCGACGGCATAGGCGATCAGTTCGAATAGATCGGGTCGCATCATTGGGTCGCCGCCCGTGAAAATCAAAATGGGATTATTGCCAAAAGCGGCTAGGCGCTCGATCAGGGCTTTGGCCTCGGCGGTGGAGAGTTCGCGTGGGTCACGCTGGTGCAAGGCGTCGGCGCGGCAGTGGACGCAGGCGTAGGCGCAGGCGCGCGTCACTTCCCAGGCAATTGCGAACGGGGCCATGTCAAAGTTGGCATGTACCATGCGTTCGTTGTTGACCTTGCGCTCGGCGGCGGCACGTTCGGTCAAGTTTGTTAAAGTCATGGAAATCTCCTTTGAAAGTCAAAGGTCAAATGTCGAACGTCAGAAACCTCCTCGACTTTCGACATTTGACGTTCGACTAGGTTATCAACCATCTTGCCGCGTCTTTGGCGTGATAGGTCAAAATCAAATCTGCGCCGGCCCGCTTCATGGCGGTCAGCGTTTCGAGTGTGACCTTTTCTTCGTCCACCCAGCCGTTGGCCGCGGCTGCCTTGATCATGGCATACTCGCCGCTGACGTTGTAGGCCGCCATCGGCAATTCGGGGAAGGCATCCTTGACGGTGCGGATCACGTCCAGATAGGCCAGCGCGGGCTTGACCATCAGCATATCGGCGCCCTCGTCCACGTCAATGGCGGCTTCACGCAAAGCCTCGCGCACATTGGCGGGGTCCATTTGGTGTGACTTGCGGTCGCCGAACTTGGGCGCGCCCTGGGCGGCTTCGCGGAACGGGCCGTAGAAGCCTGAAGCATATTTCACGGCATAAGACAGGATCGGGACATTTTCCCAGCCCGAAGCATCCAGCGCCGCCCGGATGGCCGCCACCATCCCGTCCATCATCCCGCTCGGAGCGATCACATCCGCGCCTGCTTCTGCATGGGAAACGGCTACCCGCCCCAGCACGTCCAATGTGGGGTCGTTCAGCACGTAGCCTTCGGGCAGGTTTTTGTTGGGGCGGGTCTCAGACCCGCCCGTACCAACATTCAAAATGCCGCAGTGACCGTGGTCGGTGTACTCGCACAGGCAGACGTCGGTCACGACGACCATTTCGGGGATTTCTCGTTTAATGGCGTGGATGGCCTGCTGGATGATGCCGTCCTCGGCAAAATTCTCCAGCCCGACCGGGTCTTTCTTGGCCGGGATGCCGAACAGGATGATCGAGGGAATGCCCAACTGCGCGGCGGATTCGGCTTCACGGACAGCTTCATCCACCGAAAGTTGAAAGACGCCCGGCATGGAACGGATTTCATCGCGCACGTTCTGTCCGTGCCGAACGAACAGCGGATAGATGAAATCACGGACGTTGAGTTCGGTCTCGCGCAGCATGGCCCGCAGGGCTGGGGTCTGGCGCAGGCGGCGGAGGCGAATTGGTGATTGCTGATTGCGGACTTGCCTTGAGCCGAAGCCCTGAGCCTGTCGAAGGGGAAGGCGAAGGATTGCAGATTGCGGATTGTTGACCATGAGTGCTCCTTACGTTTTACGTTTTGCGCAATGCTCCACGCATTGCCCTAATCAGCCCTTCTGTCGTGTATTGCTCGGCCACCAAATCCACCTTGAAGCCTTCCTCGCGCGCCGCCGACTCAGTAATGGGCCCAATGCACGCCACCTTCGGCGCGGTGGGCAGGCCGAGCGGCTCCAAGCTCGCGCGGCGGACAATTTCCACAAAATTATGCACGGTGGATGGGCTGGTGAAGGTCAGCCAGTCCACGCCTGCCCGGATCGCGGCGAGGCCATCGGGGTCAGGCATGGCGGGCAGGGTCTGGTAGACGGCGATTTCATGGGCGATGCCGCCTGCCTTGGCAATCGCTTCGGGCAGGGCCTTGCGGGCGATTTCGGCGCGTGGGAGCAGAACCCACTTTCCGCGCAGGTCGCCCAGGCCGGGCAGGATGGCCTCGGCGACATATTCCTCGGGGACGAAATCCGGGGTCACGCGGCGTGATTGCAGGGCTTCGGCGGTTTTGGGGCCAATGGCGGCGAACCTCACCCCTACCCCCTCTCCTTTTAGGAGAGGGGAAAACCTGTCAAAAACCGCTTCCACTCCATTGACAGACGTAAACACTACCCAGTCGTAGCAGTCCAGTTTTGCCAGTGCGCGGTCGAGGGCGGTATAGTCGTCCATCGGGCGGATTTCGATGACGGAAAAAAAGATCGGGGTAAATCCAGCCGCTTGCAGGGCGTTGGCAAACGGGGCAGATTGGGTGCGGGGGCGGGTGATGAGGACGTTCATAGTTATCATAGATTAGTGACCAGTGACCAGTTTAAGGATTTCGCTTGCGCCTTCAGCAATGGCATTTTGAGCAAGTTCCGCGCCCAGTTTCAACGCGTCTGTGCCTTCGCGTGTTACTTTGACAATTTGTTTCCCATCGGGCGAAATGACCAGGCCTGTTAGCCTGATTACTGGTAACTGGTCACTGGTCACTTCACCAAACGCGGCCACCGGCACGGCACATCCGCCGCCGAGACCTTGCAGGAAGGCGCGCTCGGCGGTGACCGCTTTTCGTGTGGCGTCGTCCTCCAACGCAGCGAGCAGGCTCAAGGTAGTCTGATCGTTAGCGCGGCACTGGACGGCGAGGGCGCCCTGTCCGGGCGCGGGCAGCATTACATCCAGCGGCAACCAGTCTGTAACGTGCTTCTCCAGCCCCAGGCGGGTGAGACCCGCTCCGGCGAGGATTATCGCGTCGTACTGGCCTTCCAGCGCCTTGCGGATGCGCGTGTCCACGTTGCCGCGCAGGGAATCGGTGGTGAGATCCGGGCGGGCGGCGAGCAACTGGGCGGCGCGGCGCAGGCTGGACGTGCCGACTTTTGCACCTGCGGGCAGCGTGGAGAGGGTGTAGCCCCTGGCCGAAACCAGCGCGTCGCGCACTTCCGCTCGGACAGGAATTGCCCCGACCGTCAGGCCGGGCGAGTTTTCGACGGGCAAATCTTTGAGCGAATGCACCGCGGCATGGACGCGGCCCGAGAGCAGTTCGGCTTCGAGTTCTTGCGTGAACAGCCCTTTGCCGCCGATTTCGGGCAGAGGCACGTCGAGAATTTTATCGCCCTGGGTGGTGATGACGTACTCTTCACAAACCAGGCCGGGGTGCGCGGCTTGCAAGGTGCGGATGACCCACTGAGTCTGCCAGCGGGCAAGGGCGGAGGGTCGGGTGGCAAAGGTTAGTTTCATAGTCGCTTAGTCTTGTAGTCAGTTAGTCTGCGGCGGTGGAGATCGGGCACGCCGCGCCAGAGAAACTGCACAGCCCGCTCTCATGCTTCAATCCAAACAGCGTACGTATCACGGCGGCATAAGCGGGGGCGTGCGGGCAGGCGGCCTCGCGGCGCAGGCGGGCGGTGGGAGCGTCCAGCAGTTTGCGCACCAGCGCCTTCGTCAGGGCTTCGATGCGGGCGCGCTCGGCCTCGGTCAGGTCGGGCAGGCGGCGCAGGGTTTTTTGCAGTTCCGCCTGGCGGACGGATTCGGCGTGCTGGCGCAATTCAGCGATCAGCGGGAGCATCTCCAGGCTGTCGAGATACTCCATAAACCCGGCCTGCTCTTCGGCCAAAATGGCGCGCACCTGCGGCACCTCGGCGGTGCGCAGGATGAGCGATTGCTCCAACTGGGCGTTCAGGCCGTCCATGTCAAAAAGTTTCACGCCGGGCACGGTGGCTGTTTCAGGGTCAATATCGCGCGGCACGGCAATGTCAATCAGCGCCAGCGGGCGTTCGGGGCGTAAACGCATCGCCTCGGCGACCATCGCGGCAGAAATCAACGTGTGCGGCGCGCCAGTGGAGGCAATCAAAATATCGGCGCGCGAGACGGCGGACTCAAGCGACTCAAACGTGGCGGACTCTGCTCCCCAGCGTTCGGCCAGCGCCCGGGCGTGTTCCAGCGTGCGGTTCACGACCAGAATTCGGCTTGCGCCCCGTTTCATCAGGCCTTCGATCGCCAGTTCGGCCATCTCCCCCGCTCCCAGCACAACCATCTGCGCAGCGCAGACGTTCGGCACGGCGCGCTCGGCCAGCGCCGCCGCCAGCGAGGAGACTGAGGCCGGGTTGTGGCTGATGCGCGTCTTGGTGCGGGCGCGCTTGCCAGCGTGGATGGCCGTTTGGAACAGGCGCGAAAGGACGGGACCGCTGGAGGCCGCGCTGCGCGCCAGCTCGAGGGCGCGAGTCACCTGCCCGAGAATCTGCGGCTCGCCCAGCACGAGCGAATCCAGCCCGGCGGCGACTTCCAGCAGGTGGCAGACAGCCTCCGCCTCAGCGAAACGGTACAGGTGTGTGGAAAATTCGTCCACCGCCATGTTGTGCGCTTCCGATAAAAACGCCTCCAACTCATCCGCAAGCGGACGGGTGGAGGCGGCATACAGCTCGATGCGGTTACAGGTGGAGAGGATGACCATCTCGGCAACGTCGCCGAGACCCGCACCGCAGCCCAGGCGGGCCAGCGCGGCGCGGATTTGTTCTTCCGAAAACGCCAGTCTCTCGCGGAGGCTGATGGATGCAGTGGTATGGTTGATGCTGAGGCAGAGGATGTGCATGGCTGATGCTTCTATGACCGTTGTATAACATTACAGCACTACTATAAAGATGAATTTCGCAATCGAACAGAGGGAATTGTATAGGTTTATATTAGCAGACGATGAGAAAATGGAACACGAAAATGAAAAGAAGATAAGAACAACCATGCCGTCGTAGGCAACAAGGATGCCATGTCACCTGATAAAGACTGAGAGCGAAGATACACATTTAGGACTTACGCAAAACCCTGTTTTGACCGCCAGATATGGTGGTCAAAGTCTTTCAAAAACACCTTATATGGTGCTTAAATGCTCATTCTGCGTAAGTCCTGACATTAATACTTCCCAGCGGCAATGTGTTTTAGTGGAACTATTAGCAAGAGGTGTATTCTGCACGAATACAATTGCCCTTTGACTACGGTTCTTCGCTATTGCTTAGAACCTCCGCCCTGGGCGCGGACATCTGCGCCGGGGTCGGGGCAGGCATGTACCGCGACCTGCTGGCGGGCGCGCAGGCGCTTGCCCGCATTGCCCGCCAACATCAGCCAACCAAAGCGGTGAAAGTCTACAAAGGCCTCTACCTCGACTGGCAGTCCCTGGCGCCAGAAACGCGACGAGGCCGACGAGGCCGCCGCCAACCAGATCATCGAGGCCACGGCGGGGCTGAAGGCCGCCGAAGGCGCGGCAGGCGCGACTGCCTTCCGGCCGGAAATCTTTGTCAGCGCGGATGTGGACGAGACCGCCCTCAAGCGGTTGCACGAACTGGGTGAAGTGACATATACCGGTTAAGTATGAAAAGTGATGTTTTTTTGCCTACCGGCAGCCGAAAGCACATCAATTTCTATCCTTAACGAGTATACTATCCCTATCGCGAAGGTCGCATGTTGGTCGGCGACGAACTGGTCGAGACGCTGGCCGGTTACCACGTTTTCATCTGCGAAGTGGACATCGTCAGCGCCGAGGACTTGCAGAAACTGCCCGCTCTGCACATAGTGGCCGTCTGCCGCGGCAACCCGGTCAACATTGACATCCGCGCCTGCACCGCGGCGTGCGTGCCGGTGGTCAACACCCCGGCGCGCAATGCGGACGCCGTCGCCGATTTGGCTGTCAGTTTCATGCTGATGCTGGCGCGCAGGATGCAGGGCGCGGTCAGTTTCCTGCGCCAGCCCGGCGGCGAGGCCGGAGATTTAGGCCGCATGGGGCAGGCGCACGAGGAATTCCTGGGCGTCGAGCTGGGGCGCAAGACGGTCGGCGTGGTCGGCGGCGGCGCGATTGGCCGCAAAGTGCTCCAGCGCCTGCTGCCCTTCGGGGCGCGGCTCCTGCTTTTCGACCCGTACCTGACCGCCGGGCAGGTCACGCTGATGGGCGCGGAGAAAGTCTCCTTCGAGCAGTTGCTGGCCGAGAGCGATTTCGTCAGCCTGCACGCGCCGGTCACGGATGAAACGAGCGGCATGATGAACGCCGACGTTTTCGCCCGCATGAAACCGGACGTGTTCCTGGTCAACACCGCCCGCGCCGCGCTGGTGGACCAGGAGGCTTTGCTGGCTACATTACGTTCTGGAAAATTGGGCGGGTACGCCGCCGACGTGTTCCCGGTCGAGCCGCCCGGCGCGGACGATCCGCTGCTGGCCTTCCCCAACGTGATCGCCACCCCGCACGTGGGCGGCAACACGCTCGAAGTGGCCGCCCACCAGGGCGAGATCATCGTCAGCGAGTTGAAGGCGCTGCTGGCGGGCAGGAAGCCCAAATATCTCCTCAATGCCGCCGCGCTCGACTCTTTTACCTGGAGCGGCGCGCGGCCCAGGGACGAGAAAAGGCTGAAGGAACTGGCGCAGGCGCCGGGTCCGGGCGCAACTGACCTGGATGTGGCCGCGCAGAAAACCAGACCTATCCCCCCCATCCCCCCTTCCCTTCAAGGGAAGGGGGGTGAAGGGGGGTTAGGTCATTCTGGAAAGGTAGAAACTATGGAACCCAATGCTGCACGTGGAAAGATGATCCAAATCCTGAAGGAGTTCACCGCTCGCATCGCGGCGGACAAGGCGATGGCCGACTTCGCCAGAGGCAAGAATGTGGTCTTCTCCTTCACTGTCAAGGATATTGACCAGGCCTTTTACCTGAGTTTCGTGGGCGGCAAGGTCGGGGCCGGGCTGGAGGCTCCACCGCGCGACCCGGATGTCAAGCTCAAGATGAGCGCCGACATTCTCGACGGCATGTTCACCGGGCGCGTCAACGCCACGCGGGCTGCTACGAGCGGCAAACTTTCCTTCAGCGGCGATACCGGCAAAGCGATGGCCTTCATGCGCATCCAGGGGAACATGGGGCGGCTGTACACTGCCGCTCGTGAGAAAATCGGCGACCCGGGCGATTTGACGAAATTGGGTGTTGTACCTATCCTCCCTGCCCCCCCCTTCCCTACCAGGGAAGGGGGGACGGGGGGGTTAGGTCAGGTTGCCCCCGCCATCGTCAAAACTGGCGACATACGCGACCAGATTCTACAGGTCACCAACGAACTCTACGCCAAAGGGTTGATCACCCCAACTGGCGGCAACGTCAGCGCCCGCTGCGACGATAACCCGAACGAAATCTGGATCACCCCCAGCGCCATCTTCAAAGGCGACCTGCGCCCCGATATGATGGTGCGCATTGACCTGGATGGCAAGATGCTCAACGAGACGGAGTACACTGCCTCCAGCGAACGGCGCGTCCACTGCGCCATTTACAAGCTGAGGCCGGAGATCACGGCCGTCATCCACACTCACGCGCCGCAGGCCACGCTGATGGCCCTGACCGGCGCCCACTTCCTGCCCATCTCCACCGAAGCGGCCTTCATTGGCGACGTGCCGGTCGTGCCGTTCATCATGCCCGGCACGGACGAGCTGGGCGAGGCGGTCGCCGCGGCGATGGGCGCCAACGGCATCGCCGCGCTGATGCAGAATCACGGACTGGTGGTGGCTGGCAGCAGCCTGCGCCGCGCGTCCGACATGACCGATGTGGTCGAGGTCACCGCGCACAAGATCCTGACCTGCAAGATGCTGGGCGTGGCACCGGCGCTCATACCGGAGGATCTGGTCAAGACGCTGAAGGAGATCGGCGCCAGCATGGCGTAGTGCGGCATCCAGCCGTAACCAAATTGGGTGTCGTTGCGAGGCGGTGCTCTTCCGCCGAAGCAATCCCCTCGCAGGCTGGGAGACTGCTTCGCCATCCTTCGACTACGCTGAAGAACGCTCCGCTCAGGACGGCTCGCAGCGACACAATTGCCCGATAGAAAATGCGGGCAGCGCCTCTTGCTGGTGCTTCCCGCTTTTTTTAATTTCAGTTACTGCTCAGCCTGACCTTTGAAATTTGTCTCCCAGCCGAGTTTTCCCTTTTTGAGATTAAGGGGCGTTCTCTCACGCCTCCGGTTGCGCAAGAGAGCGCAACCTAATCACATACTTTGGGTAAATTCTCTGTAGGGCTGAGCAGTTACTAATTTCCAGGGTTTCGCCCGCTTGTTTCTAGCGCGACCTCCGGCCAGGTTTGGCGTGCAGCATCCGGAGGCCCATGGGCTTTGTTCGCCGCACGGCCGGGGTGTGGTGCGCCTCCCTGATAGCGGGAGCAGGTCTTCCCTTTGGGGATGATATAGGCGAGGCCGGCATGTTGTAATCGAAGTCCGCCAACGTCTGCCGCGCCAGCGGCTGGCCCATGATTTTTTCCAGCGTGCGCACCATATCCTTGTCATCCGGCGCGACCAGGGTGAAGGCGTCGCCGGTACGTTCGGCGCGGCCGGTGCGTCCGATGCGGTGGATGTAGTCATCGGCGGTGGCGGGCATGTCGTAGTTGATGACGTGCGAAATGCCCTCCACGTCCAGGCCGCGCGCGGCGATGTCGGTGGCAACCATGACTTGATAATGACCGCTCTTGAAGCCGTTCAGCGCGGACTGGCGCTGGCCCTGCGTCCGGTCGCTGTGCAGGCTGGTGGCGCGGAACCCGGCCTGCCCGATCTGCCGGGACAGTTTCTCGGCGCGGTGCTTGGTGCGGGTGAAGATCAACACCGAATCGGTATCGGTCTGCTTGAGCAGCGCCAGCAGCAGCGCGGTCTTCAACTGCTGAGGCACCGGGAAGAGGGCGTGCGCTACGGTGCGCGCCGGTCGGCTCAGGCCGATGGCGATGCGCTTCGGGTGGCGAAGGGTCTGGGTCGCCAGTCCCTCGATCTCCGGCGGGAAGGTGGCCGAGAACAGCATCGTCTGCCGTTGGGCAGGTACGTGCTTGAGGATGCGCTTCACGTCGGGTAGGAAGCCCATGTCCAACATACGGTCGCCTTCGTCCAACACCAGGATTTCCACGCTGCCGAGCCGGGCGTTGCCTTGCTGGATATGATCCAGCAGGCGGCCAGGACAGGCGACGAGAATTTCGACGCCGTCGCGCAAGGCTTTGACCTGCGGCGCGGCGCCCACGCCCCCGTAGATGGTGGCGCTGCGGATTTTCGTACCCGTCCCCAGGTCCCGGATGGAATCGTGGATCTGCTCGGCGAGTTCGCGCGTGGGTGTGACGATCAAGGCACGGGTGCGGTTGCGCGGACCGGTCAGCAGCTTTTGCAGAATGGGTAACACGAACACCGCCGTTTTGCCGGTGCCGGTCTGGGCGGTGGCGATCAGGTCATCCCCGGCCAGGGCCGGTGGAATGGCGGCGATTTGAACAGGCGTCGGCTCGGTATAGCCGAGGCGGTGGATCCCTGCCAACAGGCGCGGATCCAGGTTGAACTGGTTGAAGTTCACAAAGTTTCCTTTTCTTCAGAAGTCAAACGGGTGTTGGGGGGATCGAGCGATGCTCAGAACGTGCAACAGCAAGCGACTGCTGAAATGATGCGATTAAGTGGAGAGAGAATAACCGATGACGGCGGGGCTGTCAAGGTGTGGGCAGAACCGAAATTGGCAATGATGAGTCTCTGCTATAATCTGCCCCATGATCCTTGTCACGGGTGGAACCGGCTTCATTGGCCGCGCCCTGGTGCGGCATCTCGCAGAGTCGGGGCATCCGGTGCGCATACTCCTGCGTCCCTCGCCGCGCACGCCCAACCTGCCGCTGAAGGTGCCGGTGGAAGTGGCGGTCACCAGCCTGAGCGACGAACGTGGTCTGCGCGCCGCCATGCGCGGCGTGGACGTGGTCTATCACATGGCGGGCGGCGAGGCGCAGGGCGGGCGCGCCAACCTGATGGCCGTGGACATCGAAGGCACGCGCAACCTGGTACGCGCGGCTGCCGACGCCAGGATCCAGCGCCTGTTCTACCTCAGCCACCTGGATGCCGACCGCGCTTCGGCTTTCCCCGTGCTCAAAGCCAAGGGCATTGCCGAGGAAGCCATCCGCCAGAGCGGCGTACCCCACACCATTCTGCGCGCCTCGATCCTCTTTGGCCCGCAGGATAACTTCACCACCGGCCTGGCCATGCTGTTGACCATCGCGCCCGGTTTCCTGCCTCTGCCGGGGCGCGGCAAGACCCTGCTCCAGCCGCTGTGGGTCGAGGATATGGTCACCTGCCTGATCTGGGCGTTGGATGTGCCTGACACGATCAACCAGACCTTCGAGGTCGGCGGGAGCGAATACTTCAGCTTGAGCCAGATCACTGAGCTTATCATGGAAGTGATCCAGAAACGCCGCGCCTTGAGGGCCTGGCCGATTCCCTACCTGCGCGCCCTGACCGTCATCCTGGAAACGGCTTTCCCGCACTTCCCCGCCTCTGTCTTCTGGCTGGATTACCTGGCCGTCAACCGTACCTGCGCAGTGGATACTGTCCAGCGCATCTTTGGGCTGATGCCGGCGCGCTTCGCCACGCACATTGACTACCTGCGCGGCGTCAACTGGTATCGCGAATTCCTCCGCTCGCTCTTCATCCGCCATGCCTGAGTGGATCATCCGCCTGATCGAAACCCCCGAAGAGATGGACGCCGTCCAGGAGCTTCAACGCCTGGTCTGGCCTGGCCCTGAGACGGAGGTCATCCCCGCCCACACCTTGCTGGCCGTTGTGCACAACGGCGGTTTGCTGCTGGGCGCGTTCGTCAACGAGAAATTGGTCGGCGCGGCCTGGGGTTTTCCCGGCTTTTATTCCACGCCGGATGGGCCGCGCCTCAAGCACTGTTCGCACATCCTGGCCGTCCACCCCGAATGGCGCGATTCCGGCATTGGCTTCGGCCTCAAGCGCGCCCAATGGCAGATGGTGCGCCACCAGGGCCTCGACCTCATTACCTGGACGTACGATCCCCTGCTCAGCCGCAACGCCTACCTCAACATCGCCAGGCTCGGCGCGGTCTGCAACACCTATCGCCGCTCCGAATACGGCGACATGCGCGATGGCCTGAACGTTGGCCTGCCCTCCGACCGTTTCCAGGTGGACTGGTGGGTGAACACGCGCCGGGTGGAACACAGACTCGGTCGTCGCCGGCGGCCGGCCCTCGTTCTGGATCATTTCCTGGCTGCGGACGTTTCCCTGTGCGCCGCCGTTCCGGACCCTGCGGGCTGGCCGCGTCCCCTCGAAGATGTTCCCAGCCTGGGCGGACGCCTGTTATTGGTCGAGATCCCGGTTGACTTTCTGGCGTTGAAAGAGGCTGACCTGGCCCTGGCGCGCGATTGGCGCTTCTATGCCCGCCAGGTTTTCGAGACGGCCTTTGCGGCTGGCTATCTGGTCACCGATTTCGTTTTCGACCAGACAGGTGAACGGCCGCGCAGTCTCTATGTGCTGACGTACGGCGAAAGCACCCTGGATGCCCCCTGATAACCAGCAGCTCGAGCTGCTCCAGCTCCTGGCCTCCCGGCTCGAACGCCTCTCCGCCGATTCGACCTGGTCGCACCGCGCCAGTGGGCTGCGCGGCAATATGCTGAAAGTCCTGGAGGAGATCGCTTCCGGCCGGCAGGTGGACGAGGCGCGGCTGGCGTTGCTCGTTGACAAAGGTTTCGAAATCCTGCGTAACGCGGCCATGGAAATACCAGATCTGGAAGCCTTGAGGAAGAATGGCTGACCCCCCTACGCAGCCGCCATTTGTGCGTTCTCGAACTGGCTGTTGTAGAGTTCGGCGTAGAAGCCTTTCTTTGCGAGCAGTTTCTCGTGTTTGCCCTGCTCCACAATGTCGCCGTTATTCATCACCAGGATCCAGTCCGCGTCGCGGATGGTGGACAGGCGATGGGCGATGATAAAGCTGGTGCGGCCCTTCATCAGGGTTTCCATGGCCTTTTGGATCAGCACCTCGGTGTGGGTATCCACCGAACTGGTGGCTTCGTCAAGGATCAGGATGGTCGGGTCAGCCAGGAAGGCGCGGGCGATGGTCATTAGTTGCATTTGGCCCTGCGATATGTTCGTGGTCTCTTCGTTGAGTACCATATTGTAGCCCTCCGGCAGGGTGCGGACGAAATGGTCCACGCGCGCAGCCTTGGCAGCCGCGATGACCTCATCATCGGTGGCGTTTGAGCGGCCGTAGCGAATATTTTCCATGACGGTGCCGTTATAAAGCCAGGTATCCTGCAAGACCATGCCGAACATGCAGCGCAAGTCCCCGCGCGTGAAATCCTTGATATTGTGGCCGTCCACCAGGATGGCGCCGCGCTTTACGTCATAGAAGCGCATCAACAATTTGACCATGGTGGTCTTGCCGGCGCCGGTTGGGCCGACAATGGCAATCTTCTGGCCGGGATTGGCATAGAAGGAGAAGTCATTGATGATGATTTTCTCCGGGCTGTAACCAAAGTGGACATTCTTGAACTCCACGAGGCCATTCACGGCTTCCAGTGTTGCGGGAGTGGCGGTATCGGGTTCTTCCTCCGGCTCAGCCAGGAATTGGAACACGCGCTCGGCGGCCGCGGCGGTTTGCTGAAGCACGTTGGAGATGTTGGCGAGCTGCGTGATCGGTTGCGTAAACGAGCGAACGTATTGGATGAACGCCTGTATATCGCCGACGGTAATGGTGTTTTTGATCGCCAGGTAACCACCCAAAATACACACCGCCACATAGCCCAGGTTGCCGATAAAAGTCATGACCGGCATCATCAAGCCGGACAAAAACTGCGATTTCCAGGCTGAACCGTATAGCGTGTTATTGATGCGATCGAACGTCTTGATGCTCTTTGCCTCGCCGTTAAAGGCTTTCATCACCACATGGCCGCCATACATTTCCTCGACATGGCCGTTGATGTGGCCGAGGTAATCCTGCTGCTGTTTGAAGTACTTTTGCGACTGGTTGACTACCAGACCGATAATCCCAATCGAGAGAGGGATAATTAGCAGGGACACCAGGGTCATCAGCCAACTGATGGAAAACATCATCACGAGTACGCCGATCACCGTTATCACTGAGGTGATGATTTGCGTGAGGCTCTGGTTCAGCGTCTGGCTGACCGTATCCACGTCGTTGGTGATGCGGGAGAGCACCTCGCCATGGTTCGTACCGTCGAAGTATCTGAGCGGCATCCGGTTGATCTTTTCGGCAATCTCCCTGCGGAAGCGGTAGGTGATATTCATGGACACGCTGGACATGATCCAACCCTGGATATAACTAAACAGGGAGGAAAGGAGGTACAGGGTGAGTGTAAGGATGACGATGTGACCGATATAAGCAAAATCAATGCCGGAACCGGTCCCGGCGATCTGGCTCATCACGCCCTCGAACAGTTTGGTGGTGGCCTTGCCCAGGATTTTTGGGCCAACGATGGAGGCGATCGTGGAAGCAACGGCGAAAACCATTACAATGGCAATGGCTGCCTTGTAAGAGCTAAGGTATCGAATCAACTTGAGCATGGTGCCCTTGAAATCGCGGGGCTTTTCACCTTTCATCATCGCCATCGGGCCGCCATGCCCCATCGGGCCGCGTCCCAGCGGACCTCCAGCCATGGGTCCACGCCCGGGCCCGGCCGGCAGTGTGCGGCCGGCGGTTGTATCTTTGTTGTTTTGCGTGCTCATGCCAATTCCTCCTTGCTGAGTTGCGATAAGGCAATATCCCGGTAAACTTCGCAACTTTCCATTAACTCACCGTGAGTACCCTTGCCGACAATCCTGCCCTCGTCCAGCACAATGATCTGCTCGGCGTTTTTGATGGTGGAAACGCGCTGCGTCACGATCAAAACAGTGCTCGAGCCGGTCTTCTCCTTGAGGGACTTGCGTAAGGCCGCATCGGTCTTGAAGTCAAGCGCGGAAAAACTATCGTCGAAAATATAAATGGGCGCTTTCTTGACCAGGGCGCGCGCAATCGAAAGGCGCTGCTTCTGGCCTCCGGAGACGTTCGACCCGCCCTGGGAAACCTCGGCCGCCATTCCCTCCGGGTTCGAGAAGATGAACTCGCCCGCCTGGGAAATGTCAGCGGCTTCTTTCAAGGTATCCTGGCTGGCGTTCTCGTCAGCATATAGCAGGTTACTTTCAATCGTACCGGAGAAGAGCATCCCCTTTTGCGGGATGTAGCCGATTTTGTCGCGCAGGTCGTGCTGTGTGATTGCGCGTATATCCGTGCCATCCACATAAATAGCGCCATCGGTTACGTCATGGAAACGCGGGATCAGGTTGACGATGGTGGATTTACCCGAACCGGTGGAGCCAAGAAAGGCTGTGGTCTGGCCGGTTTTGGCGGTAAAGGAAATGTCGTGCAGCACATCCTCCAGCGCGCCAGGGTAGCGGAAGCACACATTGCGGAACTCGACCTTGCCGACGAACGGTTGGTTGAACTGCCTGGGTTCTTGCGGGTCTTTGATGGTCGGCTCGGTTTCCAGTACATCAGCGATACGCCCGCCGGACACGGAGGCTCTCGGCAGGATGATGAACATCATGGACAGCATCAGGAAGGCAAAAACGATCTGCATGGCGTACTGCATGAATGCCATCATGTCGCCAACCTGCATCGCAGATTGGGCGACCTGATGGGCGCCGACCCAGATGATCAGCAGGGACACTCCGTTCATGATAAGCATCATAAACGGCATCATGATAACCATCACGCGGTTGATGAACAGGCTGTTGCTGGTCAAATCCTTATTGGCTTTGTCAAAGCGGTTTTCTTCGAACCCCTGCATGTTGAAGGCCCGAATGACCATCATCCCGGACAGGTTTTCACGTGTCACCAGGTTGAGCCGGTCAATCAGGTTTTGGATGATCTTGAATTTTGGCAGGGCAATCGAGAATACGGTCAGGATCAAGCCGAGAAGCACGACGACCGCCAGTGCGATGATCCACCACATGTTGGCGCTTTTGCCGATAGCCCGGATAATTCCGCCGACCCCGATGATGGGTGCGTAGAAAACCATGCGCATCACCATGATGACAACCATTTGTATCTGGGTGACATCATTGGTCGAGCGGGTGATCAGGGAAGCCGTGGAGAACTTGTCGAATTCGGTATTCGAGAAACTCTCCACCTTTTGGAAAACATCCTTGCGGATATCGCGGGCCGACCCGGCGGCTGTTTTGGCCGACAGGAAACCAACGGCAACCGTGCAGGTGATGGAGAGCAGCGACAACAGCAGCATCCAGACGCCGGTATGGATAATGTAGCTTGTCTGGAGTTTGCCGGTATCCATACCGAGCGCAGCATATTCGGTTTTGACCGCTCCAACTGCCATTTGGGTGATCATTTTGTCGCCCAGGGTGGCGAACTTCTGATCAATACCAGCAGCCACTTGCGAAAGTTGAGCCGCGGGAAGATTGGATAACAGGTTGAAAACATCCATTCCGGGCGGAAGCTGGGACAAGTCAAAGCCAAGAGCCTGGCCCATGGCGGCCGCCTTGGCCGGGTCGGCCATGATCTGCTGGATGGTGGAAACAACTAATAGTGCCTTGCCCATCACCGGGTTCAGTTTGGTGTTTTCAGCCTTATCAATACTATTGAGCAAGTAGACAGGCTCATTGGCAAGGGCGGGATATTCTGTGATGTATCTGGCATAATCGGACGAGTTTTTATCCACCAGGGTGTAATCGCCGAGTACAAGCGCCTGATTATCGGCGCTCATGAAGATGACGAGCTTGTTCATCTCGCTCTGCCGGATGGCCTGCGGCACGGCGTTTTCCACGCCGCCCTGCTGGATGCCGTTGTTGACGATTTTCGACATATAATCGGGCAGCGCCAAATCCGCATTCGCCTGCACGAACAGCAAGGCGATGGCGAGCAGGATCAAGAGGATATAAGGTTTCAGGTATTTGAATAATCGAATCATGGTGTTGGGTGCTCCTTGCAAACGAACTAATGGGGATTGCGTTGCTGCAAAACTCAGCGATTCAAATCGCCGCTACCAAATCGCGAAGTCCATGCTTCGACAGGCTCAACACACCGCCTGCGTGGACTTCCAGCCGACGAAGGTCGGCTTTGCATTCTGGTGGGTGCAGTTTGAACTGCTGAAAACAACTGGAAGGTTTCTATCAGTCGGGGGGTTTTTCGAGTTGGCTGGTTTTTTCGATCAGGATGTGCAGGGCTGCCACCACTTGCTCCTTTTCCTCCGGAGACAGCGTGTGCGCCAGGTCTTCCAACCAGCCCTGGCGGGCGTGGATACTCTCCTGCAGCACCTGGCGGCCTTTGTCGGTCAGGACGATCTGCTTGGCGCGCCGATCGTGAGGATCTTCTGAGCGTGTGATCATTTGCTGCTGCACCAGGTGTTCCAGCATCTGGCTGGCGGCCGCGTTGGTCACGCCCAGGTCATCGCCGATGCCGGAGACGCCGCTGGCGCCCATGCGGTGGAGGTGGAACAGGGCGCCAATCTGCGACATGGAAAGCTCTTTCTCCTTGGCGTAAAGGAGGAAATTGCACATCGAGCGGCGCATGAAGATCCCAATCCACTCGTGCAGGGTGGTGATAAATGGGTCAGTGGGTGGCATACTTCAACCTTCTAAATAGTTAATTAAACCTAAATATATTGCTTGCTTAGGAATTTGTCAAGAGTAAGATCGGTGGTGATTACCCACATCTTGCTTGATGCCATTATTGGCCTTGATTAGCCAGCGTTCTCTCACGCTGGCGGCCAAATTCGGGCGTATGAGAACGCCCTACTAATCATGATGGATGTGATCATTGGACTTGTGGG
>Ga0210051_1001587_pt1 | contig 22873 bp, 11 predicted proteins | sample CryGey092014_all_FD_185464 | JGI IMG/M metagenome (GOLD analysis project Ga0210051, IMG submission 185464) | Groundwater microbial communities from aquifer - Crystal Geyser CG23_combo_of_CG06-09_8/20/14_all (SPAdes) (version 2) | ecosystem: Environmental > Aquatic > Deep subsurface > Groundwater... | reverse complement strand
CCATATCCCTTTAACAGAAAAAACATATCATCTGATAGGAGAGAGAGAATTTGCACTTATGAAGCCCTCTGCTTATCTTATCAATACATCAAGGGGAGCAGTTATAGATGAGAAGATGCTCATTCAGGTTTTAAAAAAAGGCAAAATAAGGGGAGCAGGTCTGGATGTATATGAAAACGAACCCAGAATACCAGAGGAGTTAATTGAGCTTCCTAATGTGGTATTACTACCTCATATAGGAAGTGCAACCTATGAGGCAAGAAACAAAATGGCAGAGACAGCAGTAGAAAATCTGATAGCAGGACTCACTGGTAGGACACCGCCAAACCTTATAAGTATACCAAACACACTTTAAAATCTCTCCCTTTTAGGAAAAAGGGAGAATTGGGAGAAATGGTGAAGAGAAAAAAATATTGGGAATTACGAACCCTTTGTTTTATGTCTTTTTACCCTGTACATAAATGTCTCTAACCTCGTCTCAAGCGTTCCCTGCTCAAGCCCATCAAATGCAATATTCAACACCGGTAGACCGTAGTCATCCTCCACCCCCTTGAATGCAGCTGCAGTGATATTGCCCGGCATACAGGTAAATGGCATCAGGTTAATAATTCCGTCAATCTCCTTTTTCCTTGCCCATAGAACGCAATCACCAATGCTCAAGGCAGGCTCGCCAAACCATTTGATTAGATATGGTTCAGCTGCTCCCCATATCTTATGGATTTTTACCTTCTCTTCGGTTCTCAATGTTTTGTTAACAGGAAGCAAAAGGCTCCGCTCGAAATATCTGATTAAAAACTCGCTTATATAAGTAAGATAGTATGGAAAAATCCTACCCTCTACCTGCGCATCCATTCTCCGTGTTCCACTGGTGTGCAGACCCCATTCGTAGAATGGTGGAATCATCACCTCACCTCCGTATTCCTCTACCCTTCTCTCAATGCTGTTGTTGCTGTAATCATGCGAGCGAACGAATATCTCACCAACTATAGCTATTCTCGGCTTTTGTTTATGTTTTGTCGGTAGGGTAGCGAACTCCTCTGCCGCATTTTTCAGTACCGCCTCTATGCCGCCATCTTGAATAGCCCGGCATACCTCCTTCAGATATTTACCATATACCTTATCAGTCTTGCCCACTTCTATCTCATAAGGTCTTTTCTCTCTACGCATCCTGAGGAGATAGTCTATAGTGATCACACCCTTTAGTGCACTTATAATGAGGGCCACACCAGAAGGGGAGAGCATCCCATATTCTTTAAAGAAGGATACAGACTCTGGCACACCCGGTGATATGATCGGTACATCCTTATAGCCCAGTTCGTCAAGTATAAGCCTTTGCAGGCGGCAGTATTGACCAAATCTGCACGGTCCGTATGTGGTTGGCATAAGGAATGCAACCTCTTTAGGGTTTTTGTATTTCAGTATCTTTATCATATCTCCAGTGGTTATAACACAGGGATAACATTCCTTACCGGTGGTATATTTTCTTCCGAGCTCAAGCGTTTCGTCATCTGATGAAATCACCTCCGCAGGGATACCGAACTTGTTAAATGCTGAGCAAGGTGCCCAGGCAGAGTCACCTAGATGTGGAAGGTAGACAGTCCTCTTTGAGGACTTTCTGAATTTTGGAACAATATGGATACTCTTTCTAACACATGAGCTGGGTGCGTTCTTTATAGAATCAAGAAATGCCTCACACCTGGTTATAACACCTGCTGGTGCAGAGTGCTCATCTACCTCTATCTGGAGAAATGGCTTGCCACTCATCTCTTTACGGAAATACTGCAAAATGAATGAATCGGGTCCACACGCAAAATTTGTCATAAACACTGCATGTAAGCGGGGATCGTTCTTTACTGTTCTTGCTGCACTCAAGATTTTGTACCCATAGGTCCAATACATACTCGGCCAGGAGGAAAGAATGTCCGGAAGGAGTGGCAGAAAATCCATTGGAATTACAAATTTGCCCAATTGTCTGAGTCTTCGGGGAACCTCAAGACTTGCACCCTCATCGCAGGTATTGTAGGGTCTACCAACCAGAATGAGTGCTTCGTCTATTTCATCCATAATCTCTTCACCACGCAGTTTTACCCTTTTATAGAAGCTATCCTGCGCGGATTTGGCGGCATCTATTGCGGACCTGACCTGCAAGGTGCTCTTACCAAATTTGCGACCAAATTCTATCAATGTAGTGGTAAGATTTTTCTCGGACCTGAAAAAGATAACCGGGTGCAGAATCTTTGTCTTCGGTCTCAACGATGCCATAATAATATGGGGTATCTCCTGATTGTATGGGCAGATATAGCCTCGTTTCATACCGGCTGGCGGTGGTGTATCAATGATACTCGGTAAAAACAGGAAATCAACACCTTTTTCAAGTAGGTCTATTACATGACCATGTACAAGCTTTATCGGGAAGCAGAATTCGGCAATGGATGCGCTTACCCCATCGTGGATTATCCTCTTGTTTGTTTTATCCGATAGAACCACCTCAAACCCCAACTCCGAGAGAAATCTATACCAGAAGGGTAGGAATTCAAGGAATATTGATGCATAGGGTATACCTATACGCGGACCGGAGGAGGTTTTCCCACAGGCAGAAAGGAGTAGCTGCTCCCTCTCTAAGAATAAATTAGGTATATCATCAGTGGACCTTTTGAAACTTCCTTGTTCGTATCGCTCACACCTTGCGCCGTAGAATAGTGCGGTCTTTTCCCCAATGGTAACCTTTTTGACCTCGCAGTGGTTTGGACAATGCTCGCATTCAAAAATCTCCTGTGTATATTTTATCTCTGGTATCACATCAAACCCCTTGAACTTGGTATCCCTACCTCCATTTTCCATGGCGGCGATTGCTGCACCGATTGCACCTGTAACATGATGGTTGGGTGGCACAGTTATTGGAGTATCTAATATCTTCTCAAATGCAGATACCACACCCTTGTTGAACGCAACTGCACCCTGGAACAGGATATTTTTACCTATATGTTTCCTACCAACCACCTGAGAAAGGTAGTTCTTTGCAATTGAATAACAGAGACCTGCCACAAGATCTTCCTTCCTTGTGCCCTTTCTCTGATAGGATACAAGGTTGGTCTCCATAAATACTGTACACCGCTCACCAAGGTCACATGGAGCAGGTGCCTTAAGTGCTATATCACCAAACTCTTCTATCTTTATAGCCAACCGCTCTGCCTGCTCCTCAAGGAAAGACCCCGTGCCAGCAGCACACACCTTGTTCATCTCAAAGTCAACGATTGCTCTATTTTCTATGGATATATATTTTGAGTCCTGACCACCAATCTCAAACACCGTATCAACCTCTGGTTCAATATGAACGGCCGCCCTTGCCTGTGCTGTTATCTCGTTGACAACAACATCCGCACCAATGAAATCCCCGGTGAGATACCTGCCCGACCCTGTGGTGGCAGCACCTACAACCCTAATGTGCTTGCCAACCTTCTCTCCGAGCTGCCTTATCCCCATACGGACCGCCTCTATTGGGCGACCGGCGGTCATAAGATAGACCTTTTCAATTAGATTCTTATTTCTATCTATTGCAACCACATTGGTGCTTATTGACCCAACATCCACACCGATAAAGGCATCTATCCTATGACTATTATGTAAAGATGACAGGCGAGACGCCTGTCCTACTTTATAATCAGGGAGTTTTGATTTTAATATAGAAAGTGGCTGGAGGGAACGCCACTTAAATTTATGGGTTTCCATATAAGAAGACATCTCATCTATGCACTGGGCGATGCTAATTTTGTTTCTTTTTCTCTCTTCTACGGCAATAATTGCCGCACCTATTGCACTCATCTCTGCACAGTGTTCTGGAACAATCAATTTGTTATCTTGAAAGGCAAGTACCTCTCTGAATGCCTTCACCATACCCTTATTGAATGCAACGCCACCATGGAATAAGACAGGTGAAATGATCTTCCTGCCTTTTGCGATCTCTGATGTGAAGTTTCTTGCAAGTGCAAAGCACAGACCTGCAACTATCTCGTAATCAGGAGTTGCCTCCTGTTGCAGATGTATCATATCAGTTTTGGCAAATACAGTACACCTGCCGGCGATTCTCGGGGGTGATTTTGACATAAGTGCCATCTCACTGAACTTTTCTATTGATATACCAAGCCTTGATGCCTGTTGTTCAAGAAATGAACCTGTTCCAGCAGCACAGAGCTCATTCATAGCATAATCTTCTTTTGTAATGTCAATAAACTTTGAGTCCTCACCACCTATGTCAATTATAGTTCTTGCCTCTTTATAAAACCGTCGTGCTGCCTCTATCTGTGCGGGTAGTTCATTAACAAAACCCGCCCCTATTATGGGAGCAATGAGCTTACCACCTGTTCCTGTGACCTTTATATCATTTACAGTCTTAATATCCCCGACAATTAACCCAAACAAATTCTTTAGTGCCCTGACAGAATCACCATAGTGTTTTGTATATGGAAGCACCCTTAGAGTTTTTTTCTCCTCGTCCATAAGGGCAACATTTACACTCACTGACCCAATATCAATCCCAATATACCACATTATGAAAATGCAAAAATCAAAATGCAAAGTGCAAAATTAACTTATAAGACCAAATACAGAAGACCTTATTTCGTAGTTCGTGTTCGTAAAGTCAGGTAAACGATCAACGAACAACGGATAACGAACAACGACTGTTCCTTATTAACCTTCAGCCTGCTGTCAAGTAAATTATATCACAAAAATACTATCCTGTCAAGGGAAAAGCATTTGACCCCCGGGCTGTTCCGATAGATACCAGCAGAGAGATTATAGAGAAAAAAATGGAATGCTAATTAACGAAATAACATGTATCGCAGCGAGAATGAAGATTTTGGATTATCGATAACCTATACTTTGTGAGTTATGTATCTTAGTAGTTAGACATTTAGCTGTTTCTTCAACAACTTTCCCTATCCCCGTTTATTTTTTCTCTTACGTGCTCTTCCAATCCCTGTCCATCCTGAAATAGACTCTACATATACATTCACATATTTACCCACTTTTGCATTTTGCATTTTTACTATGATCTTCTTTCCTGTTCTGGTCTTGCCCGTTGGAAGATTGTCCCTTCTACTTTCTCCTTCAATGAGTATCTCAACCTCTCTTCCCAAAAGTTCCTCATTTTTTTCTCGCGTTATGCTATTCTGGAGTTCTATAAGTCTTTCAAGTCTTTCTTTCTTTACACCGAGCAAAACATCGTCAAGAAATAATGCTGCCTTTGTGCCTTTCCTCTCTGAATACATAAACATATACGCAAAATCAAACCTTACTTCCCTCACTATCTTCAGTGTTTCCTCGAAGTCCTCTTCTGTCTCAGTAGGAAATCCCACCATAATATCAGTAGTCAGAGCAATATTCTTGATTCTCTCTCTGAGTCGTTGAACCCAGTATCTGTATCCGTCTACAGTATATCTCCTCTCCATCATCTTGAGAATTCTGTCTGAGCCTGACTGGATTGGCAGATGAATATTCTCACATACTGAATCGCATTCCGCTATTGCATCTATCAAATTATCGCTCATACATGCTGGATGCGAGGTTAGAAACCTTATTCTTATGCCCAAGGCTTCTCTATCTATCATCCTCAGAAGTTCTGGAAAGGAAATTTCCCCGAAGTTATACTCATTCACACTTTGTCCAAGAAGGGTTATCTCCTTAACTCCTTTCTCTCTTAGATATCTTAACTCGCTGAGAACATCATCCGGCTTTCTTGATACTGCATTTCCTCTCACATAAGGAACAATACAATAAGAACAGAAGTTATTACATCCCCTCATAACGGGGAGAAAAGCAGTTACTCCTCTACCAGGATTAGGATAGGGTATACACCCCTTTGGAAATTGGAAATTGGAAATTTGACATTTTCCCTTAACTATTTTTCTTGTAATTTCTGGTAATTTATCATAACTTTTGGGGCCTATAAAAAAATCTGCCCCGGGGATTTTATCCCCGAGGCGCTCTGCCATACATCCAATTACAACAAGCACAAGTTCTGGTTTTTCTCTCCTCAATTTTTGAAGATCTGATATTCTGCCAAGTGCCCTTTGCTCGGCATGTTCCCTCACACTACATGTATTTATAACGATTATATCAGCATCTTCAGGATTATCTGTCTCTTCAAGTCCCTCCCATTCAAACAAGGATGCAACCATCCTTGAATCATACACATTCATCTGACATCCGTATATCTTAATATAGAATGAAGGCTTTTTGACACCAAAAGTCTTTGATTCTGTTGACATCTGTAAATTTTCTCTAGTTTAAATAATCTGCTTACCGTTCACTTTCAATTTTGTTTCTTTCATCTCCATAACCCAGATGCTTCCCAATGTTTACTAAACTCTTGTCCTCTATGAATCGCATTGAGTGGGCTAATGAGAAATTTCTCTATCTCTCTGGCCGTTGTACATAGTTTTTCTGGTGCGTTTTTAATATCTCCCTTTTGTAAAAAGGCTTTCCATAACGCCTGACGGTCGGACTTTTCGTTATAGATTTCTTCGGCGAATAATGGTTTATGCTCTGGCAAAGGGGTTTTACGATGTTCGAAGGTTCTTTTTAACGCTTCGACAAGCTCTGTTCCATTAAAATCGTACTGGCGCATCATAAGCAATATATCGTAAAAGTCCTTCATGCGGCTATTTAGAAGACCGACTTTAACCATGGCTTCAAACTTCTCACTAATAACACTTTCAGCGGGGTATCCTTTAAGATGAGGTTTTGGAAGATCTAAAATAACGGGGTAATCAATAGCTGTAGGCTTTGGGTAAATAACATCACCAAATCCAACATCGATTTGCATTGTAATGCGTGTTCGTCCTAAAAATCCGCGGAATTTTACGCGGATACCTTCATAGTCTGCGTTCTCTTTTATTCTCTGCCCCTTGATTGTGCTTGGATCGAATACAAGACCATCTGGAATTACTCCAACATTGCAAACATCATTGATAACTTCTTCAATAGCGGCTATTTGATTGTCATAGTGTGCAGAAAAATCTATATCAAGGGTTGTTCGTCTGCCAGGAACCTGCCACACCGTAAACATCAGCGCACCTTTCAAAATAAATTTATCAACGTATTTTGATCGGCTAAACCTGTAGAGGAATCTTTCCATTCCATAATATTGCAGAAGCTCTGAAAAGGAACAATTGGTATCTTTTGTTTTATTCTTGAGTCTATCTCGAATCGAGGCTTCTATGTTCTTGATGTCCTTTTTCATAGCATAGCTTCCAATCTTGGCTTTATGATATTATCAACACGGCAAATCTTGGCGTATTGCATAATCTCTTTTGGCTTTGTGCCTTTCTCCGTTACAGCCACCTTGAGAGCTTCCAGTGCAGTATTTATACCTATTCTATTGCGAAACTTGAAACAATCGGCAATAGTTTTGGCAAGATTGTAAACTCTGATTTTATGTCCCTCGAGTTTATATTCCTCTATCCCTACTTTCCATACCTCGGGCGCAAAGCGGTAAAACTTGACTGGAGGATATTTAATTCTATTTGCATGGGTACCCTGTGGAATAGCAATATCCACATATTTGGGGATTTCACTGGTTGCTTCGTAAAAAGACAAAGCGGAAAGAAGACAAATAACGCCCCGTGGTGCTTGAAGAGATGCAATAACTAGATCAGGATGAGAACCTGGTTCGTAATCAACTACGCGATAAAGACCTAGGGCAATCCTTTCGACTTTTCCCTCTTTTTCAAGAGCAATAAGCGAATCCGGATGAAACCCAGCCTTCAGTATAGCAGAAAACCTAACCACACCGCCCTGCTTCTGGAAAAAACTCATAAGCTCCCGTGTTCTCATGTTTATCTAACCTCCGTAGAATTTCTTACTACTTGCGAATAAGTATATATAATTTATACGGTATGTCAAGGTTTTTTTGCTTCATAAATCAACAAGACAGTTAATAAATCTTAAGTAGGAAGCAGATATTTTATCTTTGTGGCGAAGTATCTGAAAGTACCTATTAGATCGAGAGAAGCCCCTTCTGTAGGTCATACCGTAGAGTCCCCGCAATCTTTACCCCCGGCTTCTCAGGTATCTACCAAATTCCATTTAGTTCGAAATTATTTATAACTTCCAGATTCCACAAAATATACTAATTTTTCTTTTTGGCCTCCTTCTTCTTCATTCTCTTTTGTCTCTTCTGTTCGTACCAATCCCAATAAGATTCTATCCCCAGATGCATTTGCTGAGTTACATTGCATAATTCCTGAATCCCATCACGTACATGCCAATTATCCGCAAAGGTATTGTAAGGAGCACCCTTATCTTTCCAACATGAAGGCGGATCAAAATCGTTAAATAGCTCGATGCCCGTCAGAATTAAAACAGGGTTCATCCATTGCTCAGCCTTGAAATGCTTCCTTCCTCGTCTTGCCAGCTTGGCAATAATTTTTTTCTCGCAATCCGTTAGAGTTGAATGCAATGTACAAAAAGCTATAATTGTCCCCGGAAAATCATCAGCTATTCGCCTCATGCGATTAACATCTTTACTCGTGAACTCATTGAAAGATTTACACTCACCAAAAACAACAATTGGCGGTTTAATTTCATCGATCCGTCCTTGCAATAAGAAAATCCCAAAATCCGCTTCGAGTGGTTTTTTGCCTTTACTCTTTATTGAAAAAGAAGGTATCCATGTCATCTCGTTGGATAACCCATGTCCTCCCAAAAATCTCAAACTTAAAGCCACACAATATCCGCCTTGTGCATAGTTCTCTACAGAAAAAGGACCAATTGTTCTTAAATGCCAATTGCTCTCTGAAACTGGTTTAACAATAGGAAAATCAAGCTTCTCAAGACACCTCTCGCATATTACTCTATCTGATAAGTCATCTAACGCATACCATGTACGCTGAGCACATTCAGGACATTGTAAAGTAACCCCGCCCTTAAGAATTTTGTAATTAAGCAGGTTTTTAAGATGCCTCTCAGCTATTTCAGGGGAATTATGGTTGAGCTTTATTAATACGTCTTGCCATTTCTTAACAGCTACTGTTTTTGCGCGAACCTTAGCTTTACTAGCCTCCTCGTCCGATCCTTCAACCACTGACTCTACAGCGGCATGAGACATATCATTAAGCAGTTTAATTATCTCTTCATTCTGAAATGTCCTCACTCCATGGATCCCTCCAACAGAATCAATAATTTTTAATAAAATCCTGCCCGCCCCTGAAAGCTCAATCTCAAACCCCTTTTCTTTAAGCCATACCTCAAACACCTTAAAATTCGTAGGGATTTGAAAAAAATGACTCCACTTGTAATGTTCACATGGAATATTTATTCCTTCACTGGATATCCACGCTTTATGGAAGCTATGCGCTCCAAAAATGCGATAAGCATCCTTCAAATGACGTGGAAAAACTGAAGGACAATCGTATCTTTTATAAAAATCCTTAAGCCTAAGAACATTAATCCATCTCGGTTTCCCATTCCCTCCATATCGATCAACGAAGTCAGGAGAAATATCCTTAAACCTCAAATAATCATCGTCTAACAGGACTTCTTCAGACTCTTCTTTTGCCACAATCGAGCAAAGATCAACACGGTCTTTATCTTTTGCCCACTCATCCCACATTCGGGGATACCAATGCTGTAGAGAAATAGCGCCTTGGCCGGGTGACGTCAGTTTTTTTGAAAATACTTCCATTTCTTTCATAGTAGACGATCGGGAACAAATAAAATTAGTATGATGCATCATCTTTTTATTATGTCTATACGGCACAAAATTCCGCTTTATGATATTATTAATCATATCAATATAGCTATCTGCATACTGCTTGGGTAACGGTAGCACATCCCTCCCCACAGCCCTAAGATTCCAATAATCAACAATATCAAGCCAAGATGTCGCATCCATAAAAAACATTGATGAATCGGCTCTCCATCCCCGCGGGGATGCTTGCAACTCAGCTCGCGTAATCCGTAACGGAGATGTCCCTTCGTTTAAAAAACACTCCAGAAAATTACTCTGATTGATAGCGAGATCGTGTGAGTTAAAACAATGAGAATAAATTTTCTTGATATAGCCCATTTCTTTTGCGTTCGGAAAATCGCCAAAACAACACGCGGACAACAGCGCTATTTCTTTGGAAGGCTTCGGATAAAAAACCTTAATGGGATGTCGGCGCTCAAACTTAAACTCTTTATCGTATAAATGCCAATACAGATCAGTAACATCTACTCCGAATGATATGGGATAATCATCTTTTATATTCAACACTTCTTCAAAAGACAAAAGGCGTTCTTTATCAAACAAAGAACCAGGCAATTTTTGCTTGTCTTTTGCCACGAGATAATCTGGATCGAACGCATCCAAATACCCTTTAAGGATTGATGACGCCGAAGGATGACGAAAACAGCGGTCTTCCCAATTTCTAGGAGTCCTTTTAAAAAACGGAATTATTGGATTGTAAACACCTCCCCAAAGACAGCTATTAATTCGAAACACCTTGCGCAGTGTTTGCTTATCTTCTTTATTTACCAAGAATGCAAGCCTAATAGGTCGCAATTTTTTATCAATTGTAATCTTCTTATCTTTTAAAGACATTTCATCCTTCGTCTTTAGCTTTCCTGCGGAAAAAGCTCGCCGCGAAAGGCTTTAGTTAAAATTGCCTGCTCGTGCTTGTTGTTATAGCTTTTTATTTTCTTCAAATAATTAATTACTGTATATTTAGCTTCTTTAATTCTGCACTAATCCACAGTTGAGCTTGTTTTTCATCCTTCTCAATTGCCAATTCAACAGCACGTTTTGCAATATTCAGTAATTGTTTTGATAATTCACGATTACAAAAAGAAGCATTAACCGTTTCAGCGATTTTCTTTTGTATCTCAACTGACAAAATAGGAATAAACGTACTCTTAACTTGATCCACACGCCAGTGATTTATAACCGAACCACCTGCGTCTCGCTCTATCTGTTTTTGTACAATTACCGAATTCAACACTAGTGTCAAATATTCAGGATATAGCGTATCCTCATCTTTAACTTTTAACCGCAAAATACCACCTGACGGAATCATTTTTTCTGGCTCATCTTTCAAATAATAGGCAATGCCCGGCGTAGCGTCTTTTGATAGTAATATTTCACCCTTTTTAGGCTGGTGTTGCTTTAGCATTTTGTATAATTCCTCGCTTAAATACTGTTTATTGCCGTCCTTTAAGCCAAACTTTGAAAGGTTGCTCACGCGCAAGAATAAAATTCCACTTTCTTGATATGCTTCACTTCCGGGCTCAATACATTTCTTGATTGAGACCAAATCGGTCAAACAAGCATAATCTTTTAACGAGATAATGGATTCAACTATCTCCTCATACATCGGCTGGAAATATTCGGCGTCAATGCGCTCGCTGGCCTGCATATCGGAGTATTTCTTCACAAACGAAAGCCGGTGTTTCGGCTTCCAACCGGCAAGGTTAAGCTCGGCGAGAAGTATCTGCTCGGCTTGGGAGTAAAGATCACTTGCTTTATTGATTAACTCAAAAGACCGGCAAACTATATTTCTGACTTTGCTTTGGAAACTATTGGAAGGAATAAAAACTTTAATTTCTTTTAAATCTGAGAGATTTAAACCTTGTTGAATAGCTCCTCTCGTGCCCCTCAATACAAACAACTGACCTATTCTTGAATTAAGATAAGCCATCAAATAAAAAGGATCAATGCTTTTTGCCCTTATCAGAGTGCTTTTGCAACTAAAAATTGATTTAGTATCTTTCTTTTGGGCAATTGCTACTTTGCCCAAAGTGCCAACAACTGTAATTAAAAGGTCATTTTCTTTAATATGAAATTGCGGTAATTTTTTGTATGCTTCTTCTGGGATTAAGGCGGGATCATCATCGTAAACCAAAAAGTCATTTATATCTTTGTTTCTTATGTATCTATATGAAGATTTTTCAACGTATTGATCAACCGTTACAGTAGAGCCAAAAGGACCGATAATGAAGAAAGCAAGATTATCTAATACATCGTTTTTCTTTTTATCTAATAAATGGATATTTTCAAGCACTTCCGCTCTGTGATACTCAGCGTCAATGCGTATCTCAAAATTTAATTCTTTATAATTAACAACTGACGTCTGCATATTATCTCCAAAAACTCAGTTTTTCTTTTTTCGCCCAGTTAATAAAGGCCTCGGCGATGCCTTCGGACAATTCTCCGCCTTGATTATGCAGGTCATGGTCAACAATTAAATGGCCATATTTGTCTAACTTAGGCTTGCCGTCGCCATTTTTCACATAAACATATTCGCCTGAATTGTCTTTACCTGCTTTTTCTGATACGGCAAAGAATATCGGATAATCGCCTTTCTTAGGGCAGAGCTTGTCATCCCATTTCTGCACAAATAAGACGCTTGTCTTCGTGCCGGCATGAGGCTTAAATGTATTGCCATGAAGCCCGACAACCGCTAAAATCCTTGCTTTATCAGCTATAAATTCACGGATATCTTTGTCGGATGTATTATTGAAGCGGCCCTGAGGCAGGACAATCGCCATGCGGCCGCCAGGTTTTATAAAATCAAGGTTGCGCTCGATAAATAGAATATCCCTGCCGACCTTTGACTTAGGCTTATTTTTATTGTTATAGCCAAGCTCGTATTTATGGATTATGCGGGATTCTTTTATGTCTCCGGCAAAAGGTGGATTTGCCATCAGAATATCAAACAGAAAATCTATATTTCCTTCGCTGTTTTTTTTCAATTCTTTTAAACGCTTATATCCGCCTCCATAAGTCTCGATCCAATTCGGATTTTTCGTTGTTTCGTTCCAGCGGTCATAATCAAGTGTATTCAGATGCAATACATTTGTCTCACCGTCTCCTGCAATCAGATTAAGCGTCCGTGCTACACGCACGACTTTCTCGTCAAAATCAATGCCAAACACTTTCAAAACATCTTCCTTTTCTTCTGCAGGTATCTCCTTATTCTCAAACAAATGACCAGTTAAATAGAAAATAGTATGAACCGTAAACCCGCAGGAGCCAGCAGCAGTATCGATCATATATTCGCCCTTTTTTGGATTGAGCATTTTAACGCACATATCGATTACATGACGAGGTGTAAAATACTGTCCTTTTTCGCCTTTCGATGATTTGCTGACCAGATATTCGAATGCCTCATCGATAACCTGCAAATTGGAATTGAAAAGCTTTACATCCTGAAGACTAGATATGCAAATAGAAAGATGCGACGGTGAAAGATCGATTTTGCTTTCATCGGGAAACACGCCTGTCCATTTCCTTTTTGCTTCGTCGAATAGCTTTTGGATTTTCTGCTTCAGTTCTCCTTCGGACTGACCGGTATTCCTGAATTCCAGTACTCTGAACGATGAGTCATCCACTTCCTGAATGACTTCTTTGATTTCATCGAATGAATTTTCTTTTTCCTTTCCATATTTAGCTTTAGGCTCGGCAATCATAGGATACTTTTTGTCCTTCAAAAAGTAATTGATAATTACTCTGTCCTTCTGGCTCTTATGTTCATCGTATAATTTGGTGAATATCAACTTGAAAACCTCTTCGAATACATCGACTCCAGCATTGGCAAGAACCTCATCTTCCGTATCCTGGATAATCGTTTTGAGGGATTTCCCCTCCGAAGGAATTTTATCTTTGATAATTAGGTCTTTAATCGTATATCGTTCTTTAAGGATATCCGCAAGAGTCTGACTGGCATTTGGAATATCGGTTATATCCTCGAAAAAATTAGGGTCTTTGCGGTTATAATGGGAAATCTGACCTCCGTTTGTCCATACGGCAATAGGTGCACCAGTAGCATTACAGTAACTCTTGAGCTGTTCCTTGCCATCTTTCAGCTTGGGTTTTTTCACTTCAACTATGATATATTCTATGGTTGGTCGCTCTTTATCGAAAACCACGATATCGGAAGATTTCGTCTGCCGACCGAATTGTACGGGATGTTCGAATCTAATTCTTTTCTTGGGATAACCATAATAATTTATCAATTTTGCAGTATAAAGCTGGCGCACAACTTCTTCGGGTTTAAGTTGAATTTCCTTTTCTCGAATTATACACTCCACATATGGCTTGCCTTTTTTTTCGATAATCTTTTTCTCAAGAACCGTTATTTCTTCAGGCGCAAATATCGAAAGATTGTATTGTGAATCTTTTAATATGGAAAGCAGAGTAATTTTGTTGTCACTTTTTGCCATAAACACCTCGTTTCTTCAAAAACTTTTCGATGTGATAAGAATATATCTTGTTAGGATTGTTGGAATGTCCATATGTACCACATATTATAACACGAAACTCAGATAATGTCAAGCAATTGAGTTAAATTGTCGTATTACTAAACTATACAATAGCTTACAACATTTCTATGGTTCATAAATGGAGGATTCCCAAGAATTTTTTGGTGTTTTTTTGATTAGGCTCAAGATACATAATAATCAATACTGAAGAATTTAGAAATAGGTCTTCCAGTATGAAGAGTAAAGAATCAATTGTAATCTGCGACAATCTGCGTCCTATTATTCTCATACTTTCTCGGAGATTGCCTTTGCCTGAAGAAAAAAGAGCAGGTAATCCCTCGAGCCTGTCTTTGTATCCGTCCCAGAAAGATTAAATCCACCAAATGGATGAGCACCAACGAGTGCACCAGTGCATTTTCTGTTTATATAAAGGTTACCCACATAGAACTCCCTCTTTGCCCTTGCAATTTTCTCTCTGTTTTTTGTGTATACAGAACCCGTTAGTCCGTAATCAGTACAATTTGCTATCCTTAGGGCATCTTCAAAATCCTTTGCAGGTATAACAGCAAGAACAGGCCCAAATATCTCTTCCTGTGCTATCCTTGCATAGGGGTCAACATTGATTATTATCGTGGGTTTTATATAATAACCGTCTCCTCCTGCAGGTTCCCCGCCGAGAACAAGTTCTCCCTCCTTTTTCCCAATTTCTATGTATTCAAGAATCCTCTTATATGCCTTTTCGTTTATGACAGGCCCCATAAAATAGTTATTCTCTGCAGGTCCCTGATCAATATCCTTTGCTGTTCTTATTAGCTTATCTATGAACTCATCATATACATCTTTAACCACAATTGCTCTTGAACAGGCAGAACATTTCTGACCTTGAAATCCATAGGTAGATGCAATTACCCCGATTACAGCAGAATCAATATCCGCCTCAGAATCCACTATTATTGCATCCTTTCCGCCCATCTCTGCAATCACTCTCTTTATCCATTTTTTACCTGTCTTCCCTGTAAGTTCAACGATATGAAGCCCCACCTCTTTCGACCCTGTAAATGTTATAAACCTCATCTTTTCAGAACCAACGAGTGTATCTCCTATCTTCCCTCCAGAGCCGGGGAGAAAGTTGACAACACCATCTGGCACACCTGCTTCCCCTACAATCTCCATAAACTTTGCCCCTGTAACGGGCGAGTCAGATGAGGGTTTTAATATAACCGTATTTCCTGCCCCAAATGCAGCAGATGTCATACCTGTAAGTATTGACATTGGAAAGTTCCATGGTGGTATTGATACACCAACACCGAGTGGTATATACCACATCTCTGGTTTCTCTCCCGGAAACGGCGTAACATATCCCCCTTCTCCATACCTTATAACTTCTCTGCCGTAGTAATCAAGAAAATCTATTGCCTCTGCAACATCTCCATCTGCCTCAGCCCAGTTTTTAGCAACCTCATATACAAGCCAGGCATCAAGTTCGTATCGCCTTTCTCTCATTATATCTGCCATCTTGAAGAGATACTTCGCCCTCTCTTCCGCACTTGTGTATCTCCATTTCCTGAATGTTTCTTCCGCAACCTCAAGCGCCCTTTCTACATCTTCTATAGATGAGTCTTGCACAATTCCTACAATCTCGTCCTTGTGGGATGGATTTATGGATTTTATAGATTTTTTAATCTTTCCCTTCTTCCCACCTATTATGTTTGGATATTCCCTTCCAAGTCCCCGTTTTACCTTCTTCAATGCTTCCTTCATCCTCTTTTTGTCTTTTTCTTTTTTAAAATCTATTATGGATTCGTTTCTAAACTCTCCATACATAACACCCCCATAGTAATATCAAAAAATTCACCACAAAAACACCGTTTAGAATATCAAATTTCCAATTACCAATTTCCAATGCCTACTTATTGCCTTCCTAGTTAGTTATTTCACCACAAAGAGCACAAAGGACACAAAGAGGCTTCGGATTTTAGTCAAAGGATAAATGCTAATTGCTAATTTTGCATTGCTAATTGAATATCTTAATGACCTAATAACTAATGACCAATGACTAATGACCAATTTTACAGCAATTTCTCCGATGCAAAGCTGAAGTATCTATTATCCCCGATTATTATATGATCCAACACCTTTATATCCACAGCTTCAAGCGCATCAACAACATCTCTTGTTATCCTTTTATCCTCAGGGGAAGGCGCTGGATCACCTGACGGGTGGTTATGGACGAGTATAACAGAACTCGCATCCTTTTTTATTGCCCTCTTTACAATCTCTCTTGGATATACAACCGATGAGCTGACCGTTCCTTTAAACATCTTCTCAGTGGCAATTAATCTGTTCTTTACATCTAGAAAAAGGGTCTTAAACACCTCTTTTTTTAATCCCCTCATTGACACATATAGATAATTAAACACATCCTGTGGGGTTCTATAAATTTCCTGTTTTATTATTCTATCTTCAAGATATTTCTCTGATATCTCCCTAACAAATCTTATCCCAAAGATATTTTTGGGTCCTACTCCCTTTATTTCGCACAGTTCCTCTTTACCTGCATCTATAACCCCTCTCAGGGTCTTAAATTTTTTCATCAGTGCCTTTGCCTGTTGCTTACAATCTTTCCGGGGAGTGCCGAGGGTAAGAAGTAGTTCAACAATCTCATAATCATGCAGTCCCAAGAGTCCCGACTCCATAAATTTCTCTCGCAATCTCTTCCTGTGACCAATCCCTGTATCCATATCTTCTTTTTGCCCCTGGAGGGATTCGAACTCTCGCCAACCCGGTTCCGAAGACCGGTGCTCTTTCCGCTGAGCTACAGGGGCATGACTTGGTTACTGGTTATCAGTAATCGGTAATTGGTTATCTACAATCTGAAATCTGCAATCTGCAATCTAAAATCTACAATCTGCAATGACTCAGTATCTGTAATCTTCTATCTTCGCTCTTGCTATCTGGGATTTGAGCCATTCGTCAAATATCCTGTCTCTTTCTTCTCTCCATAAATTTAACTGAAAATCTGCAAATTCCTTCTGGAGCTGCTCTTTTTCTGGCTCTTCTCTTTTTATACACTTGATTATATAACAATATTTTCTCCCTATAACCGGCTCACTCAAATCTCCCTCCTTCATTGCCCAGAGTGCTCCATAGAATGCAGGTTCCGTGGACAAGTTCCCTGGAGGGTCTGTAATTGTAAAACTTTTGGCTATTCTATAGGTAATACCAAGATTTTTGAGTACTCTGGCAAAATTCTTACCACTCTCAACATCGGTTTTTACTTCCAAGAGTCTCTCCTGTGCCATCTCCTTTCTTCTCTCATCCAGAAACCTCTCTTTTACTTCTTCCTTTATATCACTGTAAGCAGGCAGAACCTCAGGTAGTTTCCCCTCGTACATCAATACATATATCCCATCTCTTCTTGGTACAGGTTGGGATATCTTGCCTTTCTTTGCTCCTGCGGTGAAGCTTGATATATCCATACCGTCAATCCTGCTGGATCTGGTGGTTTTTACCTCAAGATTCATACCCTCCGCTGCCTTTTCAAATCCATTTTCTTTTGTGAGTTCAATAAATGAAACCGCCTTTTCCATAACCATACTTCTGGTTTCATAGGATGGAGTAAGTCTCAGAAATATCTGTAAAATTTCAACAGAATTTCCTCTCTTACTCTTGCATTTCAAGATATATATCCCCTCTTCAGTCTTTATAGGACCTTTCACCTCGCCCTTTGACATAGAAAATACTACATCCTCAAGTTCTTTTCCAATATCGCCTCTCTTTACAAAACCGAGATAGCCAAATTCTTTCTTGGTCTTTGCATCATCTGAAAACCGATAAGCAAGTGTGTCAAATGACATCCCGGATTGTATTTGTGCAAGTATATCTTTTGCTTCTTCTATAAGCAACCTTTCATCTTCAAGAGAGGGCGAGAGGTCAAGTTTAACAAATTTTATAAGGCGTGAAGGAGGTCTTTTAAAGTAGTCTTTCGCCTTTTCATAATATTCCTGCAATTCCTCTTCTGTGAACTTAACAGGTATGTTTTCTATATATACTTCTCCATACTCTGCAGTAAATATAGTATTTCTCTTCAGGTATTCATTTACGATAGGGGTGGGTTGAACCGTTGACAGTAGATATGTAGAGAGTCTCTGTTTGGGTAGTGCATCTCTTAGCAATGCCTCATACTGTCTGAAATAACCGACATTTTGGGGGTTTTGCAATACCTCTGCATACCTCAAATAATCAAAACTCCCATTCGTATAGAACAGTGTGTCCCGGAGTATTTCTGGAGGTGGGTTTGTTTTAATTACTTCTACTATCTCTTTGTCACTGGGAATCAGCTTCGTCGTCTGGTAGAAATCCCTCAGAATAGTAGCTTCCACAAGCGTATAAAACGCTGAGTCTCCTGCTTCATCCTCCGTAAGTCCCATTTCCATATAACCTGCTACAAGGTTATTATAAGATGTACTGGAGATAGGCTTGCCATTTACCTCTCCTATAATCCCCTTTTGTCTTTTCGTAAGTGCACGGGAACCGGTAAACTGCATACCCCACTGAAAAAAGATAAAGGCAACAAATATTCCCACAGCAAACCACAAAAACACGGTAATCTGTTTTCTCAATTTTTGTATCATAAGCCCTCCTTCTGCGACCCCTGGCATTGTGGAAAATCTTACCACACCTGCCTACCGCAGGCAGGGAGAACACAAAGGAATCAATTCAAAATTATCAATGCAAAACTATCAATTTGCGAAAAATCATTTTTAAATTGCTAACTGCTAATTTTGCATTTTACATTGTTTCTTTGTCTCTGTGACCTCTTATCTTGCCTGTCTACCGGACTGTAAAACTAATCCCTTTATCTCGCCTCTTAACCTTTGTACATTGAAATTTATAAGTTAAAACAGGAATTTAAAGAAATTTTCTCTTCTTCTCAACAGGGAACTCAAGAGATTATAAGAGATATTTATTTATAAATTATTTTTCTCTTGAATTCTCATACGATCCCTGTAAAATCATATAAGTCATTGTATAGAGAACACAGAGAATTAAATTTACTCTGTGACCTCCCTGCCTGACGGTAGGCAGGTGTGGTTTCTTCCGTTTTTTTCGCATCATTTTTCCCAGTATCCGACCTCTCCGGTCTCCCTGTAGAATTTACTCAACCCAAATCTGGATGCATGTTTTGCAGTTTATTATATCACACAATACCCAAAAAGTCAAGAAAAAAAGGAAATCCGACGCAGATTCACACAGATAGACACAGGGATATATTAAAAAGGCAATTATAATTATAAAAGGTTCTTCTTTATCATTCCCCAATTTTTTCCTTGACTTTTTTAAAAATCGGGTGTAAAATATAAAAGAGCAAGCCGCAACTAAATATAGATATTTTCAAAGATAAATATCTAAAATAGAAAATCAACATTCAGAAAAGGAATGGATACATATTGGGAGAAACTGAAACTCGCGGGAAGACTGAGAAAGGAAAAAAGGTATAGAGAGGCACTTGCCTTATATAAGGAGATAGAGGGAGAGGGAGACAGCTTCTATCTATCGCAGGTGGGTTATCTCTATTACCTGATGGGTGACTTTTCAACCTGTCTTCTCTATATTGAGAGGGCAATAAGACTTGGAAACAGATCTCCCTTTACAAAGAAGATAAAACTCCTCGCCCTCGCAAAACTTAGTGCATGGGATGAGATTGAAACCTGCGATGCAGAGAAAAACGATGTCAGGGAACTTGTATGGATTATAAAAGACAAGGGGAACATTGAACTTGCAAAAAGACTTATAAAAAGGAGATTATCCTTCGTGACATCAACGAGAGAAAAGGCAGAACTCCTCTCTCTGCTTGCCTTAATGACTGAGGACCCAAGCGAATCTGTGAGACTCTATAAAGAGGCACAAACCCTTATGCCAGAATCAAAATTTCTCACCGAAAGACTCCTTCTTTCGAAAATAAAGAACATTCCGAGGGAGGATGCAATAAGGGAACTTGAGCTCCTTCTTCTCGTACCGACACACAGAGAAAACCCCCATATCCACTCACTTCTTGGAAGATTGTATAGCAAAAAGGGGGATGAAACAAAGGCAGTTGAGTGTTTTAAGAAGGCATACGAGCTCTCAAAGACGGCGTTTAATCGCAACATGCTGGGATTCTCATATAAGAGACTGGAGATGTATGAAGAGGCAAAAGAGCTCCTCTCGGTGAGCTTTCTCGATCAACCCGATAACTATTATGTAAGAACCGCCCTCTTCAATATTCTGAAGGCACTGGATGAAAAGGAAGTTGTTCTCTCTCTCATCTCTCGGGCGCTCTCAGCCCACCCGGAGGCAAAAACATTATACGGACTGAAGAAAAAGGCGGAGAAATGGAGCTAAAGATAAAAGATCTCGTTCATCTGCCACCGATACAGACCGTTATACGGATTGAGGAGGCACTCTCCCACAAGAAAGAGAGAATTCTCCCACTCGTTCAAAATTTCTGTGTCACGGATGAGGTCCACCACAATCTCTCGTCAATACTGCGGCATGTATCAGATGGGGAAGGCTGCGGGTTCTTCCTCAAAGGAAACTACGGTTCGGGCAAATCACACTTTCTTTCTATCTTATATCTCCTATCAACCCATCGCGAGTTCTGGGAGATGTTTCCCAAACTTGCACAGTACATCAACCTGAAAGAGAAACGCATCCTTCCCGCTCTCATTCCACTCCACTTCTATAAGGGGGACGAATCCCTCGAGGATATAGTAATAAGAGGAATTGAGGAAAGTATGGGGACTATTTTGGAAAAACCCGTTATTCTCTCCGACGAATCATACCTCATAAGCAATTTCCAGAGGTTTGTATTCCCATCCCTGAGGGATGATTTTCTGAAGAAAATTGGGATGGAAGAGGATGAATGGGTGAGAATTTGTAAAGAGGAAAAGGAGAGGGCGGGAGCAATTGTAAAGGGGTTTCTCTCCGCATTTGAGGAAAATCCCTTAAAGGAAAGGTATGATAGAAAGGTCTCCTTTGAGAGGGTTGAAAGAATAAGGAAAGGAAATAAGATAGATAGCATTTTGATTCTCATAGACGAGCTCTCGGAGTTTCTCAGGTCGAAACCCACGCCCGCCTCATTTACGGATGACCTGAGGTTTCTCCAGTTTATGGGGGAGTTCACACACGATCACCCCTGGTATCCCGTCTGTGCCCTCCAGGAGAACATAGAAGAGATTGGGGGACATATAGATGAGAGGTTGATGAATCGCATAAAGGACAGATACCCGAAGAGACTCCTACTATCTGCCCACCACATAGAGGAACTAATCCCCAAGAGGATCGTAAAAAAGAAGAACGAAAAGGCGATTGAGGATGTATATGAGAGACTGCGCGGTTTCTATCCAGACTTCTTTAAGGACAAAAAAATCTTTATCTCCATCTACCCCGTCCACCCAAAGACCGTGAACTTCCTCCAGGCACTCACACCGCTCTTTTCACAACACAGGGGAATGATCGATTTCATACACTACCAGTTGAAGGGTGATCCGGACAGAAAGATAAAGGGAATGCTTGACGAAGACGCCACAAACCTCCTCTCACCGGACAGGATCTTTGACCACTTTCTGGAGAGAATAAAGGAGTCAAAAGAGACATCACCCTATTATTCAAAAGTATATATGTATTACGAGACGAACATAGAGAATATCTTTCCATTCCCAAGGGAGAGGGAGATCGCAATGAGGGTGGTAAAGCTTCTCTCACTCGTTGAAATGTCCGGTACAATGGAGAGATTGACTTATAAAGAGATCACAGACCTCATCCTGGAAAAGCTCTCCCTTCTTTCTCCCGAATCAAACTACCTCTATATAAAGGAAAGGATTCTCGAGAGGTTGGAAGAGGACTCTCCATATGTAAGGCACAAGGAGGATAGATACTATATAGACCTATCCCCAAATGTATACGAACTCTTAAGGAGAAAAACAGAAGAAGAGAAAAAGAAACTCCCGCATGGCGAGGACTTCTACAAGACTCTATTCTCAAACATAAGAATTCCCGTTCTCCCATTATGTGAGATCAGACCATATGCCCAGAAAACTACCTTTCTCTGGCAAAACACGATAAGAAAGGGCTCTGTACTGCTCACATCTTCTCTTGGGTTAAAGGACATAGAAAAGGCAGTGGAGGAGATAGAGGGAGGAGATGCAGATTTCTCACTGTTTCTCCTCTTCCCGGAGTCATCCATTTACAAGACCCTACCGGTTAATAGGTTTGCAAATACAATCCTCATATGGCAACCGAGAGAACCACTTCCCGGGGAAGCAGAAGAACTCAGGGAGTTCCTCGCACATATAAGGATAGAGGATGAGGAACTGAAAGAGGAGGCAAGAAAGCTCATAGCAAAAGAGAAGGCGAGGGTGGAACAGATCGTAAAGGATATATATTTTGATGGAAAGATATACTGGATGGAAAAGACGGAAAGACTACCTCTCCCCCACTTTGACACATTTTCTGAACTTCTTTCAAACATATTCGATGCACCCCTTGCATCTTTATATCCAAGGCATTCCGATATTATGCCCCTTGTGCCAGGCATCGGAAGGTTCACTGTTCAGGAACTCTTCATACAGTTTGAGGAGGGAAAAATTAT
>Ga0210051_1001586_pt1 | contig 22875 bp, 19 predicted proteins | sample CryGey092014_all_FD_185464 | JGI IMG/M metagenome (GOLD analysis project Ga0210051, IMG submission 185464) | Groundwater microbial communities from aquifer - Crystal Geyser CG23_combo_of_CG06-09_8/20/14_all (SPAdes) (version 2) | ecosystem: Environmental > Aquatic > Deep subsurface > Groundwater... | reverse complement strand
GCTTCTTGACAGAGATATCAACCATGGGTTTTCCGGAGGTGAGATAAAGCGCACGGAGATTCTGCAGTTGCTTGCACAGCAGCCGGCCTTCATAATGTTCGATGAGCCAGAGTCCGGAGTTGACCTTGAGAATATCGTGTTAATTGGTCAGGCCATGAACGAGTTACTTGGAAACGAAACAGACCCGCAGCAAAAGCGTTCAGGGCTTATTATTACTCATACCGGGCACATTCTAAAGTACGTGCCTGCAGACAGGGGGTATGTGTTACTCGATGGTAAGATTATCTGTTCAGGTAGTCCGATGAAAGTGTTGAAACAAATAGAGGAGAATGGCTACGAAAGATGCCGAAAATGCGAAAAATAGAAAATGAACTTGACCTGCGCGCTCAAGAGGCGGTTAACAAACCGCCGGCTGCAGGAGAAGATATAGACATTGACCGGTACGGCCGGGTAGTGGTACCAGAAAGAGAGTATCTGGATAACCCCGAGGTCCTGTCTACCGGAGTAAAGCAGGAGTTATTGAAAGCAGGCATAGAACCATCCGGGAAAGACAGGGTCGGCACCTTCATTCAGATAGACCATTCGGTAGTCCATGCGAGTGTCGGGCAGCCCGGGATTGAGGTAACGTCTACAGTCAAAGCGAGAGAGAAATATTCCTGGCTTGATGATTACTGGTGGAAAGCAGTAGAGGTGGATACAGATAAATTCACCGCGCGTGCTCACTTAGAGCAACATCACGGGTATTTCTTGAGAACAATGCCAGGGGTTAAAGGGATTTATCCGTTGCAGGCGTGTCTGTTTATGGCGCAACCCGATATAACACAGAACGTGCATAATGTCATCATTGCCGAAGAGAATTCAGAGCTGCACGTTATTACAGGATGTGCGTGTGCGCCGGAAGTCGAAAGCGGTCTGCATATAGGCGTTTCGGAATTCTACGTAAAAAAAGGAGCGCATCTAACGTTTACTATGGTTCATAACTGGGCGCCAGGTATGTTTGTCCGGCCGCGCACCAGTGCTATCGTGGAAGAGGGAGGTGTATTCATTTCAAACTACATTTGTATGCAGCCAGTGCGTTCTATACAAATGTATCCCGCGGCTGAGCTTGTTGGGCGTGGTGCAACTGCGCGCTTTACGAGCGTGTTGGTTAGCACCCCCGGTTCAATGATTGATGTTGGTTCAAAAATCATCCTTAGTGCACCAGAAACCAAAGGAGAGGTTATTTCACGTGCTGTGAGTACGGGAGGAAAGATAGTAGTACGAGGCCTGCTGGTAGGAGAGGTACCGGGAGTAAGGGCGCATCTGGAATGCCACGGATTGTTACTAAATAAGAGAGCATTTATTCATGCGATACCTGAATTGGTTGGTAAAGCTGCAGGAGTTGACCTTTCTCACGAAGCTGCCGTTGGTAAAATTGCACAGGATGAGATAGAGTATCTGATGGCGCGTGGACTTTCCGAGGAAGAGGCGACTGCCGTAATAGTACGCGGGTTTTTGAACGTTGAGATACAGGGTTTGCCGGAAGCATTAACTAACGAGATGCGCCGTATTATCGAACTCGGAGAACAATCGGTTCTATGAAAAACATGAAAGGCCTGAAAGGCAAGAGTGAATGGGCTTTGTTATAGTCGGTGGAGGAGCAACAGGAATCACCGCAGCGTCTACTCTGCGCTCTTTGGACAAGACGATAGAGATATCTATATATTCCGAAGAGAAAATCTCTTACTACCCGCGTTCCGGTCTGATTGATTTCCTCAAGAGCAAATTAGACAATACAAATCCGTCTTTCTATTCCGATAGATGGTACGCTGACCATAAGATTTCACTTTTCTCCGGAGAACCCGTCATAGCATTACATCCCGAAAAGAAACAAATAGTTGCGGAGGGCGGAAAGAGCGTCTCATACGACCGCCTCTTGTTGGCGACTGGCGCCAGGCCGGCCGTCCCGGAAATACCCGGCAGGGAACTAAACGGTATTTTTACGTTTCGCACGATAGAGGATGCCGGCAGAATACGAGGATTTGCTTCTGGTTGCCAGAACGCAGTAATCATTGGCGGCGGTTTGCTGGGTCTTGAAACCGCGGCGGCAATAAAGGAGTCGGTCCAGTCAGTTACCGTTGTCGAGCGTTCGGAACGTCTGGTTCCACGCCAGCTCGATACTGCTGCGGCATCAACCCTTTTTGATATACTCAAAGAAAAAGGGATAGATATGATTTTGTCAAGCGAGCCGAGAGAGTTTGCAGGTGATGAAAAGGTGAAAAGCGTCATCCTCGATGACGGAGCAACACTACAAACACAAATGGCAATCATATGTACCGGTATCCAGCCTTCAATTGAACTTGCAAGTACCGCAGGCCTAAACTGTAATCAGGGAGTAATAGTGGACGAATATTTGAAAACAAGCGCAAGCGATGTTTATGCAGCAGGCGACGTTGCGGAGTTCCATGGATTGGTGTATGGTACTGCGCAGGCGGCAACGGAGCAAGCGCGCATTGCAGCGAGAAATATGTTACTCTCCAGAAGCGCACGATATTCCGGCAGTATATTTCAGAATAACCTTAAAATTCCCGGAATACATCTGTTAGCCGTAGGTATTTCTGTTTCACCAGACGGTGAGGCGAAAGAAAAAATCAGCAGCGACAATAAGAAAAAGACGTATGAGAAAATTGTAGTACGAAGAGGGAGGATAGTTGGCGCGATTGTACTTGGACTACAGGAGCACGAGTCGTACATAACTGATTTGGTAACCAAGCATGCTACTGTGAAGGAATATAACGCAGGCACCCATAATAATGATTTTTGATTCCGGACAAATCCAGAAAAACGTTAAGGAGATATTGTCTGAATTACCGCAAGGAATAGCACTTGAGGTGGCTGCGAAGCACCGCACCGCTGAAGAGATATTGATGGCAGTCCACGCAGGGGCTACAATTATCGGCGAGAACTACGTACAGGAGGCAGTTGCCGCGCATTCGGTAATTGGTCACAGGGCAAAGTGGCATTTTATCGGTCATCTGCAGAAGAATAAAGCCAGGAAGGCAGTCCAGGTCTTTGATATGCTCGAGACGATAGATTCCAGCGAAATAGCGCAGGCTGTGAACAGAGCAGCAAGTGAAACCGGAAAGACAATGCCTGTACTGGTGGAAATCAACAGTGGATATGAAGAACAGAAAACAGGAGTTATTCCTGAAGATGCGGGGGAGTTGATTGAAGCGGTTTCCCGGCTCAAGAACGTCCAAGTGACGGGATTGATGACAATGGGACCACGATTCGGTGACCCCGAAAAAGCACGGCCATATTTTCGTGCCGCCAGGCAACTGTTTGACCGTTTAAAACAATCCCATATCAAGAACGTTGAAATGAAATTTCTATCGATGGGAATGTCTGAGACATATCGTGTAGCGATTGAGGAAGGTGCGAATATCGTGCGTATAGGCACGAAAATATTTGGCCCCCGGAAATGAATAACAGAGTGCAGATTTCTTGACAGTCAGCGTATATTTTTGCTATTTTTATGGTTGGAAAATATAATTGAAGGACACTAATTCTCCCGAAGTACCCTTGCTTTCTTTTGGTGCCGTTATCTTCGACCTCGATGGGGTCGTGGTTAACACAGTCCCTCTCCATTTTGCTGCCTGGAAAAAAATGTTTTCCGAATATGGAAAGAGTTTCGACTTCGAGGACTATAAGAGAAAAGTCGACGGTATTCCACGGACTGACGGGGTGAGAGCAATACTTGCTGATTTGAGTGAAGAGGAACTCTTGCGTGCGGCAACAAAAAAGCAATCGTATTTCCTTGAAGAGCTCAGCAAGAGAGAAGTCCCGGTTTACGATACGACAGTCGATTTTATCAAGCAGCTCCGTTCAGCAGAAAAGAAAATCGCAATTATTTCATCGAGCAGGAATTGTTCGATGATACTCAAAAGAACTGGCTTATATCCTTTGATAGACGTGGAAGTTAATGGAAACGACGTAAAACATGGGAAGCCGGCACCTGACATATTTCTTACAGCAAGTAGCCGGCTGGGTATTGAGCCGCGAGGGTGCATCGTTGCGGAAGACGCCGTGCTCGGCGTAAAGGCAGCGAAGAGCGCAGGGATGTTTTGCGTAGGAATTGAGAGGCACGGTGACCCGGCGAGGTTAAAAGAAGCGAATATCATGGTAAAAGATGCGGCGGAGATAGACCTCGCTGACCTCCAGAAGGAGTACGCCGCGTGGACTCTAAGGCAATAACCAATATATTAAGATGAAACGTCTCGGTGATTATTTAAGTTTTGAGCCCTGGCTTATAAAGGAAGAATCCTGGTCCAGCGAGATGCAGCCGTACCGTGAAGCAATCTTTGCGGCTGGCAATGGGTATCTTGGTTTAAGGGGAGTTCTTGAAGAGGACCCGGATGGTTCGCATCCGGGAACGTATATTGCAGGGCTTTATGGCAGTGTCGGAACGCTTGTACCAGAAATAGTAAACCTTCCAAATCCACTGGATTTCAAACTAACCGCGCAAGGCGAAAGATTGTCAGTCGCCGCTATGGACTATGATGAACATAGAAGGATTCTGGATATGAGGCGAGATTTTCTTTACAGAAAGACAAATTATAGAAATGCCCGTAGAAACAGGTTCGACTATAGTTCTTTGAGATTTCTTTCGTCTTGCAGGCCTGGTTCAGGTGTAATGAGAGTTGAATTTATTTCTATGGATACCGACGTAACACTCGCTATGCAGAGTACCATCAATACATCCACTTTTAACCTGCCGCAAGTGACGGAAGGTAAAAAAAGACACTATGAGGTAGTTGAGAGCGGCGAGCAGGGAGGTATCTATTATGTAGTTTTAGAAACGGTTGGGAAAAGAATTAAGGTTGCAATTGCGATTACACAGACCGTAAGAATCAACGGGAGGCCTCCCGTTGTTATCGGCCGCAATTTTGAGTTGAGAGCGAAACGAAACCAGAAAATAGTTTTTGACAAATATTTTTCCATTGTCTCCGAACTCAAGCGGCCATCCGGAGGCGTGAAGAAGACCGTTATTTCCGAGGTTAAGCATTGCCGGTCTGCAGGTATTAATAAATTGTTCACTGCACATAAAGAAACATGGGAGGCGAAGTGGGAAAATTCTGACGTAGTGTTGAAAGGCGACGATGAATTGCAAAAAGCAATCAGGTTCAACATATACCATTTACTCGTGTCAGGCGTAGAAACAGACGGTATTTCCAGTATTGGCGCAAGGACATTGAGCGGAGAGGGCTACAGGGGGCATATTTTCTGGGATACGGAGATATTTATATTACCATTCTTTATTTATCAATACCCTGAAATTGCCAAAAGTATCCTTCTATATAGATACCGCCGGCTTGAACAGGCGAAAGAAAATGCAAAGAAAGAAAGATTGAGAGGCGCAAAATTTCCATGGGAATCGGCGGACACGGGTATTGAGGTGACCCCATCCTGGCACAGAGACCTCGATGGAAAAATAATCCCGATAGTTACTTCTGCCCAGGAGATACACATCACGGCCGACGTGGTGTATGCGGTATGGCATTATTTCAGAGCGACGAACGATTGGGACTTTCTCCTTTCTTACGGATTGGAACTTATAACCGGGGCGGCGAGATACTATGCATCAGTCGTTAAGCAGGACAAGAAAGGGAGAGAGTACCATATAAGAAACGTGATGGGTCCTGATGAATTCCACGGTAATGTCAATAACAATTTATATACAAACGGGATGTCAAGGCGGGTGTTACGAAGGGCTGTCAAGGCATGGGGTATGGCACAACGGAAAAGACCGAAGGAAGCGAGCACCCTTATGAAGAAATACAGCGTGAGCAGGGAAGAGATGGCGAAGTGGGCGAAGCTGGCACGCGCCATCAAATTTACGATACCGCTGTCCGGGGTAGCCGAACAATTTGACGGATACCGCAAGCTTAAATACATTCCTTTAACGCGTTTTGTTCCTGGCCGTGAGCCAGTACCGGAAATTCCAGACGGTTTAGAGGTTTCTGAGTTTCTTAAAACGCAACTAATAAAACAACCAGATGTCCTCATGTATCTGGTTCTCTGCGGAAACCGTATGACTTTGCGGGTATGGAAGACGAATTATGAGTTCTACTCAAGGAGAACAATGCACCGTTCGTCGTTAAGTATGCCTACGCACGCACTTATTGCGCTCAAGCTCAGACGTTTTGACGAAGCATTAAGATACCTCAGGGCATCTGCGCTCTGTGACCTCATGGACTGGAACGGGAACGCAGGAAGCGGAATCCATTCCGCATCCTGCGGCGCAGTATGGCAGGCAGTCGTAATTGGTGCCGGAGGAATAAAGTTCACCGGAGAAACGCTGCTCTTGCGGCCAAATCTGCCTCCTCCCTGGAAATCACTCTCATTCAACTTACGATGGAAAGGCAGTTTGCTCCATTTTGAGATAGACCACATCCAGGCAATAGTAACGGTGATATATTATGACAGAATCCATTCAAAGGGTGCCAGGATTGACATATACGGAGTTCAAAGATATCTTAAATCCGGCCTCAAGTGTACGGTACATACGAAGAAAAAACGCGCAATTCCGAGAAAACAGACACAGATACACGCATACTACTAAAAGGAGTTCAGGGATGAAGATAGCTCATTTTCATTGGGGTTTTCCACCAACGATAGGTGGCGTGGAAACGCATCTTTCAACCGTGCTCCCGGAGATGGTAAAGATGGGACACAAGGTTGGATTACTCACCAACGGATATCAAGGTATCCCCGGCAGATATGTATATAAAGGTGTCAAAATTCGCAGGACCCCAATGATGGACCTGAACTGGCTTTACAAGAGGGGATTTGAAGGGCTTCAGGAAGAATTACAAAATGTATTTACCGACTTTCTGGATGAGATGAAGCCAGATGTAGTGCATACTCATAATATGCACTATTTCTCAAAACTTCACATAACTACCCTATATTCAATTTGTGAGAAAAGGCGCATACCGGTTGTGCTGACGGCGCATAACGTATGGGATGATATAATGTTTCTTGACGTACTTCATAGTGTTCCATGGTCGCACATAATCGCAGTGAGCCATTATATCGCAAATCAATTGGTCAGTTTTGGCTGTAATGAGAATGACATTACAGTTGTCCACCACGGCGTAGATACGGGGGTGTTTAAGCCGGATGCGCAATGCAACGAGATACTGTCAGAATATCCGCAGCTGAAAGGAAAACCGGTTGTTTTTCATCCCGCAAGGACTGGAGTGGCAAAAGGGTCTGACGTTACGATAAAGGCAGTGAACATGATTAAGGAGAACTTTCCAGATATTATGCTTGTGCTTGCTGGCACGAAGAATATAATTGATTGGGGAGAAACACAGCAAAGAGATATTGCATATTTCGTAAAACTGATAGAACTCTTTCATCTGAAGGAAAACGTACTTGTAGACTCTTTTACAATGGAGCAAATGCCGCAACTTTATGCCGTTTCAAGCGTGGTGGTTTATCCGTCAAGCGCGCCTGAGCCGTTCGGGCTGACTTTACTTGAATCCATGGCCAGCTCAAAACCAATAATAGTTACGGAAGCCGGCGGAATGCCGGAAATTATCCATGATAGAATTAACGGCTATGTAATAAGAGTGAGAGACGTAGAGATGCTTGCTGACCGCATCTCTCGTCTCCTGCAGAACAAACGATTAAGGGATCGGCTTGGAAAAACCGGGCTGAATATGGTCAGACAACAGTACGCCATTGAGGATGTGACGAGGAACACGCTGGACGTATACAGTAAAGTTCTCTCTAAATAAGAACCTGGCAACTATCCAATCAAACCCACTCAAAGATAACCCGCCAAAAAGCCCAGTAAGAGCAACGATTTCCATTTACTCTTGACAGAACGGGTAAAAAATTGCAAGATAACAGCAACATGACCGAAAAAACCGACACGCTCAACGAGCTGCATGCGACGAAACCAAAAAGGTATGTAGTAGTTCACGGACATTTCTATCAGCCGCCGCGTGAAAACCCGTGGAGCGGTCTGGTAGAAAGAAACCGCGAGACGTCGCCTTACCACGATTGGAACGAAAAAATTTCTCACGAATGTTACATACCTAACCTTGCAGCTAGAATAAAAAATTCGGCAGGCAAAACGATTGACATTGTCAACAATTACGAATATCTCAATTTCGATTTCGGTCCGACTTTGTTTACCTGGTTTGAAAAAAAATTCCCCGAGGAATACAAATGGTTACTTGATGCGGACCGTGCTGGTATGGAGAAGCGCGGAGGACATGGCAATGCAATTGCGCAGGCATACCACCATACTATACTTCCACTGGCGGACCCACGCGACCGTCATACGGAAGTTCTGTGGGGTCTTGCCGACTTTCGCAGAAGATTTTCAAGAGAACCGGAAGGGATATGGTTGCCAGAGACCGCAGTAAACGAAGAAACGCTGCGCTTGCTGGTTGAACTAAAAATAAAATACACAATTCTTTCCCCGGCACAGGCACTAAAAGTCCGGAGAATCGGAGACATAAAATGGCAGGATGTGAACAACGATGATATTGACCCACGTCAACCTTACCGCTATTTTGTGCGAGATACGAAAGGAAAAGAAACAGGCCATATAGATTTGTTTTTTTATCATAATAACCTGAGTATGCGAGTTTCTTTTGAAAATGTGCTGCACGATTCAGTATCCTTTGCATCTCTAATAGAAGATGCATTTGACCCGGAATCAAAATTACCGCAGATAATAAGTATTGCGACCGACGGCGAGTCATTTGGGCATCACCAGGCGTTTGCTGAGATGGGGCTTGGCCATCTGTTGAAATATGAACTCCCAAAATATGGAATAGAGGTAACAAATTTTGCAAGTTTCCTCGAGTTATATCCACCGGAATGGGAAGTGCAAATAAAACCAGGCAAGAACAATAAAGGTACTTCCTGGTCCTGCATGCACGGCGTTGACCGCTGGCAGGACGATTGCGGTTGCCACACTCCTTGTCTAGAAGGTTGGAACCAGAAGTGGCGCCGGCCGCTGCGCGATGCGCTTAATTTACTCAGGACAAGAGCACTGGAAACAATCCAGGTGCGCTCAAATATATACTTTGATGATTTATGGAATGTACGTGACGAATATGTGAAAATCCTAAATTCAACTGAATCCAGTGAGCTCGATGCTTTTTTGACACGCCATCTAAAATTACCTCTTACTCCCGAATCACGCATTGTTTCCCTTAAAATACTTGAGACACTAAGGCATGCGCTTGCAATGTTTACTTCCTGTGGTTGGTTTTTTAATGATATCTCAGGCATAGAAACAGTCGAGAACCTGCGTCAGGCAGCAGGGGTTATTGAGTTAGTAAGGGGTTTAACAGGAGTTGACCTGGAGCGAGGATTCGTTAATGTCTTAAAGGATGCTAAGAGCAATATCCCTGAGTTTGGAAATGGCAAGGCAATATGGGAAAAACTTGTCAAACCAGCGCGTGTCACTCCTGCGCAAGTTGCGGCACAGTTCGTTCTTCTAAGATTATTTGCCTCAAATCCAGAGAGTCGATTTGGGTATTTTCTTGTTCGTGAAAAAGCATATAAAAGACGCAGGACGATGGACATAGATTTTGCTATCTCACATCTTGCAATTATCAATAACCGTATTCAGAAAGCATTTGATTTGGTTGTATTTCTGATGCATTTGCCAGACCATTCAGTCCGTGTTTATGTCAAGGAGTTTGAAGATGAATCGCTATTGACATCTCTCGAACAGGAAATAGAAAGGTTTAGTGGCGAGAGTATTATGGATGGTCTTGCTGTAATGGGCAGGAAGTATTTCGGCGAAGCATACCTTACTATGGCAGACATAGTCCCTGATTACAGGCAGCAAATATTTAATATGATGGTAAGAGAAAAAATGGAAAAACTGGAGCAAGCGTACGAACTTATATACAAAGAATATTTTCCTCTTCTCAATGAGTTTTATGAGCTTTGCCTTGAGATACCTGAACCACTAAAGACAGAAATATCCATAGTTGTTGGCCGCCGCCTTATTATTGAGTTAGAGCGGTTGAAAGAAAAGTTTGAATATGAGCGGTTCAATATGATGGAGGACCTTCTAAACAAGATACATCGCTATCAGTTGGACGTGTATTGGACTGGGGTATCAGGCCTTCTAAGGTCCATCATGCTTGAACAGGTTAGTGAGGTTGAAGGTGCTCTCAATATCCAGACACTCGGGCGTTTGCGGGATTGGGTGCGACTTGCAAAATTTGTTGAGGATAACTATTGGCGGTATGAAACTGAGAGCCGCGTTTTTCGGCTTGGCTCAGAGAAAATATTGCCACTTGTCAAAGGCGAAGTTGTCCCGGATAAATATGAGAACGTGCAGGAAATGGCGAGCATTTTCACAAGAATCCTTGACTTGCTCGACTTTACCACCGATGACTATCAAAAAGCTCTTCAAGGCATGAATGAATAAACGTGCAGTCGCACTAATATCCTGCGGGCTCGATAGCTTGCTTGCGGCTAAAATAGCGAAAGACCAGGGAGCAGAGATAGCCGGTTTGCACTTTGAGCATTGTTTCCTGCCAGAACATAAATCTACTCTCAAACGCGTCTCCGAAGAGATTGGTATAAGTATCGCAGTACGTAATGTTTCAAATGAAATAATAGCACTTCTGGAGAATCCTGCACATGGTTTTGGTGCCAATATAAACCCATGCATTGACTGCAGAATAATGTCGTTTAAAATTGCAGGGGAGTATATGAAAGAAGTCAACGCATCGTTTATTATAACAGGGGAGGTGATTGGTCAGCGCCCAATGTCGCAGAATAGGCAGGCACTTTCATTAATTGAACGCGAGAGTGAACTGGAAGGTAAGATTCTCAGACCCTTGTCGGCCCTTCTCCTTAAACCAACCGAGCCGGAAAAAGCAGGTATGGTTGATAGAGAGAAGTTGTTCGGGTTCAAGGGGAGGACTCGCAAGCCACAGCTCGAACTTGCCAGGCATCTCGGGCTTACTGAATGGCAGACGCCTGCTGGTGGATGTTTACTTACGGACCCGGGGTTTTCGTCACGCCTGAAAACAGTGATGGAAATGGGTTTGGCTATCAATGAGAATATGGTAGAGGTAGTGAAATCAGGCCGTTTATTCCGGTTACAGGGGAGTACGATACTCATAATCGGCAGGAATCAGAGAGAAAATCTTGAACTTGAAAAACTTATAGTCGCAGGAGATATCGTGTTTTGGCCGGAAGACGTGCCTGGTCCGACAGCGCTCTTGCGCGGGAAGTCAGTAAAAAACAATATCGCACTTGCGCGTCAGATGCTAGCAAGATATACAGATGTTGCCCCCGGACAAAAAAGGCACGGTTGTCAGAAGAACGTCTCTACCGGGGAAGTTGATAAATTTGAGTTTCCAGAAAATATCTTATCACCAGGACAACTGGAAGAAATAAGGGTTTAGCGTCCACGCTAAATTTCAAATCTTAGCCCAAGCGACCCGGCAATATCCGAACCGTCATATTCTGCCTGAAACCCAAAACGTAAGAAGAAGATGTTGAATTCCAGCCCTGCAATGTAGCGGGTTTGCCACTTGATGAGGTCCTGCGCACGTGCTTTCTCTTCGACAGACCAGGTTTTCGATTTCGTTACGTCTGCAATCTCAAGTTCTGTTGTACTCTTTACGCCGGTTGTAGCCGTGCCGGAGTTTGTGCGAATACCAACGCCAATCCACGGTGTCATAAACAACAGGTTCTTCCCAAGAAGAAACGTGCCACCTATTGAGTAAATATCCCAGTCGGTATCAAGAGACAATGTTGTGGTAGTTTTTCCAGTGTATTCAACCTCATTGTATTTATATTTGGTTTCGTCTGTTATTTCGGTGCTCAACTCCATATTCCCTTTCACGCTGTCGTAACCAATAGACATTGTCAAATCAGGCCAGAACCCTTCTCCTCTCAGAAGGCCTATTCTGACATCTGTACCCCAGACCGTATTTTTCAGAGAGAATTCATCCATTGTTATGTCCGGAATTCCGCCATATTTAAAACCAAGGTCAACACTCATTGCTTTAGTCCCTGCAAACGAAAAACCAGGATATATACCAAGACGGGCATGCGCTAACAGTAGAGGAAGCGGGAGATAAGAAGGCAGAGATTCTATTCCCGTAGTATCTATGTTTACCAGATTGTCAAGAAACCCGAGGTCCAGTGTAGTGGCGAGAGCGCCGGCTGAGCCGCCCAGCTCAAGATGCGGAAAACCAGGCAGAGTAGCTGCTGGAAGGCATACGCAGGCATCAGAATAAAATCCAAAATGCCTTGCCCACTGTTCGCTAAGCCCGGTGCAAATGGTGGATACGTCGCTGGTTAGCAGGCCAAGGTATGCGTCATACTCATCGGCGGCAGCTGCCGGACGAAATGATACTGCGATAGCGGCCAAGGCAAGCAATAAGACCGCAACTTTTTTCATTTTTCCCTCCAGGAAACAAATTTAATATTATACTACCAAAATCGGTTTGTTTGGTCAAGAAGTTCCGGGCTATTGAATATGTATTTCGGGATAGGTATAATAGAGCCGGAATGTCTATTCATTACTCGCGTTCAAAATTGTACTTTGAGCAGGTGTCACTGGAAAAAATTGTGAGTTCGGTAGGAACGCCTGCGTATGTGTATAGCCGTAGCCGGATTCATGAGAATTTGCGGCTGTTTGAAAATGCGTTTCGCCGCATACCTCATCTCACCTGCTTTGCGGTCAAGGCAAATTCAAACCTGTCGGTTCTGAAGGTTCTTGCGCAATTAGGTGCAGGAGCTGACATTGTATCTGGCGGAGAATTAGCACGTGTCCGGCATGCGGGTTTCGAGCCGGACAAGGTTGTCTTTGCTGGAGTCGGGAAAAGCCGTGAAGAGATAAGAGAAGCAGCAAAGTTTGGCATTCGGGTATTCAATGCAGAATCGTGGAGCGAAATAGGACTTCTTGAAGCAACCGGCAGAGAATTAGGGCGCGTACTTTCCGTGGCGCTCAGAATCAATCCCGGGGTTCTAGCCAACACTCACCATCATATTGCAACCGGTGTTCCTGGAAGCAAGTTCGGTATTCCTCTCAAAGACGCTGCTCAAGTATGGCGGAAAGCAGGACGCTTAAAGCATATACGACTGATTGGTTTGCACGTTCATATTGGCTCACAGATTCTCAAGATATCACCGTTTGTTACGGCACTGAAGAAAATCCTTGAACTCGTAAGAACGATTGAATCTCAAGACAGCAAGGTTAGTTTGCTTGACCTTGGCGGTGGATACGGTATAAGTTACAGGACCGGGGAGAGTGCAATTGACCTTGAAACACTTGGTCGTGAGTACGCCCGGCTACTCCGTGGTTTTGGTGGCACTGTAATATTCGAGCCGGGCAGGTTTGTCGTTGGAAATGCAGGCGTGTTGGTAACCAGAGTAGGACATATCAAAAAGTCGGTTGGCAAGAATTTCGCAGTTTGTGACGCGGGGATGAACGACATTATAAGGCCTGCGCTTTACGATGCCTGGCATGAGATAATCCCGGTAGCAGCGAGTAACTCAAGGCAGCGGGTATTGTATGACGTCGTCGGTCCGCTATGCGAGGAAGGCGACTATCTGGGGCGTGGAAGGCGGCTGCCACGGTTGGGACAAGGAGATTTGCTGGCTGTCCTGAATGCCGGCGCCTACGGGTTTACTATGTCATCAAACTATAACTCAAGGCCGCGTGCTGTAGAGGTTATGGTAAATGGCAACAGATGGCAGGTTATAAGGAAGAGAGAAACAGTAGAAGAACTGATGCGCGGAGAGCGTATTTGACGATGGAGTTTACTAAAATACAGGCATCCGGAAATGATTTTATCCTGATTGATAACCGGCAGATGCAAGTGGAGCATGACTGGAGTCCACTTGCAAAACAGTTATGTCAGAGGCGTTTTTCAATTGGTGCTGATGGGATGCTTGTTCTTGAACGTTCGGATATTGCTGATTTCAAGATGAGAATTTTCAATCCAGACGGAAGTGAACCAAAAATGTGTGGAAATGGAATAAGATGTTCTGCTCTTTTCGCCCAAGGCGGGCGTGATAAACGGGATTTTTCAATTGAGACAGGCGCCGGAGTGCTTAAAACAAACGTGAGAAATGATATAGTAAGAGTAGTATGGTTTCCTCCAGTGGACCTGCGCCTGAACTATTCGATAGAAGGTGAACAGGGGAGATTTTCATCGGTTAATACGGGAGTGCCGCACGCAGTTATATTCGTAGATGAACTTGAAAATCTCAATATAGCAGAGCGTGGGAAGAAGATAAGGTTTCATCCTGTTTTTGCGCCGGAAGGTACGAACGTAGATTTTATAAAGGTTATTTCTGACAGTAAGGTTATAATGAGGACTTACGAGCGTGGCGTTGAAGGAGAGACATATTTTTGTGGCACAGGAGCGCTTGCGGTCGCAGTGGTGGCCCGGGAACTGGGAAAAGCAGCATTTCCGGTAACTGTTGAAAATAAATTCGGCGAATCAGTAACAATAGGTCGCCAGGAAGATAGCGGGAACCTCTGGCTGGAAGGAAAAGTCAGCCATATCTATAACGCGACTTTAAGGAGGCAGGATGTTTGAGGGAACAGGTGTTGCGCTTGTAACTCCGTTTAAGAACGGAGCAGTTGACGAGGATAGACTCAGGGAACTTGTCGAATTTCATGTGAAGAAAAAAACCTCTGTGCTTCTCCCTTGCGGGACTACAGGAGAATCAGCAACGCTGAGTCATGAGGAGCACCGGAAAGTAATAGAGGTTGTTGTAGAACAAGCAAAGCACCGCATAAAAGTTCTTGCAGGTACTGGCTCAAACTGTACCAAAGAAGCAATATCTCTTACGAAACACGCAGAAGGAGTCGGTGCCGACGGAGCTCTTGTGATATGTCCTTATTACAACAAGCCGACTCAAAATGGTTTATATGAACACTTCCGTGCAATAGCAAATGCCGTTGATATTCCGATTGTGATATATAACATACCCGGACGTACCGGCATAAATATGCTTCCCGAGACGGTTATCAAGGTTGCAAAAGGATGTAAGAATGTCCTTGGCATTAAAGAAGCGAGCTGTTCTCTTGACCAGTGCTCAGCAATTTCGCGTGCGCTCGGAGATAAATTTGAGATATTGAGCGGCGATGATTCACTTACGCTTCCAATTCTCTCCGTTGGTGGCATAGGCGTAATTTCGGTGGTAGCGAATATCGTGCCAGACGATGTTGGGGAAATGATAGAGGCATACAATAACGGCGATATAAAACGTGCAAAAGAAATTCACCTCAAGTTATTTCCTCTGATAAAAGCAATGTTCATCGAGACCAACCCCATACCTGTAAAGACAGCAATGGGGCTGCTTGGTATGTGTTCGCCTGATTTGCGCCTGCCAATGACTCAGATGCAGCCGCAGAATGTGGAAACACTTAAAAAAGCGCTGCGCGACTACGGTTTAATTCTGGAGGAAACGTGATAAAAGTCGTTGTTTGTGGTGCACTTGGCAGGATGGGACGCAGGATTGTTGAACTTGCACGTTCCGAAAAGGACATAGAGGTTGTCGGCGCTGTTGAGGCCCAAGAACATCCAGGAATCGGACTTGTAGTTGACGAAGGTATCAAAGTAACTGATAGTATTGAAAAGGTAATAAAGACATGTGATGTCCTGATTGACTTTACGCAACCAGAATCAGCAGTAGCAAACGTTGATGCTTGTTACAAGGCAAAGAAAGCAGCAGTAGTTGGCACGACAGGATTTTCCGGAGAGCAGCGCGAGACACTTGGTCTGTTTGCAAAAGAGATACCGTGTGTCATAGCGCCTAATATGTCTCTCGGGGTGAACCTTTTATTTTCTCTCGTTGTTGAAGCTGCGCGTGTACTTGCTGACTACGACATAGAAATTATAGAGACCCATCATAACGAGAAGAAAGACGCGCCTTCAGGAACAGCTCTTGAGATTGCACGGAAGATATGTGATGCCTACGGATGGGATATCGATGACGTTGCAAAGTATGGCCGCAAAGGAATGATTGGTGTCCGAAAGCAAAAAGAAATCGGGATTCATTCAATTCGAAGCGGAGACGTTATCGGCGAGCACCAGGTAATATTTGCAGGAAATAATGAGCGTCTTGAGTTGGTGCACCGCGCGCATTCACGTGATGCATTTGCGCGTGGCGCGCTTGTTGCTGCGAAATGGATTGTTGGCCGTAAGCCCGGCTGGTATGATATGTCGGACGTGCTGGGATTAAAAAAGCGGGGTTAAAAGTGAAATGCCCTAAGTGTGGATTTCAGAATAAAGATAAAGCAAAATTTTGTGCTCGTTGTGGGTGCATGCTCGGCGCCAGGGAAGTCCTTTCGTGGAAGGGGCATCTCAAGATGCTTGGAATAATATTTGCAGTAATAGCGGTAGCCTACTTTATATTTACCCTGATTTACCCCTGGTTAGCAGAGTTTGTGGAGGGAATATAATGCGATTTGCAAAACGGCTCTCGAAGATTCCACCATACGCATTTGTTGAACTGGACCGGAGAAAGAAAGAAAAGCTCCTTGAAGGGATAGACGTGATTGACCTTGGTGTCGGCGACCCGGATATTCCTACACCAAAGTTTATAATTGAAGCAATGAAAAAAGCAATAGATGACCCTGCGAATCACAGGTATCCGTTCGGCCGCGGTAAGCAAGAACTCAGAGAAGCAATCTCTTCCTGGTATGCCAGGCGTTTTGGCGTGAGTCTTGACCCTGGACGGGAAATTGCGGTACTTATCGGTTCAAAAGAAGGGCTTACCCATCTTCCACTCGCGCTTCTTGACGAAGGTGACACTGCACTTATCCCGGACCCCGGATATCCTGCGTACAGGAGCGGCGTGATATTTGCAGGCGCAAAGCCAGTATATTTTCCTCTATCCCCGGAAGACAACTACCTTCCCAAAGTTAGTAGTTTTCCAAGGCGCGAGCTTGACCGTACAAAGTTGCTCTTTCTTAACTATCCAAACAATCCTACCTCAGCAGTTGCTAACGGGAATGCTTTTGAGGAAATTGTGCACTGGGCGCACGATAACAATGTCGTTGTAGCGCACGATGCTGCATATTCCGAGCTTTATAGCGGAGAAAAACCAATAAGCTTCCTTCAAACGCCTGGCGCAAAAGAGATAGGGGTAGAGTTCCATTCATTTTCAAAGACGTTCAATATGACCGGATGGCGTATTGGCTGGATATGCGGAAATCCGGATGTTATCAATGCCTTATCTCAGATAAAAGAAAATATAGATTCCGGAGTATTCGGCGCAATCCAGGCAGCTGCGCTTGTAGCTCTCACTTCCCCTGCGGCAGAGACGGAAGCCGGCCGCATGAGAGATATCTATGCCGAACGCAGGAATGTGCTTGTGCCCGGTCTTGAAAAGAACGGATGGCATGTATTTCATTCAAATGCGACTTTCTACGCGTGGGCAGGCGTGCCGGACTCAGAGTCGGACGTCCTCTGGGCAGAACGACTGTTGGAAAAGTGGGGGATTGTTGCTACCCCTGGTAGTGCGCTTGGTGAGCATGGAGGAGGATTTGTGAGGTTTTCCCTTACCCAGCCAGTTGAGCGCATCAAGCAAGCACTCGATAGGATGAAGTAATGGCACGAGTATACATTGGGCTGGGTAGTAATCTTGGTTGCAGGGAAGAAAACCTGGCCAGAGCATTAAAACGGCTTTCCGAAATTTCTAATGGAAGCGTTAAGGTGCTGCGGTGTTCCTCGATATACGAGAGCAAGCCCTGGGGAAAGACGGAACAGCCGGATTTTTTGAACCAGGTAGTAGAGGTAGAAACAACTCTTGAGCCGAAAGCATTTCTTGTGCTACTGAAGAAGATAGAACGGGAACTTGGCCGTACTCAGGATGCGGAACGTTGGGGACCAAGAATTATTGACCTCGACATAGTTTTCTGGAATGGTTTTGTCCTGAATGAAGGAGATTTAGTAATACCACATCCTTACATGTCAGATAGAGAATTTGTACTTGCGCCTTTAGCTGAGATTTCGTCAAAATTGAAACATCCTGTCACGGGACGCACGGTAGAAGAAATGCTCGCATCTATTTCGGAGCGTGGTAGTGTCCGGAGGTTTAGTTGAAAATTACCACTGCAACTCTTAGGCAGAAAAAAGAAAAAGGCGAAAAGATCACAATGCTTACTGCGTACGGTTATCCTGTAGCGCGTATTCTGGACGAAGCAGAAATAGATGTGATTCTTGTTGGGGACTCGGTTGGGATGGTTGTTCTCGGTTACGAGACCACTATTCCCGTAACTCTTGAGGATATGTTGCATCACACAAAAGCAGTGCGGCGTGGAGTAAAACACGCAATGCTTGTTAGTGATATGCCATTTACGACATACGAGACGGATAAAAATAAGGCAATAGAAAATGCAGGCCGGCTGATGAAAGAAGGCGGCGCAGAAGGAGTAAAAGTAGAAGGCGGCGGAGAGATAGCGGATATTATCAGGACATTAGTGAAAGCAAACATTCCTGTGATGGGACATCTCGGGCTTACCCCACAGGCAATTCACCGGCTCGGTGGATACAAAGTTCAGGGCAGAACAGATGAAAGCCGCCAGAAAATCATTGCTGATGCAAAAATTTTAGAGGATGCAGGTGCTTTCGCAATTGTGCTTGAGTGCGTGCCAGAACCGCTCGCAGCTGAGGTAACAACAGAGGTCTCTGTACCGACGATAGGCATAGGCGCCGGCAGGAAGTGCGATGGCCAGGTGCTTGTGACAAACGATATGCTTGGTATGAATGCGCCGGGTTTTGTGGCGCCGAAGTTTGTGAAGAAATACGCAGACCTTACGCCGGAAATAAAGAAGGCGGTTGAGAAATTCCGGGATGAAGTCAAGCAGGGAGAGTATCCGGATGAGAAGCATACGTATGAGTAAGTGGTTACAGCCCCTTAGGCTTGACAGGCCGCAAAAAGTTTATCTGGACGATGTCGCGCTTGAAAAATGACCCGCGGAGCGGGTCATCCTGAGGGGCAAAGCCCCGAAGGATCTCTTTGTTGGTAGCATTGTGATGAGAGCAATAAGGAGCATCCCTACTGCCAGAAGAATTTGCAGAAAGTGGAGACGGGAAACCAAGAGAATAGGGCTTGTGCCTACTATGGGTGCGCTGCACGAAGGGCATCTTTCGCTTATCAGACAGGCGAGGCGCGATAACGACATCGTTGTGGTTAGTATATTCGTGAACCCGGCACAATTCAGCCCCGGCGAAGATTATGCGAGGTATCCGAGGAGTGGCCAGCGCGACAGGGCGTTGGCGCGCCAGGCCGGCGCCGATATGGTGTTTGAGCCGAACGCCGCGGATATGTATACTCGCGGATTTCAGACGAGTGTGGAAGTCGGAAAGCTTACAAAGCATCTATGCGGTTTGACAAGGGCGCGGCTGTTCGGCGGGGTATGCGTCGTGGTCGCGAAACTATTTGAGATTGTGCGTCCTGACATTGCGTATTTTGGGCAGAAGGATTATCAGCAGTTTGTGATTATAAGCCAGATGGTGCGCGACCTTAATATGGACGTCCGCCTGAAAATGCTCCCTATCGTACGCGACCGCGACGGCCTGGCGCTCTCATCGCGTAACCAGTATCTTACTGGTGGCCAGTGTAAACTCGCTATTTCCCTCTATCAGGCACTTCGCGCTGGCCGCGCAGCCATAAAAAAGCGCAAAGCCAAAAACGCGCGCACAGTAGAGAGATTAATGCATTCTGCTATACCGCATGCATCTGGTATAAGAATCGAGTATTTGCAGGTATGTGACCCTGATACACTTGACCGCCCGCGAAAGATAACCCGCCCAGTGCTTCTTGCAGGCGCATTATGGGCAGGCAAGACCCGCCTGATTGACAATATCCTCGTTCGGTAGTATTCTATGTCATTAATGACAGAAGAGAATTACATAATCATTACCGGTGCGCGTGAGCATAACCTCAAGAATATCAACCTGAAACTTCCGCGCAACAAACTTGTTGTCGTTACCGGTCTCTCTGGTTCAGGGAAATCATCGCTTGTTTTTGACACTATCTATGCCGAAGGACAGAGACGTTATGTAGAGTCACTCTCTGCTTATGCGCGGCAATTCCTTGGTCAGATGCAAAAACCAGATGTGGAACATATTGCAGGACTTTCACCATCGATTGCAATAGAACAGCGCTCGCTGTCACATAACCCACGCTCCACAGTCGGGACTCTTACAGAAATTTATGACTATCTGCGTCTGGTGTTTGCGCGTATCGGACATCCGCATTGTCCAAAGTGCGGACGCGAGATTTCTCCACAGTCGCCTCAGCAAATAATTGACCGTATTATGGCTTTTCCTGAAGGAGCGAAAGTTCAGGTGATGGCTCCATTGGTCAGGGCACGCAAGGGTGAATACCGGCAGTTATTCGAGCGTCTCAGGAGCCAGGGGTTTGCACGCGTCAGGGTTGATGGCGATGTTTACGGTCTTGAAGAAAACGTTCGTCTTAATAAACAGAAAAAGCATAACATAGAACTTGTAATAGATAGAATTGTCATCAAGAAAGACGTCCGTTCAAGAGTCGCAGATTCTATCGAACTTGCTTTAAGGACAGCAGACGGGCTTGTGCTTGTTTCTTATTCACTACCAAACGAGCGGCAGGCAACTGAGACAGTATTCAGCCAGCACTATGCTTGTCCTGAATGCGGAGTAAGCATTGGTAGATTAGAGCCGCGCAATTTCTCGTTCAATAGTCCCTTCGGTGCGTGCACTGAATGTTCCGGGCTCGGCACGAAACTTGAAATTGACCCAAAACTCGTGGTCCCGGATGAAAACCTTTCAATAAATGAAGGAGCTCTTGTCCCCTGGTCAAACCCTGTCACAACGAGACGCCATCGCTGGAAGCACGCATGGAGTTCGTGGTATAAAGACCTATTAGACGAGTTGCGCTCACATCGTCGTTTCAGTTATGACATACCATTCAAGAAACTTCCCGAACAAATCAAACAGTCGATTCTATGGGGTGACGAAGAAGCTGAGTTCGAAGGAATAATTCCAAACTTAGAGCGGCGCTGGCGTGATACAGAATCAGATTTCGTTCGTGAAGAAATATATAACAAGTACATGACAACCAGAATCTGTCCTTTATGCAATGGCGCACGTCTGAAACCAGAATCGCTCGCAGTTACTATGGGTGGAAAGAATATATATCAAGTCACGCAGTTATCAATAAAAGCAGCACAGAAATTTTTTGAGGACTTACCATTGAGTCCTACCGAAGAAGCAATAGCACACCTCGCTCTTCAGGAAATAAAGGCGCGGCTCGGCTTTCTTGTTGCAATCGGGCTTGACTATCTCACGCTTGACCGTGCAAGCGTAACACTTGCTGGTGGTGAAGCTCAGCGGATTAACCTTGCAACACAAATAGGTTCCGGTCTCGTTGGCGTTGTCTATGCTCTTGATGAGCCGAGCATCGGACTTCATCAGCGTGACAACAGGCGGCTTCTGGATACGATGTGCCGTCTTCGTGACCGTGGTAATACTCTGATAGTAGTTGAACATGACGAATCAACTATACGTCGTGCCGACTATGTAGTTGACCTTGGGCCTGGTGCAGGAGCAAATGGAGGTGATGTTGTCTATGCCGGCCCGCAGGAGGAGCTTCTAAAGCACCGTTCATCACTTACTGCAAAATACCTGAGGCAGGAGCTTTCCATACCAGTGCCAAGTTCACGCAGGAAACCAACAGGGTTTCTTACAGTGCTCGGCGCAAGCGAGCATAATTTAAAAAATATAGACGTGAAAATTCCACTCGGCGTGTTCGTATGTATTACCGGAGTTTCAGGTTCTGGTAAGTCGACTCTTGTTGACGAGACGCTTTACCGTGCGCTTGCTCGTTCCATGTATAACTCACGTGAAGTACCAGGGAAGCACCGCGATATACGCGGGATAGAGAACGTTGATAAGGTTTTAAGAATTGACCAGTCGCCAATTGGCAGAACTCCAAGGTCAAACCCCGTTACATACACTGATACTTTTGCTCCGATAAGGCAGATATTTGCACAGATTCCTCTTGCACGTGCACGTGGTTACAAGTTGGGGAGATTCAGTTTCAATGTAAAAGGCGGCAGGTGTGAGAATTGTCAGGGGGATGGGCTTATTAAAATTGGAATGCAGTTCCTTCCAGATGTGTACGTTCCATGCGAGGTGTGCAAAGGGAAACGTTATAACTCAGAAACGTTAGACGTCCTGTATAAGGGAAAGAATATCGCTGAAGTACTGGATATGAGCGTTGCGCAGGCATTGGAATTTTTTGCAAATATTCCTCATCTGAAAGAGAAACTTCAGACACTTTACGACGTAGGGCTCGGGTATATTAAACTCGGACAACCAGCTACGACGCTCTCCGGCGGCGAGGCGCAGCGTGTGAAACTGTCAAAGGAACTATCAAAGAGAGCTACAGGGCATACACTTTATCTGCTTGATGAGCCAACGACAGGCCTGCATTTTGCAGACGTAGAGAAATTGCTTAACGTGTTGCACCGGCTGGTTGAGCGTGGAAATACAGTGCTTATCATAGAGCACAATCTTGAGGTAATAAAAACCGCTGACTATATCATAGACCTTGGTCCAGAGGGTGGTGACGATGGAGGGCAGGTCGTCGCTTGTGGCACGCCGGAAGAGATTGTCAGAGCGCGCAATTCCTACACAGGCCGTTACCTGGAATCATTCCTGAAAATGTAGGGACTCAATTCATTGAGCCCGTCTGTATCGGGTTTGGTGAACTACCCCTCGCTATCGCAAGGAGCTTCGCGTACTTTACCAAGCCCGAGGGCAGTTTCACGCAGGCTCGTTCCGAACCAGGGAAAGATTGCTCTTTCAAGAAGATTGTACC
>Ga0210051_1001582_pt1 | contig 22896 bp, 17 predicted proteins | sample CryGey092014_all_FD_185464 | JGI IMG/M metagenome (GOLD analysis project Ga0210051, IMG submission 185464) | Groundwater microbial communities from aquifer - Crystal Geyser CG23_combo_of_CG06-09_8/20/14_all (SPAdes) (version 2) | ecosystem: Environmental > Aquatic > Deep subsurface > Groundwater... | reverse complement strand
CCGGATCGCTTCAGCGTCCGGTAGCTCACACAACTGACTACCGAGCGCCAAGAAAGGACATCTTTTCTCCCCTTTCAACCCGTGTTCGGCACGAACACGGGTTGAAAGGGGAGAAAAGGAGGGTAGACTCCATCGTGTAGCTGCCTGTGTGAGCTACCGGACGCTGAAGCGATCCGGCGTCCTTTTGTGGGGGAACTTCCAAAACGATGCACTAGCGTTCTTCGGTGGCGTCTGCTCATGAAGCCGTCCCAATTGATTGTCGAACCGCAACATGAGGTATTGAAGGCTTCTGTGCGGAAATTCTAACCACAGTGGCGAAAAAGGTCAAGCAGTGCGTTCCCTCTCACTGCACTTTTCCCCGTCCCGCCACCGGCCAGATGTCCACCACTTCCCCGTCACGGACGGCGTGTATCTTCTCGTTCATGTGGATGGTGCCGCACGCGTAGGGCATAACGAGTTCCACTTTCACGCCGGGGATAAGGTCGGGCGCGTCCTCGTTTATCGTCATCGCCCCGTGCTCAGCGTAGGTGTATTTCAGCTCGCCCGTTGGGCGATTCTTCGGAAAGCGGGTCACATCTTTGATCTTTGATGTCCGTCCCTGACCTTCCATCTCCGGTTCCTTTGAGATCTCCGAAGCAGACTCGCATTCGCTCACACGCGCTTGCTTGATTCTCTCGGAGTCCGCCAATTCCATCTCTTTCGACTTCAGCGCTCGAAATCCTCCCTAAACAACCCAAAACCCTCACCGCCGAAACTTCCTACCTGTTCCAATATCAAAAATCAAAGAGGTGACCCGCCCTCCATTGTTGTTGTGCGCGATTGTGCAGTCAATCCTCGAGCGTCTTCCCGCCCGGAGCAGCTTTGGGGAGCGGGTATTCTTCGAGGGTAACTGCAGGGCGGTTTTGCACCGCCTGCTTCAGTGCGTTCTTTACGCTTTTCCAGTCTGCGACTTTGGGAATGTGGACGGCAAATACCCGGTAGTTTGCACCTTTCGCGAACAGTTCCGGCAATCCTTTCTTCTCACGTTCTCGCGGTCGCATCTTCTCATACGCCTCGACACATTCTTCGTCAAAAAGGCTGGGAAAGACCCAAAAGATCAATTTGTCTCCCGCGTCATTCGCATAAGTGACTTCTTGCATCTTGCGGTACTCCGAAAGTACGTGCCACAGTGATGCAGTCAAATCGGCCGTTCGCAAACTGGCTTGCCTCCAGCCCGCCAATTCCGTCGGCAGAATACGTGCCGTCTCCTCATCGGGCACCACGTCCGTGGATGTGGCTGCGAGCGCGGCGCGACGCCAACTTCGTAACGTGTCACCTGAACGAGTGAATGACCATGCTTGTACCCACCAAGGATTGCCTGGGACCCACCGGATGATGCCCTTGAGCTGCGAACCGTCCGTCAGCTCAATTCTCAATAGTCCATCGTTAGACCCCATCTGAGCAACCTGTTCGAGTGAGACGACTTGCCTAACCACTCCCGGCGAGGTGCAATACGTCCTGTTTATAGTTTCGTCCAATCCCACAGTCTTGCCGTCCGCGTCCTGCAAGTGTTGTTTTGTGGACCATTCCATCAACTGGCCGGCGACCAACGGAAACACGGGAAAGAGCACGCTGTTATGCAAGTTAAGAAAAGGCCTTGGTGCTTGAACCTGCAACATGGTCCTTCCCGCTCTACTTCCTGGCGGAACTATCAGATCGAACTCTATAGCGGCAAAATCCGCGGCGCGAAAATAGAAAGCTTCACTGGTTTCCTTGGTCCCGTGGTATTGCTTTTCCACTCGGTAGCATACATGGCCATATCGATGCTCTTTTGAGCTAACCCTCAATATCTCGTCTTCGGCTGGTTCCCAGGGAAGCGTCTCCGGTCTAGCGGGAACCGCAAACCCGCGCCACTGGCTCACTGTGATCGCGAACCAATCCCCGGTCGCCCACTCAGGAGGTTCCAATCGAACCTCGCTTTCGGTGACTAAGTGAGTTGTAGTCTGCATTTCCCCATATACGAACATAAATACGGAAAAACTTGCCAGTCCAAAGATGAAACCGGCGGTTAGAAGGGAACTTTTGGTGGCGAGTTTACTCATTGCAGTATCTCCCGAACGATTTGTCGCTGGGTGCCACCGCAACCTGCCCCTGTCGGTTCTCCAGGACCAATCATGTAATCTGGCTTCCCTTGGTCGGTTATCCACTCGCCGCTACCTCGAACGACCATTCCATCGGAACCATAGGTATACTCGTTACGGATGAAAATCCACCTTTCCCCCTCACCCTGCCCTCCCCCCATCGGGGGAGAGGGTCAGGGTGAGGGGGTGTTTTCACCCGTAACGAGTATAAGTCGGTACTCCAAGAACGTAGTCTCTGGATTTTGTGGAGTGGGTGTGAGCTCGTCCGGACTACCTCCGTAAGAGGTGATGTAGAGCGTAGTGCTTGTGCGGAGACGATACTTGTAACTATTCACCTCGCCCCCCCGATGTGTGCGGGGAGTCAAGGATAACGATATGGCACCTGATCGGCAGGTTGATGTCAAAGAGTTGACCGAAAAAAGTTGGGGTTCGATTTGCAAAGCCTTGGAATTCTGGTTAACCTAACCCTGACGCAGTTTTCGCAGTCCGTCCGGATCTGTCTGGGCACGTATCACACCAGGATTTGCAACCATGACACAGCACGAACTAAATTCTTTCTCGAAAGCAGAATTGATTGCCATCGTTCTGCAGCAGCAGAAAACCATTGCCCGCTTGGAGGCTCGGATCGCGGACCTGGAAGAGCAGGTCCAGCGTCTTTCTGCACCTCCCAAAACCCCAGCAAATTCATCCCTGCCTTCGTCGAAAGGTTACAATCGGACTCACAGAGTCCGCGCCGAATCGCCACGTTGAGAAATCCGACGCGGCGGGAGAGGGGGCGGGCGCGAAGAAACGCGGTCCGCCGGTGGGTCATGTCGGACTCACAGAGTCCGCTCGGACAGAGCCGCCCACGCCAGGAACCCGATGTGGCCCTGGAGTGCCGGGTGGAGAGATGCAGTCGGTGCGGTGAGGACTTGCTGGAGGTGAAGCAAACCTGTGTGTCTGCCAGTCAGGTGGTGGATCTTCCGCCGATCGAGCCTGTGGTGGTGGAAGCCCGGCGTTCTGGCGCGGCAGGAAGGCGGGCAATTGAGCTACCCTTACCTCTTCGAGCGCCGCCCGGGCGAACTGTGGGCGATCGCCGGGTTTGCCTTCCAATCGGGCTGGAAGGAACCCGTACCGCTGAGGGTGAAGGTCAGCGAAGATGTATTCTTTCGCCAAGGATGAGGGCTTCGAACCGCTTGACAATCGCCAGCCTTCTTTTCATATCTGTTTCTTTGCTCGGAGGAATCAGCGTCATGGCACAACCTGCTCAACCCATCTCCCTTCACCCGCGCAACCCGCATTACTTTCTCTTTCGCGGGAAACCGACGATATTGATCACTTCGGGGGAGCACTACGGCGCGGTGTTGAATCTGGACTTTGACTACGTGAAGTATCTCGACACGCTGCAGCGCGACGGGCTGAATCTGACTCGCACCTTTACCGGCGCCTACATAGAGCCACACGGGGCCTTCAAGATCACACAGAACACGCTGGCACCCGTGCACGGCCGGTTGATCTGTCCGTGGGCGCGGAGCGACACGCCGGGCTACGCCAATGGCGGCAACAAGTTCGACCTGAACCGGTGGGACGAGGCATACCTCAAGCGGCTGAAGGACTTTGTGGCGCAAGCTGGGAAACGTGGAGTGATCGTTGAGATGAATCTGTTCTGCCCGTTCTACGAAGAGGCGATGTGGAAGCTGAGTCCACTGAATGCCCTTAACAACGTCAACGGCCTTGGCAGCGTGCCATGTAGTGACGTTTACACTCTCGACAAACACGGCGGGCTGCTCGACGTGCAGGAGAAGTTGGTGCACAAGATCGTGACGGACCTCCGGGACTTCAACAACGTCTACTACGAAATCTGCAATGAGCCCTACTTCGGCGGCGTGACAATGGAATGGCAACACCACATCGCCGCTGTCATCGAGGAGACGGAGAAGTCGTTCCTTCACCGGCACCTCATCTCCCAGAACATCGCCAATGGTACGGCCAAAGTTGACAAAATGCATCCGGCGATCTCGATCTTCAACTTTCACTACGCCAACCCGCCCGACGCGGTCGCCATGAACTACCCTCTCAACAAAGCCATCGGCGACAACGAGACCGGCTTCAAAGGAACGGGAGACACGCACTATCGCATGGAAGCATGGGAGTTCATCCTCGCGGGAGGCGGGCTTTACAATAACCTCGATTACTCCTTCGTTGTGGGACACGAAGATGGCACGTTCGCCTACCCCGATACTCAACCCGGCGGCGGCAGCGTCGCGCTGCGACGACAACTCCGCGCCCTGAAGGAGTTCATTCATTCCTTCGACTTCCTCAGGATGAGGCCCGACAACTCTGTCTTCAAGGGCTTACACCCCGAAGATGCACGAACGAGGGCGCTGGTTGAACCGGGCAAACAGTATGCCATCTACGTGTTCGGGGGCAAGCGCGTGAAACTGACGCTGGAGATGCCCACCGGGCAGTATCAAGCGGAGTGGGTGAACCCGCTGAGCGGCGCGGTAGAGAAGTGCGAGACGGTGAGCTCCTCCGCGGGTGCAGTGACACTTTCGTCACCGCCTTACGAGACAGATATCGCGCTGCGGCTGAGGGGTCACGACACATGACCTAAGCTTGACTTGATTGCTGACAGCTTCTATTGCCATCCTGTATCTGTCCCAAGCATTTGATGATTTCACGAAGGCGTAACGGCAGCGAAGAACAATAGCCTATTCTGGGAGGAGTATAATGAAAGCAAAGGAGACCACAACGATTCTCGACCCTATCCACACGGACGTCTTTCTCGGCGGTGAAGAAGGCTATCACACCTATCGTATCCCGTCGGTCATCACGACCCTGAATGGAACGTTGCTGGCGTTCTGCGAGGGACGCAGGGAGAGCGGGCGTGACCAGAGCCCGACCGACATGATGTTGAGACGCAGCCTCGATGGCGGCGTGACATGGGAACTGATGCAGACGGCGGTAGCGGCGGTTCCCGATGCGGCGATGGATCCCTGCCCCGTTGTGGATCGCACGACGGGTACGGTGTGGCTGATCTACGACCGGTGGCCGGAGGGTTACAGGGGAGAGGAAATTGCAGGTGTGGGGCCGGATGCGGTGAGTTGCTGGGGGACTCACAGCACAGACGACGGCGCAACCTGGTCAGAGCCGGTCAACATCACGGCAACGACGAAGAAACCTTACTGGACGGGCTTCGCTCACGGTCCCGGTGTGGGAATTCAGACTCAATCCGGGCGCCTGATTGTTTCGTGCAACCAGTATGAGGACGGCCACAGGTGTCTCATCATCTACAGCGACGACCACGGCAAAACCTGGCAGATGGGCGGCGAGACGGGACCAGCCGTGGACGAGTCGCAGGTGGTCGAGCTTGCCGATGGCAGATTGATGCTGAACATGCGCTCTACGCGAGGGAAGCGGTGCCGTGCCATCGCCACCAGTACCGACGGCGGCCAGACCTGGTCTGACATCCGTGACGACCCCACTCTCATCGAACCTGTCTGCCAGGGCAGCTTTCTCCGCTACACCCTCGCATCCGAACACGACCGGAACCGGTTGCTCTTCTGTAACCCGGCGAACCAAACTTCCCGAGTCAACGGAACGGTCCGACTGAGCTACGACGAGGGCCAAACCTGGGCGATTGCGAAGACCCTCGTGCCGGACGAGTTCATGTATTCGTGCCTCACCGTGCTGCCCGACCTGAGCCTCGGGTGTCTCTATGAGACGGACGGGTATCGGATAATCCGCTTCGCCCGCTTCACGCTGGACTGGCTGACCGACGGCGCGGATGGAATCGAGAGGAAGTGATAGGTTCAAATTCGCACTGGCGAGCTTTGACACGGTTTCCAGGAGGTTGTGTATGAACAGGAATGAATGCTTTCTCATTGCATGTAGTGTTGTGGCTGCGCTTCTTTCAACTCGGTGTCCCGCTGAAGATGCGCGTCAGACGGTCGCCGCTCCCACCCAAGGTGTTCAGGTTGACGGCAGACTCGATGACGAAATCTGGAAGGGCGCGCAGCTCGACGGTCAGGTTGTGGTCACGCTCGATGACGAGCACGGAAACTCTGTAACGCATGAGGACCTCGGTGATGCGCGCCCCACGCGGCCGTGTCCCAGGACAATCACATGATTCTTCAGCGGGGCGGTATCCTCAAAAATAAGTGGCTCAATATGAGGACCGAACCACCGCCTCATCCCCGGCACACGGGCGAGGGCGGAATCCACCAGAGTCGTCTGTTCGAGAGCAAGAGGTGTCAGGATGATCGTAACCACCGCTGCGCCCAGTACCAGCGTATATTGGGTTTCGGACAGCGCGCCGGCATCCATCCCCTGCTTGGCCAGCATGAAGGAAAACTCCCCGATTTGAGTCATCCCCAGCCCAACAGCAACGGCAGTTCTGCCCGTGTACCCGAAAGGTAGAACAACAGCGGTGGAGGTCAGAAATTTGAGGAGAACCATCGCCACCGCGAGTATCAGCAGAATGATCGCATTGGACGCCACAAACCGTGGATCGATCATCATACCGACTGAGACAAAGAACAGGGAGACAAAGACATCTCGAAAAGGAACGCTCTGCGAAACGATCCTGTGGTTGAACTCTGTTTCGCCAACCATCAGACCTGCCAGAAATGCGCCCAGAGCGGGGGAAAGCCCGAAGTGGTGGCCGGTGAGCGCCGTCCCCATGACAATGGTCACCACCGCCAACGAGAAAAGCTCTTCCGACCGTGTCTGCGCTGCGAGCCACAGGAGCCGGGGAACGACCCGCGTGCCGAGAATGACGGTGGCCGCCACAAAGTCAATTGCCTTTCCAGATGCTGCGATTATTCCGATTATCAGATGTTCGCTGGGAGACTGAAGGAAATCCAAAACGATCATCATCGCAACGACGAAGAGGTCCTGCACGATGAGCATGGCCAATATGACGCGCCCGCGAGTCGAGTTGGCGTCGCCCTGATCCATCAAAGCCTTGATGATGACCATCGTGCTGCTGATGGCGAAGATGCAACCGAGGTAGAGGGAAGCCTGCTCACTCCATCCCAGCCATCGTCCCCGTCCCCAGCCGCTGAGCGTTAGCAGGCAACTTGAATAAAAGTGCCAACAAGCCCGACGGCGCGAAGTTGCCCCAGGAATTTCAGGCTAAAGCCTACCCCCAACACAAACATAAGGAAGATGACGCCGATCTCCGCCATGGCGCTGATGCGATGCAGCTCTCCAATAAACCCAGGAGTAAAGGGACCAATGAGGGATCCGGCAAACAGGTAGCCCACGATGACTGATTGCCGAAGGCGTGATGCGATGATGCCACCGAGGAAGGCAAACGCCACGGCCGCGCTGATGTTGACCAGGAAATGAATGACCTCAGACTGCACACTTTCCTCTACGGGTAGGACTCAACGTGACCACAACTTGGGCATCGAACGCGAACTACATTCCCGGTGGTGGTTTCCCCGGGGTGGCCGGTCTTGCCGCACTTGGCGCACTTCCAGCTACGTGTGTCCGCCTCCTTCGTCTTTTTCAGAACGTTCTTCACAATCGAGGGAACATAGATGAGCATATTACATCTCCTTTCAATCCAATACCTCGCGGCGAGCACTCAACTTCTCGATCTGCTCGTCACGTTGCGCATCCAAGGTGCCTCGTGGCGCTTCCTCGAAAACGTGAGCCATCTCTTTGACCGAGTACAGGCGGGGGAGAAACACAAAGTCAGCCCCTTCGGTGTAAAGTTCCAGCGCTTCGGGGATTGTGCCCACGGTGACGACTATCCTTGCCTCCGGGCAAAGGCGTCTGACCTGCTTCAGCAGGCGCAGGTTGCTCGTTTCTTTCAGAATGGAGTCGGGAATGGTGGAGATCACCATATCCGCATGTTGGATATGAGCATGATGCAGCATGTCCATATTGGCGATGTCGCGGTAGAGACAGGCAATTCCGCGGTGGTTCAGTTCGGCATGCACTTGAGGGTTGAAGTCGATGACAAGGAGTCGATCGAGAAGAGGGTGTCTCCCCTCTGGCGTCTCCTGTCGCTCAAATTCATGCAACAATGAGCTTGCCTCCCGGAAGAACCCAAGCAGAACGATATCCTTGTCTGAGTGGGTCAACACCTCTTCCTTGCTGCGTGACTGCTCGTCCAGGTCGGCGATGCCCATCTTCTTCAGAAGCCGAGTCAGGACAAGGAATAGTGACGCAGCTGCAGCACTGGCGACCTGACTCAAGCTCGGAAGAGGAATCGGCATTCCAAGGGCCACGAAGAACAACGTGACAAAGAAGTCCCGGATGCTGACAACCTTCGCGATAACGTCCACGTTGTAAGGGAACGTTGAGATGCAGACGCCCGCTACGAGGGCGCCCATTTCGCGAGACCAGCCTGCGTGGTTTGCCGCTGCGCATACGGCGAAACACCATGCAAGCGCGGAGACCGGAACCAGTTCAGGTACTTTGGCGACGGAATAAAAAATCGATGGCAGCAAGTATTTGACGACACCCAGGCAAAGGATCACCAGAAGAACACCTTTGAACAGTGAGAGGAGAAGGGGGGCGGCGTGTGGGTTCAGCAGATTCGGCTGCAGGGCCAGCGCCAGGAAAGCCCAGATATCCAGGAATACCAATACCCCCAAGGTGATTCGACCTGGCAGGGTAACCAGCTCAAATTTGTCGTAAAGCAGTTTCACCACAATCATGGTGCTGCTCAAGCTGAGGCAGATGGCGAGGTATAGCGACGAGAAGTCGCCTCCTCCGGTTCGGTATCCCAATAGTGTAAAGAAGCCCAACCCCAGGGCAACACACAAGGGGAATTGCAGAATTCCAGTCAACATCACGGGCGTCCCCGCTGCCAGGAGTTTCTTGAGATCCATCTCAAGTCCGATGATGAAAAGAAGAAGAAGCAACCCAATCTCGGCCACAATCTGCACGTGCTCATGATTCTCCACCCAGTGAAAGCTGATCTGAGGGCCGATCACTACCCCTGCGTGGAGGTGCGCGAGGATGAGCGGTTGACGGAGTTTGTGACTGATGAATGCAAGCAGAGCTGCCGCCGTTATACACAAACCGATGGTTGACAGCAGATCAAACTGAGAGTGCATATTTTCCCTCCGTGGAGCGTGGGCAATCTGCGGTAACGCGCAGAATTCAAGTGGTTTGGTTCGAGCATCTCATTGGCGCTGTCATTCAGTGACTGACAAACGCACTGGATAGTGGCGAGTGGGTATCACAGCAGCAGGGGCCCACCAGTCCCGCACCGAAACCGGCGTGCCATAGGGGTATTGCCGAAGGGCGCGATACGCGGCAGGACAATGGTCCGGTAACTATTCACCTGATGGCACGCTAACTTCGTTCGCCAACCTTCGTCCGCAAACTGCGGACTCACAGAGTCCGACATGTCCGCTATTGTGCAGGAAAGTAGCGTCGAAGTTGCGCACAAAGTTGGCGTAGCAATGGCTTCGCGTGCTGCGGACTCACAGAGTCCGAACTTAAGGAAACAGAGCGCCCTGTAGGGAGAGTAAGCGAATAGTTACATGGTCCGGGCAGATCCCGTCCAGGTTGATGCGAACTCTGTTCGGCCTTTTGCACAGCGACGGAGTACATTCTTGCGTTAGAGTCGGGAGGTGAATTGAGGGAAAGGGGGAATAGTCCGCTCGATGAAAGACCGGGAGGATGGAGAGCGTCGATCTCCTTGCGGTAACACGGCTGTTCTCATCACGCGAACTCCATGCAATCCGACTGCCGATGGTGGGGCGGAACCGCGACTACAGTTCTGGAGAGTGCCGAGACTATGCAGTCGGCCCGGTCGTGACGCAACTGCACTGGATGGAGAGTTCCCGCCCGAGCCGCGTGTGTCAACAGGAACGCTGCTGCGATTTGAACAAACACGAGCAAGGATCACAAGTCCACGACAGCGCCGCTCATCAGTGAACCCGTGTTGCCATGCGCGAGTGGACTTCCCCGTCGCGGGATGCGATTGGGTGCTGCGATTGATCTGCACTCATGGAGGCACAACACCTGTTCTGTTTTCTCTCACCAAGTCCTGCAGGTTGGTGATATCTTCGCGCAATTGCACTGCGCGGTGAACTCGACGGCTTTATTCCGCCGGCGTTGGAGTGAGTGTTGTCATTCCGTCTAACGTTCATCTATAATGTCTGGCGGGCGTTTGAGCAGCGAGATGACGCCTTGTTCATATCCGATGGAGTGTGGGGGACGCTGGGCGGTGGAGGGCGGATGCCCCATTTCTGTAAGGCGAGTAAAGGAGCATGCTGGTGGCAACGGAATTCCTATTGCCCGATATTGGTGAAGGGGTAGTTGAGGCAGAGATAACAAAATGGCTTGTCCAACCGGGCGACGCCATCTGCCTGGATCAGCCGTTTGTGGAGATCATGACCGACAAGGTCAACGTGGAGATTCCGTCCCCGGTCGCCGGTCTGGTTATTGAGTTGCTGGCAGGGGAGGGAGAAGTCGTCGCCGTTGGGAATCCCATCATCCGGTTCGGGGAGCCTGACGAAGGGATTCGCACCAGTGATACGCTGCAGGTCGCGAAAGGCGTTGCTCCAGAACCGCGGCCTTCCGCAGAGGATATGGCGGACACCGAGCGGAAGGTTCTTGCGACCCCTGCGGTGCGAAAACTGGCCAAGGAGAGAGGCATCGACCTCACCAGTGTTGATGGATCGGGTCCACAATGCCGGATCACGCGCGAAGACGTTCTGCGCTCTGCGGCGAGGACGGCAAGCGGCGAGTCCGGCGCAGCGGACGCGGGAATCGTTCCAGAGCCGGCGCGCCCTGAGAAGAGGATACCGTTCCGAGGCGTCCGCAAATTTGTCGCGGAGAAGATGTCGCAGGCGATTGCACATGCAGCCCATGCCACCTATGGCGATGAGGTGGACGTGACGGAATTGGTTGCTGTACGCGCCATCGCAAAGGAACGGGCCGCGAAGGAAGGCATCCGTCTCACGTACATGCCCTTCGTAGTCAAGTCCGTCGTGCGGGCCTTGAAGGAACACCCGTATCTCAACGCTTCCGTGGATGATGATGCCAGTGAGATTGTGCTGAAGAAGTACTACAACATTGGCATCGCCACCAATACACCCACTGGTTTGATGGTCCCCGTTGTGCTCGATGCGGACACGAAGAGCATTTTCGAGGTGGCGCGCGAGATTCAGGAGTTGGCGGCGCGCGCGCGGGAAGGCACCCTCGAGTTGGAGTGCGTGCGGCACGGAACATTCACCATCACGAACGTTGGATCGGTGGGGGGTATTTTCTCCACGCCGATTCTCAATTACCCGGAAGTGGCCATCCTCGCGATCCACAAGATTGTCAAACGTCCGGTAATTGTGAACAATCACACAACCCCCAGAGATATGATGAACATTGCTCTCGCTTTCGACCATCGGGTGATCGATGGGGCCGAGGCGGGTACTTTTGCGAACCGGGTTAAGCAGTACCTCGAGCATCCCGGGCTGCTGCTACTGGACAGCGACTAACTTCAGCGGCGTACCGTCGAAAGGTAATCCCTTATGTCTACCCCAGTCGTCATTAGCGCCTGTCGAACGCCCATCGGGAGCTTCGGTGGAGTCTTCCGCGACGTTACCGCGGTGTATCTGGGTCAGGTCGTCATCGAGGCTGCCGTCGTGCGCGCCGGCGTTGCGGCGGCGGCCATCGACGAAGTCATCATGGGGAACGTCGTGCAGGCAGGTCAGGGACAAAACCCCGCCAGACAAAGCGCGCGTTACGCGGGGGTGCCCGATTCCGTTCCGGCGATGACGGTGAACATGGTCTGCGGGTCCGGTCTTCGGTCGGTTGCTCTCGCGGCGCAGGGGATTAGCCATGATGACGGCGGCATCTATGTGGCCGGAGGCATGGAAAGCATGAGTCGCGCGCCGTTTGCTTCTCTCAACTTCCGATGGGGTCATAAGATGGGCAACGCCCCTCTCCTTGACCTGATGCTGTGGGACGGACTCGAAGACGCGTTCGGGCATGAACACTCCGGCGCGATTGCCGACAGATGGTCCGCGGAGTATGGCATCTCTCGGGAAGAGCAGGATCAATTCGCCCTCGGAAGCCAGCAGGACTGTGCCCGGGCAACAGCGGAAGGACGTTTCCGGGACGAAGTTGTTCCGGTCGTTGTCATCGACAAACCCAAGCCAGGAACCGCGCACACCGTTGACAGAGATGAATACCCCCGACCAGACACAACACTTGAGGGGCTTGCCAAACTTGGCCCCGTCTTCGCCGAAGAAGGCACAGTTACTGCGGGGAACGCGTCGGGGATTAACGACGGCGCCGCGGCGGTGGTCGTCACCAGTCTGGACATTGCGGATCAAATGGGGGTCCTCCCTTTGGCGCAGGTTCTCTCTTGGGCGGTTCACGCACAGGAACCCACGCATTTCGGGAAGGCGCCGGTTGGCGCTGTTCGGAAAGCCCTTCAGAAAGCCGACCTCTCGCTGGACGACATTGACCTCATCGAGAGCAATGAAGCGTTTGCCGTCCAAACGATTGCTCTCGGTCGAGAACTCGGGTGGGACTGGAATAAAGTCAACGTCAACGGAGGAGCCATCGCGCTGGGACACCCGATCGGGTGCAGCGGAGCGCGTATCCTCACGACACTTCTCCATGAGTTGAAGCGACGCGACCAGCGAAACGGCCTCGCCACAATGTGCGTCGGGGGCGGAATGGGAATAGCGATGATCGTCCAGCGATGCAAAGATTAGCGTTCGTGATACCCGTAACGAGTATATTTCTGGGAGCAAAACGCTGACCCAACCTCGCGTGTTCGGAGAGAATGGCGGTTATGTCTGTTCCGGAAGAAATTCGTGAGTTGCGCGCCGAGATCGGGCGGCACAATTACCTCTATCACGCCCTCGACGCGCCGGAGATCGCCGACGCCGACTATGACCGGCTGCTGCGCCGCCTCATCGAGTTGGAGGCGCAGCAGCCTGGTCTCGTGACGCCCGATTCCCCCACCCAGCGCGTTGGCGCCGCTCCCCTGGAGAGTTTTGACACCGTTCCCCACCGCGTCCCGATGCTGTCTCTGTCCAACGTTTTCGACGATGCTGACCTGCGGGCCTTTGACCAGCGCGTCCAACGCATGTTGGGCATGGAGGATTCACCCATTGAGTATGTGGCGGAATTGAAGATCGACGGTCTCGCTGTTTCGTTGACCTATGTGAACGGCCCCTTCACCACCGGCGCGACGCGAGGGGATGGGGCGACGGGGGAAGACATCACGCAGAATCTTCGGACCGTCAGATCCATACCGCTACGGATTCTGGGTGACCCTCCTCCGCCACTTCTGGAAGTGCGCGGCGAAGTGTACATGACGCTGGCGGAATTTGAGCGCATCAATCAAGAGCGCGCGGAACGAGGGGAACCGCTGTTCGCCAATCCGCGGAACGCGGCGGCGGGATCGCTCCGGCAGTTGGATGCGTCCGTCACTGCGGAGCGGAGACTGGACAGCTTCATGTATGCTCTCGGTTACACCGAAGGCGTTGACGTGGACACTCACTGGGACATTCTCGCCTACCTCCGGGGCGCCGGTTTGCGGACCAACCGCACCAGCCAACGGTGCGACAGCATTGAGTCCGTGATGGGCTTCTGCCACGAGTGGCATCAGAAGAGACGTGAACTGCCGTACAAAATCGATGGCGTGGTTGTCAAAGTTAACTCGCTGAGGCTTCAGGGGGATCTCGGATTTGTGTCGCGCAGCCCTCGATGGGCCACCGCGTACAAGTTCCCGGCGGAGCAGAAGGCGACACGCGTGCTCGACATCACGGTGAATGTTGGGCGAACCGGCGCGATCACTCCCACTGCCGAGATGGAACCGGTGGAGGTGGACGGGTCCGTCGTCAGCCGCGCCACGCTTCATAATGAGGACGAGATCCGTAGAAAGGACGTACGCATCGGCGACTGGGTGGTGGTGCAGAAAGCGGGAGACGTCATCCCGGAAGTGGTCGATGTTCTGAAAGAAAAGCGCACGGGAGAAGAGCAGGAATTTTTCATGCCGGTAACGTGCCCCTCCTGCGGCGCGGAAATCGTGCGCTCTCCGGGAGAGGCCGTCGCCCGGTGTGCCGGGGTGTCGTGCCCCGCTCAGTTGAAAGAACACGTCTGGCACTTCGCCTCTCGTGGAGCGATGAATATCGACCATGTTGGCGAGTCGCTGATCGAGCAACTCATCCGTCGGGGGCTTGTACGCGATGTGGCCGATCTCTATTACCTGACCCGCGATCAGGTTGCCGGTCTGGATCGTATGGCTGAAAAAAGCGCACAGAACGTTATCGACTCCATCGAGGGTAGCCGCAACCCCACTCTCGCCCGGCTCATCCATGGTTTGGGCATCCGCCACGTTGGCCGGCACGTCGCGAAGGTGGTAGCGGACCACTTTGGGAGTCTCGACGCACTGCGTCAGGTTTCCGAGAAGGCGCTGAGTGAAGTGCCGGAGATCGGCCCTACCATCGCCCAGAGCGTGGCTGCTTTCTTCGGGCGACCGGAGACCGATGAGCTGTTGCGGAAGCTATCGAACGCTGGTGTCGTCCCTCAGCAGCTTCAGAAAGTGGAAGCGGCGGCGGATTCTCCCATTCTCGGAAAAACCTTCGTATTTACAGGCGCTTTGTCCAGCTTTGACCGTAAAGAAGCCGAATTTCTGGTAAATCGCCTCGGAGGCAAAGCCTCAAGTAATGTCAGCAGGAAGACAGACTATGTGGTTGTCGGTGACTCACCCGGCTCCAAGCACGATAAAGCCGTTGAGTTGGGGATCACAATTCTGTCTGAAGAGCAATTCGCCCGGATGGTGGGCGCATGACCGTTCATAAGTTCTCAGTTCCATACGGCGGGGGTGGTCTTACCATCAGCGTCCGGACCCAGTGTACGCTCCCGAGACTTCCCCGGTAACGTCTGTAGAGCCTGACCCCGAATGTATCCGCTCCCGCACCAGCCAACCTCTCAACGCCGCTTGCCTGTCATTCCCGCACACAGGTGTCCAAACATCCTCTTCGCGGTGCCCTGAAATACGAGAAACTTTATTGCAGGTCTTCTGTCAAACCCTTTGCATTCCTGATTCGGGCGTATTGACAAGCAATCGAAAGGGCTTCGGAACCATGCAATGTATTGAGTTTCAGGAGAGTATTGCAGACTGGATGGATGAGCAACTGGAGTCTGCGACGCGGGGAGACATGCAGAGGCACATGGCAACGTGCGAAGGCTGTCACTTGGCGTGGACACAGCACCAGCGGTACCGCGCGGCGATGGGATCCATGGCATTGGCTGCACCACCGGAGGACCTCGCGTTTCGCATACGGCAACAGACAGCCGTGGCCGGCATTGTGTCCACTGTAACCTGCGAAGAGGTACAGCCTCATCTTCCTGCGTTTGTGGAAGGCGTCCTCGAGCACACAATCTTCGACAAAGTCGTCGTCCATACAGCTCTGTGTGACGCCTGCTATTCCAACTTGAATCAGTTGCAGCTCCAGACTGAACTTCTCCTGGCGCTTCCCCCCGTCCCCGTTCCGGCGGGACTCAAGGAACAGATTCTCTCCGCGGTTCATGCGCCAAAGCAAGCGTGGTCATGGCGAGGACTGGCCTCCGCACGGCTCCTTCCCCGGTGGGCTTTTGGGATTGCGGCAGCCGCGGCCTGTGTCGCACTGCTGGCGTTGTCAAGTCGTGACCGGTCATCCAATATCGTGCCCGTCCTTACAGGGCCCGAAGTAGAAGTGGCGCAGAACCTGCCCACAGGCAATGCTGCGCGGACACTCCCTTCGCTGGCAGCAGAACACGTGAATGAGTCATCCGCACAGCCCTGGGAAGCGCAGCGTCCGAATGACCATACGGATACTGCGGTGGCGTCTGAGCCTCGTCAGCCCCGGTCCGGCGAGGCGCGCAGACCTGTGACTACGAGAAATGATAAGGCAACGGCGGACATTAAGTCAGGCGCGGCGCGGGTAGATTCGCTGCGGCCTGCGCGGGAGGAAGTCCCGATAGCCGCAAAGGTAGAGAGTCGGGCGCCCAAGGTCGAGAAGACAGTGATCGCACGCGCAGACATCGCACCCAGCTACGACATTCCCGAAGATAACGATTGGGACCGGTCCGAATTTGATGCTCGGGATACGTGGATCCCAAACACGCCAATGGACATCCCCAAGCCCTCCACGACGATTTATTCAACAACGACCGCCACCAAGGTGGCGCCTGAGATGAAAACGACCCAGCGGATGATCGTTCTAGACATTTCCGCTCCTTCCACAGATCGTCGGCCCCTCGACGATCTGCGTCGGGGATTGGTGGACAAGCAGCGCCGCAAGGGATACCCCATTACGGAAGACGCCAAGATCCCTTCGAAGATGTTGTCGGTCAACGTGTTCAGACTGAAGTTTGATTGAGGACTTCTGCGCAATAGAGATCACTGTACTCGTTACGGGTGAAAACACCCCCTCACCCCGACCCTCTCCCCCGGTGGGGAGAGGGCGCGAACCCAAAGAGTTCGAGGGTGAGGGGGAAAGGTGGATTTTCATCCGTAACGAGTATAACCAATAAAAACAATGACCCCGATAAGTCGGGGCGCTAGACATGCAAGCAGGACACACTCCAACTCAGCGATCCGGGCGACGCTGCCACGATAGCGGCGTCGCGCCTGAACATGCAGTTGCTCCACGACGGAGGGCGCCCGCGCGAAGTCGCGTACCGTTCCTTCTCCTCGGAGGCATCCTGGCCGCGGTCGTCGTCACTTCTCCTTTGTCCGCTGAAGAACCACCGAAAGCGCTCTCCGAAGACGTCGCCGATCTGCTGTACGGTGAGAGCTTCGTGTCGTCCTCAACCGGTGGCGCCACGGGAGATCCGGGAACGTTTCTTGGAGGGAATCTCCTCGACCTGATCGGGGCAAATGAGGCGGTGGGGTCCACCACGGACTTTCGTCCAGGCACTTTCAAGGGAGCATCAACAACCGCGGGGCAAGTGGTGCGCAGGTCCACTCTCTCGGGGTTGGCAGGTACCGACCTGGCCTTCAGGATGTCCTCCATCGAGGGGTCTCTCGTGCCGTTTGCGTTTTACGGTGAAAGCGAGGGGCTGGGGTTCTCCATGCAAAACGCCAGCCAACCGGGACTGCACGGTATCGCAGCATCTCTCCTGCCGCAGTTCGCTCCGTCGGGGTTTGCCGGGCCGGCCATTCCGAGGCAAACCGGACTGTCGTTCAACCACGGTGTGTCTTCATCGGACGCGCCGGGGTTTGATTCATCTCGCGGGCTGCAATCCCGTCAGCTCGAGCTGGCAGGAGAAAAATTCTCCGTTGGTTTTTCTCGACTCAACGTTGGACAGGTCGATTCTCCGGACCTGCTCAAGGACGTGACTGATTCGGTCAACAAGAACTTCACGACTCGCAGCGCGTTGGGCGCTGCCAACAATACGCCGATCAATCTGAAGGACGTGCAGTCCCTGAAAGGTGTTCAGCAGCGAGACGGATACCTCAGTTTAAAACCGCTCGGGGCACTGTCTCTGGCGACAGAGTTCAACAACATCGAGACCCCCGACGGAAATGTCGATCTTCAGGACTATCGGTTTAACTTCGGCAAATTCAGCGTCACCGGAACGCAGCGCGACCTCGACCGCTCTTTGAGCGACACCGTCCTCAAGGGGATGGGACGGGACGATCTGGTTGCGCTCAAGGGAACGGAATCTCGGGAATGGACAGCTCTTCTGCCGCTCTTTGCGGATGAGAAGGGCAACTCCCGGATTTCATTCACGCACTTCCGCAAGGATGAAGTAGTCGACAAGTCCGGTGACATCGCCACTGCAACCGAGTCGCATACTCGCAAGAACTCTGTAGTCATGAAGCCGCTCACATCTTCCACGCTGGAATTTGTCAACGAGGTCGCGGACTCCGGGAACGTGCAGCGAGCGGATGGATTGGACCTCAATCAAACGCTGACCCGCACATACAAATGGACTCAGCAGTTCGCTGACCACACCACCACCACGTTTAGTCGCAACTTCACTTTGACCGACATGGCGGACGATACTCAGGAAGACGTCCGCTCCGAAGCGCTCAGTCTTCATCTGGACACAAAGCCGTGGAGAGACCTGAACCTTGTGGGCGACTGGAATCGGATCGATAACAGCAGGGACGGTGAGACTGCTGAGGCCAAGCTCAAGGTGACCGCGCCCATCAACAAGTCGCTCATGTTCAGTTCGGACTTCCAGGATAAATACACAGACCTGAATGGCATCGAAGACAAACAGAGCTACACGCTCTCCTATCTGTGGAACGAGAAGAACAAAATTTCGGTGACGACAAAGGTCGACCAGATTGGAAAGACTGACTCCCTGAAGACTACGTACTCAAACACTTTCTCGGTGACTCCGTGGAAGGACACGACGCTTGAGTACACATTAAGCGACACCGAGGACATAGCCGCCCCGGCCTTCTCGCAGAAGTTCACGATCAGACAGAAGGTGTTCGACCACCTCGCCGTTGTGGCGCGACAGGATAATTACTGGACAACGGAGCGGGGGGACGAGAGCGTCCAGACCTACTACTTCGACTGGTCCAAAGAGAAGTCGCCATACTCGCTGCAGGTCGGCTTCGAGTCCCTTGACTTCAATAAGCAGTCGGATGAGCAAGCGGATGGCGAGGAAGCGACCGTGCGGGAGGACAAACCGGCGCTCTACCTCAAACTGGCGGCAACACCGATTGGCTCGTTGTCCATAGGAGGATCCTATTCCCGTCGCAGCGATCTCGAAGAGACACTGCTGGAGTTGTGGGACTGGAGCCTCACCAAGTCATTTGGCAGCAAGTGGTCCCTTTCCGCCAAGGAATTCTGTAACAAGCCGTCTGTCGACATGCTTACCGACAGTGTCCTGCCTTTCTCGAAAACCTACGAGAAGAAATACGAGCGGGACTACTCGCTGGGGTTTCCGGTCTCAGACCTGCCCATGATCGATGGGAGCTACTCAGGAAGCATCGGTTACACAAAGAAGGAAGACTACGGCGCAGCGACAATCTCCGGTGAAGTGTTCTTTGCCCTCACCAAAAATGTTGCCACCGGCAACAAGATGTCCATGAAAGTCTCCCGGGGGACGGGCATCTCGGAAGGCGATATCGAGAATTATTTCACCTACCTTCTGTCTTACGGTGTGGACATTGGCAACACCAACGAGTTCTCCGTCGACGCGCGCTACACGGATGACGACGTCTTCTCACCAGTAGAGGAAGGGAAGGTCAAAGTCGACCTCACCTTCCGACGAGTGTTCTAACACTTGAGCGGGCTCACAGACGTCGGCAATTATTGCGCTCAACCTCACATCCGTACTATAATCTCTTCCGTCTACCTCCCACTTAACCATGTCTGAAATTGCCTATCTCAATGGACAGTTCACACCCATCGATGAAGCGAGGGTCCCGATCGACGACCGCGGCTATCAGTTTGGCGACGGGGTGTACGAAGTCGTGCGAACCTACGGGGGGCGATTGTGGGCGCTGGATCGTCATCTACTGCGACTTCAGCGTAGCATGGACGCCATCAGGATCACCGGGCTTTCTCTCGAGGAGGTAGGCCGACGACTGACTGAAGCGAACGAACGCGCCGGCTACTCCGAGGCGCTGATCTATTTCCAGGTGACCCGCGGCGTGGCGCCGCGGCTTCATACCTTCGGAGGTGACCAGGAGCCAACGTTCCTGATCACGGTTCGTCGGCAGCATCCGATTCCGGAGAGCAGCTACGCCAACGGCGTCGCGGTGATTACCCTCCCTGAGAACCGCTGGGAACGGCGGGACATCAAGTCCATCAACCTCCTGCCCAATGTGCTGGCGAAGCAACGTGCCGTCGAGCAAGGTGTCTTTGAGGCAATTTTCGTGGAGGGTGGTGAAGTGAACGAGGGCAGTAGCGCCAGCCTGCTGATTGTGCGAGAAGGAATGGTATGGGCGCCCCCGTTGACCTTCCGTGCCCTGCACGGGATCACTCGTCAACTCGTCGTGGAGATTGCGAAGGACATTGGCATTCCCGTTCAGGAATCGTTCTTTAGTGTGACGGAAATGCTCTCAGCGAACGAAGTCTTCCTCACGGGCACGGGTACCGAGGTGCTGCCGGTTACGACAGCAGATGGCCAACCCATTGCCGACGGGCGTACCGGGCCGGTGACCAAGCGACTCATCGAGTTGTATCGCAAACGCATTGCAGCGAAGGATGACGCGGTTCGGTGAGCCATTACCGCACCGGAGTGTTCGGCTTACAGGTGGACACGGGAAGAGACTAGTGCATCCTTTCGTAAATTCTTCGACATTAGCACCGGATCGCTTCAGCGTCCGGTAGCTCACACAACTGACTACCGAGCGCCAAGAAAGGACATCTTTTCTCCCCTTTCAACCCGTTTTCGGCACGAACACGGGTTGAAAGGGGAGAAAAGGAGGGTAGCCTTCATCGTGTAGCTGCCTGTGTGAGCTACCGGACGCTGAAGCGATCCGGTGTCCTTTTGTAGGGGAACTTCCAAAACGATGCACTAGTTGAGGACTCGCGCCGACCTGGCTACTGCTGCTTGAGCGCTGCGAGTGCCTCCAGAATCTCCAGCCGCACTTGCTCCGCCACCCAGCGGTCTTTGTTATCGACCCAACTGATGTTGGAGACCGCTTCACCTTGCAGAACGCGTCGGGCGCCATTCGCCAGCAGGTCCTTTGCCTTCGTCAACGCGGGGTGGTTGGGTTTGGACCGGGCGACCGCGTCACGCAGCATCACGAAATACTCGAAGTCCTGTACGCTCTCACGGAGTGCCTCCATGTGTTTGCCCGGCGTCACTGAATCCGGCCCGAGGAACATGGGGGCATAGTTGGTGCCGGGCGTGGCGTAGGGGTTCCAGGGGTTGCCGCCCCCGGTGTCTCCCAACGCCCAGAAGAAGGTGCTCTCCGCGCCCATGTCCCAGCAGGTCCACGCCTGAAGGCGGACATAGGAGTATGGGTCGAGCAGATGCATCGGTCCGCTGCAGGAGTAGAAGTCGAGCCGCTTGCCCGCCGCCTTCTGATTCCGGTAGAACTCCTCGAACCCCTTGCCCTGCGTCAGCAGATGCACACGGTTGGGGCAGAGCACGTCCACCGACGCTGGCATGTCGGTGGTCATTTCCGCTGGATTGGTGTAGGTGGGATCCTCCCAGAGCACAACGTCGGGTTGCGCTTCGTTGATCGCCTTCGCCCACGCGGTAATCACCTCGTCCTGGTCGTTCTTGCTTGGTTCGTCAAGCAGCAGGATGACAAGCTGTTCCGGCTTGACTCCCTTCTCACGCAGGTGGTCTACCCAGAAGCTGATCCAGGTCTTTACCCGTGGGGCAAACTCCGGAGTACCTATCGCAGCGCCCGCGATTTTGTCGCTGACCGCGGCGAAGACGCAATACCGGCGCGCTTCCGGCCATAGGTTGGCCCAGGCGTCGAAATTGGTTGTGTCCGGTTTGGTCTTGTGATTGCCCTGCGCATCGAAAGCTCCGTATGGCATCGTTCCTGCAGTGCCCCAGGGAGAATCCACAAATCGCTCCTTAAGATGAGCAATCAGCGCGTCCCGGTTTTCCGGAGTCACACCGTACATTTTGGCGTTGTTGGTATAGTCCCATCCGCCGACGTGGAGAGTTGGCTGTACGGGGAACTTCAGCGGGAACACGCGCAGTGAGATGGGGACGCTCAGCGGCGCGCCGCCCGGGTAGGTCGTCGTGACCTTTCCCGAATGCGTCCCAACCGGAAGGCTTGCGGAGTCGATGGAAAACCACACCTGCCGCGTCATTCCCGCCGGAACGTCCACGACGTACCCCCCTGCGATCTTCTCGGCCAGGGGCAGCGCAACCGCGATGGGACGCTGTTCTTTTGTGTCGGTCCACTCAGCTTTGTGTACCGCAACACAGTCCGGGTTTGCGCCGCCGGGCAACCCCTCGACACGAAGTGTCACGTTAACGGCCTTGTCCGATCCGCTCGTGAGATTCAGCACCGCCGAACGCCACTCGCCCTGCATCATGTGAACGCCGATCTGCTTGCGGCTCTGCGGGCCGGGTCCCTCAACGGGAGTCAGGTTGTCCAGAGGATGGTTCACCCATACCTCCAGCAGCGGCTTTCCCTGCAATTGCCGCAGCCTGCCGTTCACGGCAAAGATTCGGGTGTGCAGGTCGTTGAGGGGGAACACGGCCTTGAAGCCTTCAGGCGCGATGCGCGGCAGTTTGGGGATTTCCGTCTCAATGGCGTCCAACTCCCGCAGAAGCGGAGCGGACTTCTGCTTGTCCAGCCCCGCAGACTCAACGGACTCGCGCATTGCGCGCAGGTCACCAAACAGACGCGTCTTGACGGCGTTATTCACGGAGAACTTCTTGAAGTAATCCTCGGCGCCCGTGGATACCTCGCCGTCGGGGGGCAGGTTGATCCAAGCGTCCTCGCCGCGGTAGACCTCCACTTCGTCAGTGAAGCAATAGGGACCCGCGGGGTCGATCGCCAGTTGAACGTACCTGCCGTGAGTCCTCAACTCATCGATCCAGTAGCGGTGGATGCTGTAGCGATCCGCCGGTGGGGACTCACGGGCAACGCTCAAACTGACCAGGTCGCCCACGGCGTAAGTAGCCCTCCAGAATTGCTGTCCCGGCTTCAATGCGGTAAAGTACTCGATAATCACACCCAATACCGAAGCCAGGATCGCAGCAATGGAAACTACAGCAACGAGTCTACCAAATGTTTCTCAGATCCGTCAACTCCTTTTTTCGCCGATGGGCCGGCGGGTGACGCGGGGATGGATGGTCGCGCTCACAGCCCGGGGTTGGTCGAGGTCGGAGGTGGCGGAGGTGTTCGAGTGTCACCCGCGGACGGTACGGCGGTGGG
>Ga0210051_1001580_pt1 | contig 22900 bp, 25 predicted proteins | sample CryGey092014_all_FD_185464 | JGI IMG/M metagenome (GOLD analysis project Ga0210051, IMG submission 185464) | Groundwater microbial communities from aquifer - Crystal Geyser CG23_combo_of_CG06-09_8/20/14_all (SPAdes) (version 2) | ecosystem: Environmental > Aquatic > Deep subsurface > Groundwater... | reverse complement strand
TTGGCGACGGGGGGGGCAATCACCATCAGTCCGATGACGGAGGCCGAACCGCCGATAAACGAGCCGAAGGCCGACATGCCGAGGGCCGCGCCGGCCCGGCCCTGCTTGGCCATCTGGTAACCATCGACCGCGGTCATGACCGAGGCGGATTCGCCCGGCACGTTGATCAGAATCGATGTCGTGGAACCGCCGTACATGGCGCCGTAGTAAATGCCGGCCAGCATGATCGTGGCGGTGATGGGATCCATCCCGAAGGTGATCGGGATCAGGATCGCAACCCCGGTCACGGGTCCGATGCCCGGCAGCACGCCGATCAATGTACCGGCCAGGCAGCCGATAAAGCAGTAGAGCAGATTGATCGGCTGCAGCGCAACACCGAAGCCGAGGAGAACGTTCTGAATGATTTCCATTTCGCGGGCATTCCCTCCTTAATCCGTTGCGAACCCGTTTCGCCAATGTCGTTGACTTAAGAATTATTCTCTTTCAAGTCCCCCTTTTCTAAAGGGGATACAAGATTGATTTTATTGGCATTCTGTAAAATCTCCCCCAACCCCCCTTTAAAAAAGAGGGGAGTCATATGCTTAAGTCAATGACATTGCCTCTTTCGCGGCAGGACTTCGGGTTAGAAGTAGAACTCCAGGAGCCCCATCGGAAGCACAACCTTGAGCCAGATGACAAACAGCGCATAAGTGCCGACAGTCGCGACGAGACTGATGGTGAGGTTTAAGAGCCACGACACCTTCAGGTACCAGAGCAGAAAAACGAGGAAAACAAAGGTAACGATCAAATATCCCAGTGGCTCAAGCAGCAGGTTGTACGCGGCGATGGCCAGGGCCACCACGGCGATCCGGATCGCGCCCGCCCTATCGGTCTCTGACCAGCCGGGCATACGCCGCGTCCCGGGTAAAGCGCGGGCCTGAAAAACAATGCCGGCCCCGCAGATGCCCAGCGCCATCGAGACCAAAGTCGGCATGAAGGAGGGGCCTGCGAACTCATTTGCAATGGTGGTCGGCAGGAACTGCGCGGCGACCCCGGCGACGAGCGCAACGGCAATCAAAAACAGGCCGCTTATGGTATCGGCTATTCTCTCTGTCATCTTTCCTTCTCCCCGTCCGGCGTGGGCGCAGAGGATTCAAGCCGGCGCCCACGCCTGCCAAACTTGTTATTATTTTTTCTTGAGAAGGCCGGCCCCTTCCATAATCGTCTTGTAAACCGCGTATTCTTCCTCAGCTTCCTTTTGCATGTCGGCCCCCGTCACGAAGACGCCGACCTGGAGAAACTTGTTGAGATACTGCTCATGCCACTCTTTGCTCTCGGTGATCTTTTTCAAGGCGTCGATCAGCCAGTCCACCTGCTCCTTGGCCATTCCTTTCGGTCCTGCAACGCCACGCCACTGAGAGAGCGAGAGGTTGACTCCGGCTTCTTTCCATGTCGGAACGTCTTTGAATACGGCGGAGTCGAAACCGAGGCGTTTTTCGGAGGAGACGCCGAGCGACCGGACCTTCCCGGCGCGCATCTGCTCGTAAGCCTCGCCGGGATTGGCGATGGCGGCGTCGACGTGGCCGCCCAAGAGGTTGGTGATGACCTGACCGCCGCTGTCGAAGCCGATATAGTTGAACTTGACCCCGCTGGCTTTTTCGAACATGGCCACGTGAAGAACATCGATCTGCGAAACGCCGGTGCCGGCGATCTTGACGGTCTTGGGCTGGGCTTTGGCTGCCGCTACGAGATCCTTCAGCGTCTTGTAGGGAGAGTCCGCGCGGACCACGATCATCTGGTAATCCCGGTTCAGCTTGGCGATGTATGTAAAGTCGTTGTAGGGCCAGGGTGCGTTGCCGAACAGATCGACCACGGTGCTGCTGTCATCCGCGCAAGTGATCGTGTAACCGTCGGCAGGCTTGGACTTGGCGTACGATTTGCCCACCACGCCGCTGCCTCCGCTCTTGTTCTCGATCACCAGCGGCCGGGGAAAAACCTTGAGTTGGGCGCCGACCCTGTCGATCACGCGCACCATGATGTCCGTTCCGCCGCCCGGCGCGTAAGGCACTACGAAAAGGATCGGCTTCGCAGGGTAATTTGTCCCAGCGGCATAACCCGACCCCACCACGGCGTGCGACAGCATTCCGATGGCCCCGATGAGTAGCGCCATTCGCACAACACTTCGTAAAACTAATCTTTTCTTCATCCCAGTACTCCTTTCTAAAGGTAAATTTGGAGAATCTGATTGGTCGCCAAGACTCCCGCATGCGCCATCCATACGGTTCATGCATCTATTGGTTTGGGATATTGTACACCAAACACAATATGTCAAGTTATTTTTTTAAAACGTCATCCCTTGGAGCCTGGTCGCCAACGTTGCAAAATGGGTCAACGGGATGGGTCTTTTTTTCGGAAAAATCCCCCGTGAAGCGGCCGCCGAACCATGATATAAGGGGCCCGGTGAGGTTTCCCAATAATTTATCATGTCGGTTGAAAGGAGAAATGGGAATGGGTGGACCAAGACGATTGAGATATTGTGTGAACAATGAGTGGCGTGAGTCGAAGACAACGAAATACATGCCGGTGACGAACTCCAGTACAGGGGAGGTGATGGCGGAGGCGCCCTGCTGTACGGTGGAAGAGGTTACCAGCGCCGTGGCGGCGGCGGCGGCGGCCTTTCCGGAATGGTCCTTTAAGCCCATTCAGCAGCGGACGGAGGTCATGTTTCGCTTCCGAGCGTTGCTCGAGGCCCATCTGGATGAGCTGACGTTGTCGGTTTCCAAGGAACTCGGGAAGAACATCGAGGAGGCGCGCGGGGACATCATCAAGGCGATGGAGGTGGTGGAGATGGCCTGCGGGGCGCCGATCCTGATGCAGGGGGATGCGCTCATGAATGTATCCACCGGCCATGACACGGTGATGTACCGGGAGCCCGTCGGCGTCTTTGCCGGGATCGTCCCCTTCAACTTTCCCGCGATGATCCCGTTCGGTTGGATGATCCCGCTGTGCATCACACTGGGAAACACCTTCGTCCTCAAGTCGGCGAGTCTGACGCCGATGACTTCAATGAAGGTCCTGGAGCTGCTGATTGAGGCGGGGCTGCCCAAGGGGGTCGTCAACCTCGTGACCTGCAGCCGCAACGAGGCGGAGCTGCTGTTGAAGCATCCCGACGTCCGGGGTATCTCCTATGTAGGTTCCACCGCAGTGGGCCGCCACATCTACTCCACCGCCGCGGCAAACGGAAAGCGTGTCCAGGCGCTCTGCGAGGCGAAGAACCATGGTCTGGTGCTGCGGGATGCGGCCCTGGAGAGAGCGGCCCTGGGGATCATCAACTCGACGTTCGGCTGCGCGGGGATGCGCTGCATGGCCCTGCCGGCGCTCTGCGTCGAGGATGCCTGCGCAGATGAATTCATCGGCTACCTGCTCAAATATGCCCAGCAGAGGAAGATCGGCTGCGCCTACCATCCGGAAACGGAGCTGGGCCCCGTCGTCTCGGCCGAGCACAAGGAATCCGTCATCCACTGGATCAACAAGGGTGTCGAGGAGGGGGCCGAGCTGATTCTGGACGGTCGGAACATCGTCGTGCCCGGCTTTGAAAACGGCCACTTCGTCGGTCCGACGATTTTCGATCATGTGAAACCCGGAATGTCCGTCGGGGACTTTGAGATCTTCGGTCCCGTGACCTGCATCAAGCGGGTGAGGGATTTTGAGGAAGGGCTGGCCATCATGAACGGCAGCCGGTTTGCCAACGGCTCCTGTATCTTCACGCAGAACGGCTATTATGCCCGGGAGTTCGTGAGGCGGACCCATGGCGGGATGGTGGGGGTGAACGTGGGCATTCCGGTACCCATTTCCTACTTCCCCTTCGCCGGCCACAAGAACTCCTTCCTCGGCGATCTTCATGTAATGGGACGGGATGGGGTGGCCTTCTACACGGAAGCGAAGTGCGTGACTTCCCGCTGGTTCGGTGAAGCGGAGAAGAAAGAGAAGAAGATCAGCACCTGGGAAGGAACCATCACGCGGAAGTAGCCAATTTCACCAAACTTCCCTCCCCTTCAAGAGGAGGGTAAGGGTGGGGATGGGGTCGCTGGCAATTTTAGGGGACGGATTTATTTTCTTGTACATCCAGAAAATAAATCTGTCCCCTTTTTCACGTTAAATCCCTGCGTGCAAAAATTCTCCGGTGGACTATTTTGAAAAATTTCCTTGACAATGTTCCGTCTTGACATTATATAGCCACAAAGTAATATAAGGAGATCAGCCATGAAGGAATTCATCAAAGTCATGAAGGCGCTTTCCGATCCCAACCGCGTGAAGCTCGTCAAGATGCTTCAGAAAAGGACAATGTGCGTCTGCGAAGTCCAGGCCGCGCTTGGGATTGCCCAACCCACCGTCTCCAAGCATCTGAAGATCCTGGAAAGCGCGGGTCTGGTGGATCGGAAGAAGGAGGGACTCTGGGTGAACTATTCCTTGGCCGACGGCGGCCGCAGCCCTTACGCCGCGAGCCTTCTGGGAAACCTGATGCACTGGCTCGCCGACGATCCGGGTATCCGCGACCTGATCGAAAAGAGCGAGGGCCTCCGCCGGGAGGATCTCTGCCGCCCCCGTGCGTGATTCTTCATATTTCCGCATTGCCATATGGTAAGACGACCATCGTAGCCGTCTGCACAGATTCGCGCGACGTCAAAAAAAGAGGAAGTCCCCCCGAAGAAAGAAGAAGCGGATATCATGAAAGAAAAAACAAAATTGCTGATCATCGCGGCCGGATTCTTGGCCGCGTACTACATTCCCTGGGACCACGAGGTGATCCGCCGGTCGGGACTGGAGGCCTTTATGATGCTCCAGGAGTACGCCCGGCAGCACGTTCTGACCTGCCTGATCCCCGCCTTTTTCATCGCCGGGGCGATCGCCGTCTTCGTTTCCCAGGCGTCGGTCCTGAAGTACTTCGGCGCTCAGGCAAACAAATTTCTCTCTTATTCGGTGGCCTCGGTCTCCGGGACAGTGCTGGCCGTCTGCTCCTGCACGGTCCTGCCCCTGTTTGCGGGGATCTACATGCGGGGTGCCGGGATCGGCCCCGCGACGGCCTTCCTCTATTCAGGCCCGGCGATCAATGTGTTGGCCATCGTGCTCACGGCCAAGGTCCTGGGCTGGCAACTCGGTCTTGCCCGGGCGGTTGGCGCCGTAGTTTTTTCCATCGTCACCGGACTCCTGATGGCCTTCATCTTCCGGAAGGATGATGCGAACCGGACCGCCGGCCAGATCTACCTGCCCGACGAAGACGGCAAGAGTCGGAAGCTGTGGCAGGATACCCTTTACATGCTGACGATGGTCCTGATCCTCGTCTTTGCCGCCTTCGCGAAGCCGGCGGCCGACGACGCGGGCGTCTGGAAAGTCATCTTCGGCGCCAAGTGGTATGTGACCGGGGCGCTTCTTATCATCCTGGGAGTGATGCTGAAAGCCTGGTTCGTCAAGGAAGAACTAACCTCCTGGGTACAGGCGAGCTGGGGCTTCATGAAGCAGATCTTCCCGCTTCTGCTGGCCGGGGTCCTCGTGGCTGGGTTTCTCCTGGGGCGTCCGGGGCAGGAAGCGCTGATCCCGGAGCATTACATCGTCAGTCTCGTGGGCGGAAACTCCCTCTGGGCGAACCTCTTCGCCTCGGTTTCGGGGGCGCTCATGTATTTTGCGACGCTGACCGAGGTTCCGATCCTCCAGGGACTGATCGGTTCGGGGATGGGGAAGGGACCGGCGCTGTCGCTCCTGCTGGCAGGTCCGGCGCTGTCGCTCCCTGCCATGCTCACACTGACGGGGATCATGGGCCTGAAAAAGACCCTGGCCTACTGCGCCATCGTTGTGCTTCTTTCCACCGCGGCGGGGATGGCCTACGGGTGGTTTGTCGTATAAGGAGTTTGAATGATGGGAAAAAATATAGAAACAGAGAATAAGCGGAAAAAACGGGTTCTCTTCGTCTGCACCCACAACGCTTCCCGGTCGCAGATGGCCGAAGGGTTGCTCCGGGCGCTCCGGGGGGAACTTTACGATGTATCCAGCGCCGGCACGGCGCCGACCGGGGTTCATCCCATGGCCGTTGCGGCAATGATCGAGATCGGAATCGATATCCGGGAGCATCACGCCAAAGGTCTCGATGCCTTCCGGGGTGTGGTGTTCGATGAAATCGTGACCGTCTGCGATCATGCGCAGGAAACCTGTCCGGTCGTTCCGGGAGGCGGCGTGAAACGCCATCAAGGGTTCGCAGATCCTTCGGCGGCTAAGGGGACGGAGGCGGAGGTGCTTGCGGTTTTCCGGCGGGTCCGCGACGAGATCCGGGCCTGGATTATGGAAACTTACTGAGGCGAAGAGGACCCGAACGTCGGGGGAATGAGTCTGTAAGTCCTCGCCTATGCTTGTGAATCGTCGTATTAAAGGAGATAAAACAATGGAAATCAAAATTTTGGGACCCGGTTGCGTCAATTGTCAGAAGGTGGAGAAACTGGTTCGGGAGGCCGTCGCCGAGGCGGGTGTCGCGGCGGATATCGAGAAGGTCAGCGATATCATAAAGATCGCCAAATACGGCGTTTTCGGCACGCCGGCGGTGGTCGTGAACGGCAAGGTAAAGTCCGTGGGGAAGATCCCCAAAAAGGAGGAGATTCAGGCCTGGCTTGTCAAGGAGACGCATGAGCCGAACGGATGAAACACTTCTTGATGCACGAGTGAATGACCCGTTGCACCGGCGTCTTGGATGAAAATTTACAGGCGACAGGGAGGCGATTTATGCTCAAGGTAAAGCCACATGCAGATTATCCAACCGAGGAGGGGCGTTATCTCCGGGGAAACGATTTTTCACCCGTGGCGGTGGCGATCATCCTGAATCAGGATGAAGACAAAATCCCGCCTGAAATCCAGGCGCTCGTACGGGCGGGCTTGGAAAGCGGCGCTGCTCTTTCCGGGACGATCCAGACCCCCAACATCGGTTTCGAAAAGATGATCAGCAATCTGGTTGCAAACCCCAATGTACGTTACCTGATCCTGGGCGGTCCGGAATCGGCGGGTCACCTGACCGGCGAGGCATTGAAGGCGCTCTTCCTCCATGGCGTCGATGAAAAAAAGCGGATTGTGGGGACGGAAGCGTCTCACGCCGCGCTGTTCAATCTGCCGAAGGAGGCGATTGAGCGCTTTCGCAAACAGATCTCCCTGATCGACCTGCAATTCGAGGGGGATCCGGACGTGATCCGGAAAGCGGTCTGGTCCTGTTATCAGGAGAACAGGGTGCCATTCCGCAGTTACACACTGGGCGATCCGGGGGCGTATCCCGAACCTCCTCTCGGCGACCGGATCACCTGGCAGGTGACGCAACCGTGGGTGGAGCCGGTCGATGAGGGCGAACGCGAAGCGAAGAGAAGGGCCGAGGAGCTGATGGCGCGGCTGCGCGCCCGAAGCCGGCCCAAGACCGGAATGTAACGTCGCAAAACCATGATCGATTTGGGTGGGGAAAACAGTTCGGGAGGCGAATCATGCAAAAGTACAGAAAGATCATCGAACAATTGTTTCTTGAAACCGGCGTCCGAATCAACGGACCCGGGCTTTGGGACATCCAAGTGCGGGATGAGCGATTTTACGCCCGCGTCCTGAAAGACGGAAGTCTCGGGCTCGGGGAGTCGTACATGGAAGGCTGGTGGGACTGCCTTCGGATCGATGAGTTCATCTGCCGACTACTCAAGGGAAACCTGGAGGATAAAATCAGAGGAAATCTCCGGACGCTTCTGCTTTACCTTTCCGCCCGGATCTTCAATCGCCAGTCGCCGGCCCGGGCGGGGATTGTCGCCCGGAGGCACTACGATCTCGGGAACGATCTCTTTTTTTCCTTCCTGGACCCGAACAACCAGTACAGTTGCGGCTACTTTCAGGGGACGGACGATCTGACGGAAGCCCAGCGGAAAAAACTCGACCTCATCTGCCGGAAAATCGCTCTGCAGCCCGGGGATCGGGTCCTGGATATCGGCTGCGGCTGGGGCGGATTTGCCCGCTATGCCGCCGAACAGTACGGCTGCACCGTAACGGCCGTCAACATCTCCGAGGAGCAAATCCGGTTCGCCCGCAACTCCTGTGAAAACCTGCCGGTGAAAATCCTCCATGAGGATTACCGGCAAATCCGGGGGAGCTTCGACAAGATCGTCTCCGTCGGCATGTTCGAACATGTCGGGAAGAAAAATTACCGGACGTTTATGAAAGTCGCCCACCGCTGTCTGAAGGAGGGGGGGATCTTTCTGCTCCACACGATTGGCGGGAACGTCTCGCGCGTCAACTGCGATCCCTGGATGAACCGGTACATCTTCCCCAACGGGATGCTGCCGAGCATCGCCCAGATCGCAAAGGCCGCGGAGAATCTCTTCGTCATCGAGGACATCCACAATCTGTTCCCACACTACGAGAAAACCCTCCTCGCCTGGAACGACCGCTTTCAAAAGGCATGGGCCAGACTCGCCGGCAGGTATGATGAAACTTTCAAGCGGATGTGGGAATATTATCTCCTCTCTTGCGCCGGGGCCTTTTGCGCCCGGCATATTCAGGTCTGGCAGATCGTCATGACCAAAGCGGGCGCCGTCCAACCGCTGTGCCGTTTCGGTGAGGAAGGGGCCAATGCGTGGCGCAGTGAAACAACTTCAGAAGAAAACGGAGGTCAATATGCCTGAAAGCATTGTTAAGAAGCTCTCGTTTCTGGACCGCTACCTGACGCTTTGGATCTTTCTGGCGATGGCGACTGGGGTGCTGCTGGGTTATTTCGCGCCGGGCGTCGGCGACTGGATCGGATCGCTTCGGCCCGAAGGGACGCAGACGAGCATCCCGATCGCCGCCGGTCTGATTCTGATGATGTATCCGCCGCTCGCCAAGGTGAAGTACGAGGAGCTGGGCGATGTCTTCCGCGACTTCAAGGTGCTGGGGCTGAGCCTGGTTCAAAACTGGATCATCGGGCCGATCCTGATGTTTCTGCTGGCTGTCCTGTTTCTGCACAACCAGCCGGAGTTCATGATCGGCCTGATCATGATCGGCCTGGCCCGCTGCATCGCGATGGTGATCGTCTGGAACGATCTGGCCCAGGGCGATTGCGAGTACTGCGCGGGACTGGTCGCCTTCAACGCGATCTTTCAGGTTCTCTTCTACAGCGTTTACGCCTGGCTCTTCATCACCATCCTGCCGACGCTCATCGGCCTTTCCGGGGCCGTGGTCCAGATTACGATCGGGCAGATCGCCGAGAGCGTCTTCATCTATCTGGGCATCCCGTTCCTGGCCGGGATGATCACCCGTTTTGTCCTGGTGAAGCTGCGCGGGAAAGAGTGGTACCATGAAAAGTTCATCCCCCGGATCTCCCCCATTACCCTTGTGGCGCTTCTGTTTACGATTGTGGTCATGTTTTCGATGCAGGGTAAAAAGATCATCGAGCAGCCCGGCGACGTCGTCCTGATTGCTGTTCCGCTCTTGATCTACTTTATCGTGATGTTCCTGCTGAGCTTCTGGATGAGCGCGAAGGCGGGGGCCGATTATGGCAAATCGGCGACACTTTCCTTTACCGCCGCCAGCAACAATTTTGAGCTGGCCATCGCGGTGGCCGTCGGCGTCTTCGGGATCAACCACGGGGCGGCGTTCGCGGCGGTGATCGGCCCGCTGGTGGAGGTTCCCGTATTGATCAGCCTGGTCAACGTCGCGTTGAAGTTCAAGAGGAAATACTTTGAAACCAAATCGCTTTAAGATTGCAGTCATTCTCTATGGCCTTTCGCTCCTGTCCCTGTTCACACCGCCGGCGACTCTCTTCGCCGCCGCGGCTGAAGTTCCCGTCAAAGGGATGGTCACGCTGGTCGATCTGGGCGCCGGAGAGTGCATTCCCTGCAAAATGATGGCGCCGATCCTGGCGAAGTTGGAAAAACGGTATGCCGGGAAGGCGGCCGTGGTTTTCCTCGATGTCTGGAAGGACCAGACGCCGGCCAGACGCTTCGGCATCCGGGCCATCCCCACGCAGATCTTCTTCGATAAAAAGGGCAAGGAAGTCTATCGGCACGAGGGGTTCCTGAGTGAGGAGGAGATCGTCCGCCGGTTTAAGGATATGGGCGTGAAATTGAAGGGATAACCATGCTGACGGAATTTTTTCTCACCATCAACGATTGGATCACCGGCGCGACCTACCTGGCAGCGCTGGGCTGTTTCCTGTGGGGGATGGTCAGTGTTCTGCTCAGCCCCTGCCATCTGGCCTCCATCCCGCTGGTCGTGGCCTACGTGGCCGGACAGGATCAGGCTCTGAAGCCGAGGCAGGCCGCCCATTACGCCATCCTTTTTACCGCGGGGCTCTTCATCACGATCGCCGCGATCGGCGTCGTCTGCGCGCTCTTGGGTCGGATGCTCGGGGATGTGGGCGGTTACTGGCAGATCGTTGTCGGTCTCGTTCTGATCTGGGTCGCCCTGGGGATGCTCGGGGTGGAGAAGTGCAACCTCTCCGGCAGCCGGCTGCACCGGCTGAACGTCAAAGGGCTTCGCGGCGCGTTCCTCTTGGGGCTGGCCTACGGGGTCCTCTCCGGCTCCTGCACGTTCGGCTTCATCGCGCCGATCCTGGCGATCATCACGGTCCAACAGAAGGTCCTGACCGGGGTTCTGCTGATCCTGCTCTTCGCCCTGGGCCACTGTCTCCCCATCATGATCGCCGGCAGTTCGACCGCGGCGGTTCGCCGCCTGACGGAGAGCGAAACCTGGATCGGATCGGGGGGCTGGTTCCGGAAGAGCGCCGGGGTCGTCATCGGCCTGCTGGGGATCTATTTCATCGGCAGCCCCTTTTTGATCGGTTGAATTCCATGGAACACAACCACAACCACCATCACGAACAGCCCGCGTCGCTGAAAAACCCGATCTTCGCCAGGGTGATCAACGGCGGGATCTCGGGGTGATTGCCGGCGCCCTGCTGATCACCTTCTTCGGCGGGCGCCTCGTCGATCCTATCCTCTCGCTGGCGACCTGCATCGTCATTGCCCGCAAAATCTAAAAGATCGTCCGACAGGCGGTCAATTCGCTTCTGGACGCCGTGCCGCCGGGAATCGATTTCATCGATGTCAGGAACGAGCTGTTGGCGATCCCCGCCGTGACAGAGGTCAACGATTTCTATCTCCTTGTTTAATCTCGTAGAGTAACTACCCCGCCGCTTGCGGCGGGGTAGTTCAGTGAACAGGTTACCCCGGACTACCGTCCTTCTGTCCTTGGCGCTGACAAACAGTGCCCTGACGAGAGGGTATAGAAAAGAGAACCTTAATCCAAGTCGCCGCTGGTCCGGGCAAATGCATGACACTTGCTGCACGAATTCGGCATAATGTCATAGTCGTGACCTTTCGATGGGTCGGGGTTCTTGAGGATCGCACTCTGGCCTGGCCAGACGATGTCGAAGACGTGAGACGCCACGTTGCCCTCGGCCACGGCGCTCTTCCCATTCATGTCGAAGTCCAGGTGGTACTCGGCATCGACGCTGACATCTTGTAACTTGCCGGTTTTCGGCATATGACACGCCGTACAGTTTCCCACCGGCATCTTCGGATCGTCCGGCGTATAGAGAGCTCCGCCCATCCCGGCGCCCACTTGCATGTGTTTGGCCACGGCCCGGGCGACCCGGTTGCGGGCCAAGGCGGTGTCTGCGGGTTTCACCGTGACGGCGGCCCCGTCCTTCGTGACCTTACGGCCCGCGTCTAGTTGGAGCGCCGCCACATCGGTCTTGGAAATATTCTTGAACGGGCCGCTTGCGGCATGGCACGCCAGACACAGGGTGTTGTTCCCATAGGCCGCGTTTGCGAAATCATAGCCGCCAACTTTCAGCGACGCCGGTCCCGCATCCAGGGTGTGGGAGTCGTGGCATGTAGCGCAGGTGAGCTTTTCGGATGAGTTGTTGGCATGGACTGAACGGTTTAACTCGGAAATCTCCATGGAGTGAGCAGTCCCGTGGGTCTGGTCGGGCCAGGTCATGAACGTCCCTTCCTTCCAGTTACTCCCGCGGTCGACTCTGGCTTTGTCGAAGTTGAAATAGAACGTCGCGAGATCGTACACGCCCGGGACGAAGAACCCGTGGCCAAGGGTATCCTTGTATTTCGCGTTATAGGGTGGCTTGAAGATCCCCATCGGATTCTCGCTCTTTCCATCGTGGGAACCATGGCATTGCCCGCAGAGCTCATTGCCCGCCTTTGCCGTCAGATACTTGGGCGCGATGATCTTCGTCTTGTCGGATGTCTTGGCGTGCTCCGAGCCCGGGCCGTGGCAACTCTCGCAGGTTATATTCAGATCCTTGTAGTCCCAGGAAGTCACGACGGCTTTGAACCCAGGGAAGTCCTTGGTTTCGATCGTCAGACCGGTGGCGTGGCACGCGGCGCAGTTTCGAGAGAGGGTGTTATCGGGCTTAGCCCAATCAGTCGGGGACTTCTGCCAGAACATCGGGGCGCCGACCTCGCCTTTCGCCAGCACCTTCGAACCCTCGGGAGTGCCATCCTGTACCATGTACACCGGCATGAAGGGGACGTAGTCCTGTTTCTGCCCTTCCCGCGATATGTTGTTGTCTTTCCTCCATTTATTGAGATAGGGCACATCTTGAATCCTTGCCATGTAGCGCTGCTTCCCCTCGCCAAAGTTGGGGGTGCGGTCGGCGATCTTGTGGTTTGGGTCGGTGTATCCCTCGCCCCAGTTGCCCTCGCCGCCGATCGTGGCGGCAACCGGAATCCAGACGGCGCCTGCAGGCTTATCCGAACAATCGAGATCGACCTCGGTCAGAGAGATGCCCTCTTTCTGCTCGGGGTAGAACTTGAAGAGATACTCGCGGCCGGGTTCGTCGCCTTTTGTACATAGAACTACATTGACCATGCCCTTGCCGTCTAGGGGGTCCTGCACCGTGAGCAGCTTGCCCTTGGGATCCCTGGGCAGGTATTTGCCGTTCGGTTCCGGCCACTTGTTCTTGTAAACCATGTGACTTGTCCCCTCGGTGACGAAGCGCGAGTGCGCAGCCGCATGCGGGGCGCCGTCAAGCGACTTAAACATTTTTTCGTCGTGACACCCGGTGCAATTCTTCATTCCAACATAGGCGGCTTTGGCGCCGGGGCGACCCGAGAGGGTTATCGCCACACCGAAGACCTTGGCGCTGCCCTTAACGGGGATGGCCTTCAGCGTCTCGCCGTCCAAGTAGGCCGCGGAAGGCGTTTTCACATAAAGGTACACCGCGCCGGGAGCCACGCCGGTTAATTTGAAGGACCCGGACGAATCCGTGGTTGCCTTCGCGCTCTGGCCCTCGACGGTTACGGTGGCCCCCTTCACGCCGACGCCCTTGACATCTTTCACGTTTCCCGAAATCGTGGCAAGCCCCGCACGTTGGGCCGCCTGTGCCAATGTCACGGACGATGTGCCGCCTGCGACCACGACGCCTGCCAGGATCAACAGCATGAAAACCAATAACAACCTCTTCATATAAAACCTCCTCCGTTTAATGGGTCCGTTTCCACCTGGAAACGCTAACATCTTGAAAACAAGGCGACCTCTTCATATGAACCTCGCCATTTTTTATGAATCATTTCCACAGCACTAACAGAGATCATCCCTTTTATTGAACACGATGGCAGTAGGCCTTGCAGACCTTGCAATCCCGACATTCCCATTCGAAATTGAGTATCTTCCTGCACTCAGTCCCGGCAACCTCCCAGCAAGGGCGCTCCCTGTTTTGATGGGCTGCGCAACGGGTGTAAACCTGTTCCGTGCACCCTAAAAAATCCCAGCAGGGGGTTTTCCCACTCCAGAAATCTGCCATTTTTTCTCCCGCCCTCGCCTATCGTGTCTGTAAGGGAATCCTTTTTGAATACCCGTTGACCATACCTTGTGAATCCTTCAGCCTTGGTGGCTGGTTGGCAAACCAACCAACATATAATGAAAAAAATTATCGGCAAAGGCACTTCATTTGCTTTTTTACGTTGTTCTCGATAACGACGGTGGCGCAATTAAAGAAGTCCGCCACACACGGCACTTCGAGCTTATATATCGTTTCAGTTCCAGTTTTCCGTGATGAAACGATTCCTGCTTCTTTCAAGACGAGCAGATGCTTGGAAATTGTGGATTTATCGAGTTGAAATAAACTGAATATTGCCGAGAAGGGGCGTTCTCCACCCCTGAGAAATTCAATGACCATCAAACGCACCGGATGGGCCATTGCCTTGATGATTTTTACCCTTAATTCCGCTTCGGAGAAGGTTATCATGATTGCTTGTCCCTTCGACCATGCATTGTTGGCGTTTATGCCAACTAACCAACACATTGTCAAGCAAAATCGTACGGCGCCGATCTCGTTCTCAGGCGTCTATCGCATTTTTCATACTGCCCTGCCGGGTGATGATATGTTCACACCGCTTGTCGATCATCTTCATAAAATCGAGGGCGCCCTGCGCATCTCTGTCGAGGACGATTCTTTTTATTTTTATATATTCGTTGAACGTAAACGTTACGACCGCCTGATCAAGCATGGCAACCTCCTGAAAATTCCCCGTATCCTGGTTTCTTTCCGTGAAAACGTAATAACCTCCCATGCCCAGCACGGGCACAACGAAGCATGAAAATCCCCATCCCCCTTTGTCAAAGGGGGGATGGGGGGATTTTCATATAAACCACCCTGTCTTTCATCATCCTCCGTCTATTTACGATCGACGCCCGTGATCCCCATGCCGGCGCATATTTCGAGCAATGGCTCTCGTAGCCGAGAGAACTTCCCGCCTTCCTCAAAGACCGGCAGACAACGGCTCGCGGAGATTTCTCCTGTCCAGACATGCATGGCAAAGGCGAGGCAGGTAGGCTCCCCGCACCGGCCGCAATTGGTTCCGGGCAGGCGTTTGAAAATTTCCAGCGCGGGCGGCTTTTTCCGCGTCTCAAAGGAAGGCGCGATCCGGTCCCGGTCACGCCAGGTTTGCTCGGCAAGGAAGCGAATCCGTTCCAGCGTCAGCCAGGCGTCCACAATCTCGTCCGCCTTGGCAATCGTGATGCGTTTCGGGTAAAGTGCGATCATGCGGTAGCCGTCCATGAAGGTCAGCGTCTCTGCCTTCGGCGTGTAGGACGCCTGGGGCAGCACCGCGTTCAGATAGGGGAGGAGCGGGCCCAAGTCCCCCTCCATGTGAGCGATGAGCCGGATCTTTTTGTAATCAGCGACACAGGGGCCGAGCACCATAATCGCGGCACGCCGGAAACACCCGCTCTGTTCCGTCTCTTCCGGCGCCGGTCCGTCCGGCATGGTTGCGTTCGCAATTTGGTAATCGACCCATCCCGAGAAAGTGATATCAGGGGCCGCTGACTCCAACGTGGCGCGCTCCTCCCTGCTCATGACGAGCGCCGGGACGGCAACCAGGGAAAGCGCCGGGGTCGGGTCTATACGCTCGCAGGCGGCGCCGATGGCGTTTTGCACCGTTAACGCCCGTTGAAACTCGGTCAGGACGGGGAAGGTTGTCAGGAGTAAATCGGTTTCCATCGAATATCCCTTTTGCGATATCGCCTTGCTCCCTTCAGGCAAAGGGGGAGACGTTTTGCGCGCCCGCTATGCACACCGTCTGCGCAGAGCAGATTCGACTTTCTTGGCGATAACCTGCGTGACGAACCGGAATATCTCCTGCGGTTCGTTGCGGCGGGTAAGGTCGAGCGCCTCTCGCACCTCAGTTTCTTCCAGGACGATCATAGTCCTTTCGATGTTATCTTTTGCCATCGCCGCCTTATTCCCCTCAGGTTTCGAGGTCTATCGGATCACGATGCTTCCCAACGCCTCGGCCGCGGCACGGATTTCGTCCGCCGTGTTGAAAAAGCCGGGGCTGAAACGCAGTGCGCCGCCTTGATCCAACGTGCCGGCTGTGCGATGGGCCTGGGGCGCGCAGTGCAGCCCGGCTCGCGTCATAACCGCGAATACCTGATCCAGCACCGCAGCCAGTTGGTCGGGCACGTACCCATTTACCACCACGGAGACGACCGCCGTGCGGCGGTCCATGTCGGCCGGTCCCAGCACCGTCAAGCCCGGCACATCCCGCAACGCCGCGATCAACAAGGCAGTTAGCGCCATCTCGTGTTCGCGGATGCGCAAGACCCCGGTTTTCAGTATAAAGCGCGCCCCGGCCAGCAGTCCGGCGATGCCGGCAGCGTTCTGCGTGCCTGCCTCCAGGCGCAGTGGAAGCTCCTCCGGCATGGTCTCCAGTTCCGATTTCGCGCCAGAGCCGCCTTCAATCCATGTCTCCAGCACAACGCCGGGACGGACAACCAGCCCCCCGGTGCCGTGGGGCCCGTAGAGTCCCTTGTGGCCGGCAAAAGCAAGCAGGTCGATACGCATCGCCGCCATGTCAATCGGATACGCGCCGGCCGTTTGCGCCGCATCAACCAGGTAAAGAATGTCGTGGGCGCCGGCGATCCGCCCGATCTCGGCGATGGGCAGGATTGTCCCCAGGACGTTGGAGGCGTGCTGCAGGGCGATCATCCGCGTGGCCGGTCGGATGGCCGCCTCCACATCCGCGGGGGCAAGCGTGCCGTCCGCCGCGCAGGGGACGGCGGTCATTGCCACCCCGTTGCGCTCCAGCGCCTTGAGCGGGCGCCACATGGCGTTGTGTTCAATGGACGACGTGATCACATGGTCTCCCGGTTTTAGAATCCCTTTGAGCGCCATGTTGATGGCCTGGGTCGCGTTCAGCGTGAAGATCACGCCGTCCGGGGAAGGCGCGTTGAAGAACTGCGCCAGTGACCCCCGCGCACTGTCGCAGATCCGGGCGGCCTCCTCCTCCCGCCGGTGGCCGCTACGACCGGGGGTCGCGCCCACCAGACGCATGAAGCGGCTCACGGCGCGATAAACCGACTCCGGTTTAGGCCAGCTCGTCGCCGCGTTATCCAGGTAAGCGTCCATCCTCTGTCTCCTCGACGTCCACCCGATGAATCCCGAAACGTTCTGCCGTAGCGAACACTTGCGGCGCAATCACGGCATGAAAGAAGCCCACCGCCTCCGCGACATCGCGATCGAGCACTATTCGCTTCAGCCCTATGACTTCAATAGCTTCCATCGTCATCCAAATGGCCAGTTTTCTTTTTTCTGTCTTCATCACGGGTCCCGTATGCTCAGTTGGCTCGTCTATCGTGGATAGGTCCATGCGCTGCGCCCGCGGCGGATACGAACAGATGAAATCGCTCAGGGCGCTGTGCTGGAAGATATTGCGCTGTGTTTCGTCCGCACAGAACTGCTTTCAGTCGGGCTTTTCTCGGGTAAACTATAGTCAAACGCAGATTCCGTGTCAAGATAATTCAAGCACAATATATCAGATAATCAATTGATTGATCAAATTACAATGATAGTAATTATTTGCGTAATTACTAAATAAACATATATAAACGATAATATAGATGGTAATATAATTTCCCATTGACATGCATGGCGCCACTCAGTATATTTCCATCAGAGAATGCTAACGAAATGAAACGTGCGAATTTTTCAAGATCATGATAACGCTTCCCGTTGCAAACCGGCTGAGGCTTTTGAAAATGCCGGAAGAGGGTGATGACGCGGTGCGACGCGTTCATGCCTTTTCAGGAGATGGAAGCTGATTGGGAAGTCGATCGTTCCGGTGCGGGAACGGACGAAGCCTGATCCGGAGGACCGCGATGACCGGGGGTAACAATGATCGGAAAGAACCGCAAGAAGAATGATGTGTCCGCTCAGGGATTGTCCTCTTGCAAAATCGGAGGCGACAGCCTTCCCTGCTGCGCGATCCTGGAGAGCATGACGGACGGCGTCTTCACGGTGGATCTCGAGCGCCGGATCAATACCTTCTTCAACCGGGCCGCGGAGGAAATTACGGGTTTCACCTTCGCGGAGGCGGTCAACCAGTTCTGCTTCGACATCCTCCGCTCCAGCACCTGCCAGACCAATTGTCCCCTGGAGAGGACGCTCAAGACGGGGGAACCGGTTTACAATCATCCCGCCGTCATCATCAGTCGAACGGGAAAGGAGATCCCGATCAGTGTGACCACGGCGCTGATCCGGAACACCCGTGGCGATATCATCGGGGCCGTGGAGATCTTCCGGGATCTCTCGGCGATGGAGGCGCTGCGCAAGACCATCGCCGGGGGGTACCGCCTCGGCGACATGATCAGCAAGAATCCGCGGATGCAGGAGATCTTCGAGATCCTGCCGGACATCGCCGAGAGCGACAGCCATCTGTTGATCCAGGGACCCAGCGGCTCAGGCAAGGGGCTTCTCGCCCGGGCCGTTCATGATTTCAGTCCCCGGAAAGACCGGCCGTTCGTGAAGGTGAACTGCGGCGCCATGCCCGACACACTCCTCGAATCGGAGCTCTTCGGGTATGTCCGGGGGGCCTTTACGGACGCCAAGAAGGACAAGCCGGGGCGTTTCGCCGCCGCCGATGGGGGGACGATTTTCCTCGATGAGATCGGCGACGCCTCCCCCGCGCTGCAGGTCAAGCTGCTCCGGGTCCTCGAGGATCAAACCTTCGTGCCCCTGGGCGGTGTCGCCCCCGTCACGGTGGACGTCCGCGTCATCGCGGCCTCGAACAAGAATGTGCCCGCGCTGGTGCAAAAAGGGGACTTCCGCGAGGATCTCTTCTACCGCCTCAATATCATCAAGATCGATCTTCCTCCCCTGTGCGAGCGCCGGGAGGATATCCCGCTGCTGGTGGAGAACTGCCTCAGCCGCTTCAGCGCGCACAAGGGAAAACAGCTCTCCGGCGTCTCCGCCGATGTGCTGGCCCGCCTGATGAACTATCCCTTTCCGGGGAACATCCGGGAACTGGAGAACATCCTGGAGCACGCCTATGTCCTGTGCCGGGGAACCTTGATCGAAGAAAAGCACCTCCCCTACGATTTTCTCGAAAAGACGAACCGTGATTCCGGTCTGCCGGCTGTTCCGGACTCTCCTTTGGCTGCCTCGGAGAGAAACCTCATCCGGGAGACCCTGAAGGAGCAGGGCGGCAACCGGGTGAACACGGCCCGTCAGCTCGGCGTCAGCCGCACCACCCTCTGGCGGAAGATCCAAAAACACGGCATCCACCGGGAGCCGTGACGGCTCTTGCCTCGCCTTTAGTTTCATCATCGAAACGCCGGCCTGAAACAGTTTCACGACTCCTCCCCCTTGCCGGAGGAGTCCCTCGCGCCACTTTTTGTAACGCCTGAATATCAGGATAAAAACTACAAAAAGAGCCGATTGGCGCTGCTGGCGCGGATTTTGCTGATTTGATTGGGCAGGAGATATCGGACAGGCTCTTGAGTTTGCTCAACGACCCGTCCTTATAGTCAGAGAGGTGCGAACTTATGCGAGTTCTCATGTTTGGCTGGGAATTTCCTCCCCATATCAGCGGCGGACTTGGAACGGCCTGTTTTGGCATCACCAAGGGACTGACCCGGCTTGGCGAGGAAATCATTTTTGTGCTGCCGAAAATAAAAGAAGAACATCTTGCATCCCATGTGAACCTGGTATCGGCATCGGAAGTCCCTTTGAGCGACGATTCCGCAGCGAAAATCTTCACAAAGGCCGTGAAATTCAGGGAAATTGAATCTAACCTGAGGCCATACTCAATGGTCCGGCCAGGGACCGCCCCCTTGTCACGGGGGATTTTGGCAGATCAGAAGCCGGGCCACAGTATATAGGAACTCTCCGGCGAATATGGTTCGGATCTCTTTCGGGAAGTGATCAATTATGGCCGGGCGGCAGGCGTTCTTGCAGGGGAAGAGAGCTTCGATGTGATCCACGGACATGATTGGATGACGGTCCATGCAGGGATCGAGGCCCGGCGGGCGAGCGGAAGGCCCTATATCTATCATGTCCACTCCCTTGAATTCGACCGGAGCGGCGAGAACATCAATCGTCAGGTTTACGATGTTGAGCGTTACGGGCTTGAGAATGCGGATCATATCATCAGCGTGAGTCATTACACGAAGGACACCATCGTGAACCGTTACGGCATCAACCCTGACAAGGTGACGGTCGTTCACAATGCCGTCTCACGGAGCGAGGGGCGCATACGCTGCCGCATTGAGAAACGGCCCGGTGAAAAGATTGTTCTCTTCCTGGGAAGGATCACGTTTCAAAAAGGTCCCGACTACTTCATCGAGGCGGCGGCGAGGGTATTGGAGAAGATTCCGAACGTGACCTTCGTCATGGCCGGCGCCGGGGACATGATGCCCCGGATGATCGAAAGGGTGGCCCAGTTGAGAATGGGCCGTTACTTTCATTTTGCCGGCTTCCTCAAGGGCGACGAGGTGGAGCGAATCTATGCCATGAGCGACCTCTATGTCATGCCGAGCGTTTCCGAACCCTTCGGGATATCGCCCCTGGAAGCCATGCTCTATGATGTTCCGGTCATTATATCCAAACAGTCGGGGGTCTCCGAGATCCTCCACCACGCATTGAAAGTGAATTTCTGGGACGTCAATGAACTGGCAGACAAGATGATCGGGGCGCTCAGGCATCCGGCTCTGGTGATGGAGATGACGGCCAGATCGCGGGAAGAACTGAAGAACATTCACTGGAACGCGGCCGCGGAAAAAATCCTGTCGGTTTATCGCAGGGTCTGTGGATAGGGAGGAGGGGAGATGCCTTCGGTATGCTGTTATTTTCAGGTTCATCAGCCGCTGCGCCACAGGCATTTTACCGTCTTTGACATCAAACAGGGGCTCTCGTACGAGGATGAGGAAAAGAACAGACAGATCCTGAACAAGGTAGCGGAGAAATGTTATCTGCCGACGAACCTGATCATGCTCGATCTGATCCGGAAATACGGAGGAAATTTCAGGATTTCTTTCTCGATCACGGGCGTTATGCTCGAACAGTTGGAGAGGTTCAATCCGGAGGTTCTCGACAGCTTCAAGCGTCTCGCCGATACCGGATGCGTGGAGTTTCTGAGCGAAACCTATTACCACTCTTTGGCCTTTCTCTATTCCATGCGGGAGTTCAGGGAGCAGGTGGAGCTTCATAGAAAGAAGATCAAAGCCCTCTTCGGTCAGACGCCCCAAACCTTCCGGAATACGGAACTGATTTACAACAACGACCTGGCGAGGGTCATCGAGAAGATGCACTACACAGCGATCCTTGCCGAGGGCGCGGACCATATCCTGGGATGGCGGAGTCCCAACCGTGTCTATCAGCCAGCCGGGTGCGCGAAACTGAAGCTCCTCCTCAGAAATTACCGGCTGTCCGATGATATTGCCTTCAGGTTCTCAAACCGGCAGTGGCCCGAATACCCCCTCACGGCGGACAAGTTCGCCCATTGGATCCACCAGACCGATGCCGCCGGCCAGACGATCAATCTCTTCATGGATTACGAAACATTCGGCGAGCACCAGTGGGCGGATACGGGCATATTAGAATTCCTGCGGGCATTTCCGGGCGAAGTCCTGAAACACCCGGAGTTCAGGTTTCAGACGCCGATGGAAATCGCCCGGGATCATAATCCGGCGGCGCCGCTTGATGTGCCGAATCCTGTGTCCTGGGCGGACGTCGAGCGTGATCTGACGGCCTGGATCGGAAACCCCCTGCAGAATGACGCTATTCACGCCTTATATGGCATGGAGCGAAAAGTCAGAAAAACAAAAAATGCCGGGATTCTTGACATCTGGCGGAGACTTCAGACCTCCGACCATTTCTATTACATGTGCACCAAGTGGTTTGCCGACGGGGATGTCCACAAGTATTTCAACCCCTATGAGTCGCCTTACCACGCCTATATCAACTATATGAACATCCTGGCGGATTTTTCCGATGCAATATAATCGCCGGTATGCAGGGAGGCTTCCGCCGCATAAACCTGGACGGCCTGTTTATCGCCCCCGGTAGCGGCGTCTTGTAATATATTCAAGAGAGGAGATATAAATGCACGAAGGAAAGGTTGGAGAATATCCCTTTATTATTGATCTTATATGAGATAATGAAATTATTTCTTGACAGAAGTTTCGGCGATCGCTATATTCCATGTCGGAAATATTAGAGAATGCCATGAAGGAGTTCATCAGGGTCATGAGGGCGCCCTCCGATCCTCACGGATTGACGCTTCTGAAGCTGCTTCAGATTTGAAATGATACGTTGGGAGGTTTAATATTCATGAAATTCACGCAGATTGCAAAAAGCTTCAATCCGGCCTGGTTTGCTGCGGTCATGGGGACGGCGGTCATTCCTCTGGTCCTTTCCTTTCTGGATTTTCCCTTTCGGGATCATGCTCCGCGTTTTCAGCCACAAGGGCATCACGCCGGCCCATGCCAATTTCGGCTGGTTCATCCCGCCCGTTTCCCAGTTGATCATCCCGGCCGCCGGGCTCGAACTGGCCGAACTGTATCCCCAGGCGGTGGAGCTTACCTTCGGGTTGTCCATGATCAGTTTCGGCGTGGGGTTCTTTCTGTTTCTCTTCGTCGGGGCCGTTGTCTATCATCGCTATGTTTATCATTAAACCTCTTTTGTGATGAATGATTTGAGATAGGTGAAACGGGAGGGGAACAAGAATGTGTGTCAAGGGGGGGGCCATAGTTAGTATTACCGAGATTTCTGTTTTTTAGGGGGCCGTGGTTGATTACGTTGGGGGTGGTTTTCGGATCAATACACCAGCAACCGGAGGAGGCTACGGTTGAAGCTAAGGGGAATCCAGCCTGAAAGTATTAAAAGTATTATTGGAGGAGATTAGAAAATGAAAAAGATACCAGTGCAGGAAATCAGAATGGAGATGGCCAAAAAAACTATCACAAATCAACATGAACAATTCGGGAAAACAATTGGCGTCAATGGGTGCTTTGGGATGTCACCGCCGATGAAGTATGGACCCACCCAGCACCGATAAACGGACCCACCTGATCGTTACTTTATCTTTTTTCCACACCGGCTAAAGAGACCCATCAACTTTTATTACCCAGCGGCAAGAAAAGC
>Ga0210051_1001579_pt1 | contig 22901 bp, 19 predicted proteins | sample CryGey092014_all_FD_185464 | JGI IMG/M metagenome (GOLD analysis project Ga0210051, IMG submission 185464) | Groundwater microbial communities from aquifer - Crystal Geyser CG23_combo_of_CG06-09_8/20/14_all (SPAdes) (version 2) | ecosystem: Environmental > Aquatic > Deep subsurface > Groundwater... | reverse complement strand
TCGCTTGCAAACTTACACTTTTATAATTTATAGAAATTCTGATATTTATATGCTATTGTATAATTCGTTAATCTATGCCCAAACTCGAATTATATTTATCTAAAATTGTAAAATATGGTCTTTACGCTATTTTATTAACGCCATTGGCTTTTTGGCCCAAGGCGCTTTACGCGTTTTTAACGCCTAAGTTTCTTTTATTCCAAATTTTAGTTGAAATTGTTTTTGGCGCCTGGTTAGCACTTAAAGTGCTCCATAATTCTAATCTACGAATTCATTCTAATTCTACAAATAACGGCTTGCGTCTGAATAATTCAAATTTACAAATAAATGCGAATTCTACAAATGTAGATTGGGATTACATTAAAAATCATTTGCTAACCATTGCAATTTTGATTTTTATAGCTGTTTCTTTTATTTCGGCCATTTTCGGAATTGATTTTCAAAGAAGCTTTTGGGGGATTGGCGCGAGAATGACCGGCTTGTTCGCTGAACTTCATTTTTTCGCGTGGTTTTTGGTGCTCACAAGCGTTGCTACGCGGATTCGTAGTATTCGGATGCCATTTGTAGATTTGAATCACTATATAAATTTTTCGTTTGCCGTGAGCATTTTAGTGGCATTAACTGCGTTTTACCAAAATACGCAATGGCATTTGGTGCCGGGCTATACTATCTTCAGCAACCCGACATTTGTCGCGCCTTATTTTTTATTCCACTTCTTCTGGGGGCTTTATCAAATTTTCATCCCAAGTGTTAGAAACCGAGCTTCCAACATTAAATTTTGGTTATTTGCTGTTGGAAGCGCTCTGATTTTATGGGCTTTGTTTTTAGGACAGGTTCGCGGCGCCTTTGTGGGTTTGCTTTTAGGTGTTTTATTTTTAGGAATTGGTTTAATTTTTAGCAATATTTTTAAAGCTCGTTCTCGTGTTTTAATCGCGGTTTTATACGCGATAATTGTTTTAGGTTTGATATTAGGTTGGCAATTTCGGGACAGTAAATTCATTGAACAAAGTTATTTTGGCCGATTTAGCCATATTTCTTTTGAGGAAGCGACAGTTCAAACCCGGTTTCTAACTTGGCAGGCGGCTTTCAAGGGTTTTTGGGACAAACCAATTTTAGGGGCCGGCCCGGAGAATTTTAACTATTTGTTTAACGCCAATTACAATCCGCGCCTTTTAATGTACGGCGGCAGTAGTTTTGCGGAAACTTGGCAGGACAAGTCCCATAACGCGTTTATAGAAATTCTGACAGAAACCGGAATAATCGGCGGCTTGGCTTATATTTCAATTTGGCTTTTTGTTGTATTTTATTTATTTAGAATTTTTAAAAATAACCAAACAAACACTTCCATAATTGGAATTATGGAAGCAAAGCTTTTATCGTTTATTTTGGCGAGTGCGTTTATCTCTTACCTTGTAACAGTATTTTTTTCTTTTGACAGTTTTGGCTCCTGGTTTGGGCTTTATTTATTCTTGGCGTTTTTAGCTTCATATAATAATAACGCTAATCAAAATTCGGGATTGCGAATGCCGCTAATTGCTGATAAATATTCGCGATTAGCATTATTGGCAATCGTATTCGTAGTATTAGCATTATTATATTTTAATTACTCAATCTGGCGAGCTAATATTGCCGACGCTGATGCTTTACGAGTTTTTCCGTTAAATCCGGCTCAAGGCGTTGTTCTTTTTAATAAATCGCTGAATTACTCAACGCCGTACAAATCAGAATATCAATTTGATTTAATTGCTTCGGTGAGCGGAGCTGTAGAAAAGGTTATGCCAATAAATAATCTGGAAGATGTGGTCAATTTTGCTCTTAGCGAAGCAGATAAGGCGATTTTGGCGCATCCAAAAAGCGCCAGTGGCTATACAGACATGCTGAGAATATATAATATTTTTGGAACTTTAGGCCATGATTCGGAAATTCTTACTCAAGCCGAATTGTTTGGTAAAAAATCTTTGGAATTAAGTCCAAATAGGCAGGAAACTCTTTTTTATCTGGCGAGAACTGCCTTGCTGAAAAATGACCCCAAATTGGCCGTACAATTGACGAAACAAGCGGCGGATATTGATCCGACGATTAATGTAAGCCATTGGTACTTAGGCCTTTCTTATATTGCCAATGGTCAAACGAATGAGGGGACGGCAGAAATAAAAAAAGCGCTGGAATTGGGATATCAACCTAAAAACGAAACTGAAAGAAACTTCATAAAAAACCTTAGATTATAAAAAATTTTAATTTCAAAAAGGACTTTTTCTGTATAAGTAGCTATAGCCAGTTATACGGGAAAATGCTTCAAGTTGAGCGAAAAAGCTCTTCGTTTTTTTTCACCATTTTTTCTAATTTGAATTTTTCTTCTACCACTTTAAAAGCGTTTTCGGCGCATTCTTGAGCCAAGCTTGGATGAGTTAGCATTTTTTCTATAGTCAAAGATAACGCTTCCAAATCAGCCGGTTCAACTAAAAGGCCGGATTTTTTGTTTTCAATCATTTCTGGAATTCCGGCGACGTTGGTTGCCACGATGGGAATTTTGGCAACCATGGCTTCTAAAATTGTCCACGGCTGGCCTTCTTTTACCGACGGCAAAACAAATAAATCAAAAGCTTTTAAATATTTATACGCGTCTGGAATTGAACCGGCAAGATAAACAATATTTTCAAGTTCGTATTTTTTAATCAAGTTTTCAATATTTTTGCGTTCCGGGCCTTTACCGATAATTATAAAAGTTGGCATTGGAGACGATACTATTAAGTTTCCTTTAATTCTTGCTATAGCAAGAATTAGATACTCTAACCCTTTATTTTTATAGAGATTTGCAATAGTGCCGACTAGAATAGTAGTTTGTAGTTTATAGTTTGTAGTTTGCCTGCCCGCCGAAGCTTTAGCGAAGGCGGGAATTTTTGATTCAATAAATATTTTTGCTTCTTCTTTGGATAAAAATTTTAAATTATCAATATCCAGTCCGTTATAAATAGTAATGATTTTTTCCGGCTTGGCAATTTTGTTTTTTATCGCCAAATGCTTGTCAAATTCAGAATTGGTAATAATAATATCTTTAAACGGAGCTGAAATTTTTTCAGCCCATAAGTATATTTTTTTTATGAGAATATTTCTTGGCTCTTTAAAAGCCCAGCCGCCAATTCGATAAATTATTTTTGGTTTTTTCCGCCAAAACAGCAGGCGGTAAAGTTTTCCGGCAATCGCTCCGATAAAGCCCGCTTCAGAGCTCAAAAGATAGAGAATGTCCGGCTTAAAATTTTTAATTAATTTAAAAATTTCTAAAAATGCCAAAAAATTTTTCAAACCGGGGACATTTGAAAAGTTTCTTATGGAGACGGTCTCAACGGCTTTTTCATGTAATTTTTCAAATAGTTCGCCGGCGCCTCCAGCGGCAACGGCAACTTCATACTTTTCTTGATTTAGATGCGTTATCAGCTCATACAAAAACCGCTGGCTGCCGCCCATTTCTGATTTGGTTATTATGAATAGTATCTTTTTTGGGGTCATTTTTGTTTGAGATTTGGCTTATTTTAGCCATTATTGCGGTTTGACGCAGTAGTTTTTTTGTTATATAGTATATAACATAGATGGAAAAACCGCAAAAAAAATTGATTTTAGTGATTACGCCGCACAAAAAAGGCGGGCCGTGGCAGTGGGGAGCGAATTTGGCCAATGAGCTAAACAAAAATTCCGAGTTTAGGGCAGAGCACATTTTCAAAATTCGCGATAAGCTTTTAAGCCCGTTCAGGCCGGGCGTCAAACTTATTCATACAACGAATCCTTTAGCTTTTTCGGTTTTCTTCAGACCGATAATTTTGACTATTCACGGAAAAATTTTCGGTTTGTTTTGGAAATTTTTTTATTGGATTGGTTGTTTTAGGGCTTCGGTTGTTACTGTTCCTTCCGAATTTTTAAAAAAATCTTTGGAATTTAAGAAAGCAATTGTTATCTCCAATGCCATCGATTTGTTAAAATTCAGTCCTTCATCTTCTGGTCAAAAGATAGAAAATAATTTTGAACAAAAGAGTTTTTTTAATATTTTAACCGTTACCAAATTTTGGTTCCCCGGTAAAGCCAAGGGCTTGATTGAATTGGCCCGGATAATTTTTAATTTAGCCAAGGATTTTGACAGAAGAATAAATTGGCGCATCGTCGGCTTTGGGCCCTTATTGGAAGATGTTAAGAAATCCGTAAGCGCTCTGGATAAACCCCAAAATCTTAATATTCAATGGTTCGGTTTTGATTTGCCGCAAAAATATTTTTCCGATTCCGATATTTTTGTTTATTTTTCTTATGAGGATAATATGCCGATTGCCGTGATGGAGGCAATGGCTTCGGGCTTGCCGGTGGTTACCAACCAAGTGGGCGCGGTCGGCGAAATAATTGATAGTGGCGAAAACGGGTTTATAGCGTCAGACCGCGAAGATTATCAGAATATTTTATTAAAATTAATGAGCGATTTTAGTTTGAGACGGCAGATTAGCGAAGCAGCAAGGAAAAAAATCAAAGAAAAATTCAGTTGGGAAACGATTTTACCGAAATGGCTCGTATTGTTTAGGAGTTTATTAAAATAAATGATTAAATATTTTTTTAGGTTAGATGACATTGCTCCCAATATGAATTGGGATAATTTTAATTTTCTCGTTTCTATTTTAAAAAAGCATAGTATAAAGCCGCTTTTAGCCGTGATTCCGGATAACAAGGATTCTAAATTATTAGGATATCCAGCCGATCCTAATTTTTGGGGGATTATAAATGAATTAAGGCAAAACGGCTGGGTAATAGGCCAACACGGTTATCAGCACATGTCTAAGGGGGGCGGCGGTATTTTGGGCATACACAATAGCGGGGAATTTGGCGGTTTAGATTTTAAATTTCAAGAGTCAATGATTATTTCGGGAAAAGAAATCATTAAAACAAATATAGTTAATCCTGAAATTTTTATTGCGCCACGCCATTCTTTTGATAAAAACACAATTGAAGCTTTAAAAATAAACGATTTCAATTATATAAGCGATGGCATTGCTTTATATCCGTTTAAAAAATGGGGTCTCGTCTGGCTTCCGCAAATTTTATGGCGGCCAAGAAAAGGACTGTTTGGCATGATAACTATCGCGCTTCATCCGAATACTATGACCGACAAAGATTTTAACAAGTTGAAGGAATTTATAGGGAGAAATAGAGAAAAAATCGGCAATTTTTCTGAACTGACGAGTTGGCATTCACAGACCAATGCTTTTAAGAAAATTTTTACGTTTTTGATAAACTTATTTTTTAAACCATTTTGGCGAATAGTATTTAAATTAAAAATTAAAGTATATGGATTATCAAGATAAAAATCTAAAATATATTGACGCTGAAGCGTATGACAAACGTGGCGAAAATTCAATTCTTGAGAATTATGTTTTGGAGTTTTGGCAGCCGTTTTTAAAAAATAAAATTCGCGAATTAAGCTTGGGAAAAATCGTGGCTGATTTGGGTTGCGGCACTTGTGAATATACTCAAGCGGCCGAAGACGCCAAGAAAATTTATGCGGTTGATATTTCTTCAGAAATGCTCAAAATTTGCCGCGAGAAAATGAAAAGTTTCCCCCAAGTTGAAATTATTAATTTATCAATTTCCGATATTAATCTGCCGCCGGCTGATTTAGTTATAACCATCGGAGTTTGGGAATATATTGAGCCGGTTGTTTTATTTAATAAAATAAAGGAAATGACGCGCCAAGGCAGCAGAGTGATGGCGGTTTTTCCCAATATTTACAATGATTTAAACTGGATGCGCAGCATTTTTAAAATGAAGCGGGTAGCGATAAAACCGGGGTTTATTCGGACGCTTTTTAAATCGGATTTTAAACTTATAGAATCAGCGAGTTTCGGCGCGGTTTCGTGGGTCCCTAAGCCATTTCAATTTTTGGCTTTGCCGGTTTGGAAATTCTGCGATTTTATCTGGCAGCCGTTTCAAAAAATTCTGCCTCTCGGCGTCAATGTCTATTATTTATTTGAAAGAAAATGAATGTTTGTTTTATAGGAAAACATGAATATCCTAAAGATATTTTTTCAAATGAGCTGGATTTGAAAACTTGGCGGTCTCTAAGCGCTTATTTTGACAAACTTTTTGTGATCGCGCAATCGCCGGATTTGTTTTTTCATTCGGGTCAAGAAAACAATATCCGGGTTTATCTTGTTCCTCGGCTTGGTTATGCCGTATTTATCAAATGCGCGGTTATTTTGGGCCTTTATTTCAAACTGCGTTTTGGCATTGGTGTCTTTGACGCTTCAGAAGTCGCCGGCGGCGGTTTAGCCGCAACAATTTTAAAATTTTTGACCGGCAAGCCATCGGTTATTGAGGTTCAGGGTGAGATTTTTAGAAAAGCCAAACCCTTGGGCTGGAAAAGTTGGCTTCTAAAAAAAATTGGTCGATTTGTTGTTAAAAGAGCCGATCGGATAAGGGTTATCAGCCAGGCGATTTTCAATCAGGTTAAAGAGCAGGGAATTAGCGAAAATAAAATCCGCCTTGTTTCTCTTCGCGTTGATTTGAATCTTTTTAATCCCAATTTATGGATGTCCGACATCTATAAAAATGTGACGATTGGGTATCTTGGCAGGTTGGTTGAAGGCAAGGGGCTGGAAGATCTACTAGTTGTAATATCAAATATCAAATATCAAATGTCAAATGTTTTTCTTCTGATTTTTGGCGATGGGTCGCTGGAGACTAAATTAAGAAAAATAGCAAAAGATTTGAAGATTGAAGATATAATAGAATGGCGGGGTTTTATACCATACAGCAAAGTGCCCGAGGCATTATCGCAAATAGATATTTTCGTTTATCCTTCATGGCATGAGGGTTTTGGCCGGTCAATTATGGAAGCGCTGGCTATGGAAAAAGCTGTGGTGGCTACTCGGGTTGGCGGCATCCCGGATTTAATTAAAGATAATGAAAATGGGTTTTTAGTTTCGCCTCATAATCCGGAGATGCTGGCGAAAAAAATAAAAGAACTTATAGAAAGTAAAGAATTGCGGGAAAGATTCGGCAGAGCCGGCCGAGAACATGTTATCAGAAATTACGAGTGGAACGACGGTATAAAAAAATTCGCTAATTTATTTTTAGAATTAAAACAATGAGAATCGCTAGAATTATAGAGTACTTTCCGCCGCATTTAGGAGGTATGGAGCGGCATGGCTTAATTCTTTCACAAGAGCAAGTTAAGCTCGGCCACGAAGTTGATGTTTTTATCGGCTATGGCGGAAATTTGCCGAAATCCAATTTTACGAAGTCCGACTTCAAAAATTTCCCGAAGTCGGACTTCAAATTCAAATTGGATTTCGGAATTTATAAAATGCCTTTGCAGTTTTTACCGCTGTACAGTAAAGCGCGGCGTTTTTGGTTTAATTTCTGGGCCTGCAATAAAGTTAAAAAAATTCATAAGAAAAATCCTTTTGACATTATCCATCTTCACGGCGATTTTGTTGAGGCGTTTTTTGGCGGAAAACTTTCTAAAAAACTTGGTATTCCAGCGGTTTTAACCATTCACGCCGGCCTCAATAAGCGGCATTTAAAGCCAAAAAATGCGGCATATTTTCAAAACATCGGCAAAATAATCTGTGTGAGCAATGAGATTGTCGGCGACTTAGAAAAAGTAGGAGTGCCGAAAGAAAAAATCGCGGTAATTTCAAGCGGAGTGTATCTAAAAGAATTTAATAAACCAGATAAAGGCGAGATTTCCGATATACGTGATGCACACACAAAGCCGATTTTGATTTCAGTCGGTGTTTTGCGTATCAGTAAGGGGTTTAATTATTTAATTGACGCTTATAAAGTTGTAAAACAAAAAGTTCCTTCAGCGGCTCTTATAATAATCGGCGACGGCCCGGAAAAAAATAATTTGCTTGTACAAGCAAAAAATATAAGTGATATTTATTTTTTAGGCCGGCAAAGTCATGATAAAATTATAAAATACCTCAAAGCGGCAGATATATTTGTTTTGCCGTCAATTGATATGCCGCAAGACAGGGAGGGGACGCCAACTTCAATAATGGAAGCGATGGCGGCTGGTTTACCGATTGTGACAACAAAAACCGGCGGCATTCCTTATTTAATAAAAGAGTGGGAGAATGGATTGCTTGTTGAAGAAAGAAATCCCGAAGCTTTAGCCGGAGCGATTATAAAATTATTGGAAGATAAAAACTTGGCACAGCAAATGCGGGAGAAAAATTTAGAAGATATAAAACAAAAAGATTGGCCGATAATCGCCAAATTTGTAAATGAAGTTTATGAATCGGTTTTATAAAATATGTTTTGGTATTTAAACAAAAAGTTAGTTTTTCTCTTTTTTCTGATGCTCTTTTTTGAGCTTTTGACGATTTTTGCTTTAACTCGTCTAAACAGCCTTGAAATATTTTTCAGAGGCGACGGCCGGGATTATCAAAATTTGGCTAATGATCTAATCAACCATCAAACATTTGCTATTACTTCGCAGCCGCCATTTTTGCCAACCAGTTTTAGAACTCCGATTTACCCTTTTTGGCTCGCTTTTATCTATTTAATTTTTCAATCCTATAATGCTGCCATTTTTATCGGAGCGGCAATTTTTGTCTTATCGGCGCCCATTGTTTATCTGATAGGAAAAGAAATTTTTCCAGAAAAAATTGCTTTTTTAAGTGCAGTCATATTTGCAGTTGAACCATGGACGCTTTTTCAGGCGGGATTTATAGCGGCTGAACAAATTTTTATGCCGATTTTTCTTTTTAGCGTTTACTTATTCTGCCTTTATCTTAAGTATGGAAAAACCTCTAATCTTCATTGGTCTTCTTTTCTCTTGGCCATCGCGGCTTTAATAAGACCTATTGCTTTATATTTTATAGCAATTTTAATATTTTTAGCTTTCATTCTTGAATTCAAAAAATCATTTTGGCGGTCTCTTAAAGTTTCAACGCTGGCTTTTCTGATGTTTATTGCGGTTTTAAGCCCGTGGTTCATCAGAAATAAATTTGTTCTTGGCACTTGGCAATTTTCTTCGGCATCGGGTCTCAGCGTTTTCAACGACTATTTTATGCTTGAAAGATATTTGGGCAGGATAGATTCCAAAGAGGATATTTACGAAAAAGCCAAGCAATTGACAGGCGCGAGCAATGACATTGAAGCTATAACCACCGTAGAAAATTCTAAAAAACTTAGCGATTTTGCCGTAAAAGGTATCTTATCTTATCCTTACGCCTTTCTAACTATGCATTTTCTAGAAGGAGTGCCGTTATTTTTAGTTGGCAATTCTTACAGCAATATTCTTTTTGATTTGGGATTGGCAAATCGCGGTCTTAAAATCTTTTTGTTTCTTTTTTGGCCGTTTGTTATTCTTTTAGCGGTTTGGGGAATTTATAGAAAATTTAGAAATAATAAACATGATTTATTATTGTGGCTTTTGGTTTTGTGGATATTATATTTTTCATTTTTAACCGCCAGCGCCAGAGACGTTTCGCGTTATAAACTGGCCATTAACGCGCCTTTGTTTATGCTGGCGGTTTTCGGATTTTATAAAATAAAAAATTATTTTTTTGGTTATGTCCCCGACTCTTAAAAAATCAGTTTTTATTTATTTTTTGGCTTTGGGCTTGGGGCTGATAATTTTAATTTTAGTTGCCAGGCATGCCGAATGGTCTGTCAGCCCTTATATGACCGGCTTTGACACGATTGAATATTCAATCATTGCCAAAAATCTGCTTGAAAATCATACTTTCTCAAAAAGTTTTGCCGCTCCGTTCATTCCTAATTTTTTCCGTTCTCCGGGCTACCCATTTTGGCTCGCTTTTATTTATTTAATTTTTGGTTCGCTTAAACCGGCGATTTTTTTGGGGATGATTATTTTTGCTTTTTCGGCGCCGCTTACATATTTAATTACGCGCGAGGTTTTTTCGGAAAAACTGGCGTTTTGGACCGGGATAATTTTCGCGCTTGAACCGCGGATGGCGTTTTCCGTCCCGTTTCTTTTGTCGGAACAAATTTTTATGCCGATTTTTCTTCTCTCCATATTTTTGGCGGTCAAATTTTTAAATAATCCGCAAAAGAAAAAATATATATTATTATCCGCCGTTTTGTTGGGTATATCGGCCCTAATCAGAGGAATATCTCTTTATTTATGGCCAATACTTGCAATTTTCTTTTTCATAAAATTATACAAAACCCGGCCGCTTCCGGAGATTTTAAAAATTTTGAGTTTGGCGACCGCGATTTTAATTTTAATAATGTCGCCGTGGCTTATCCGCAACCGATTAACATTAGGCACCTGGCAGTCGTCATCGCTTTTCGGTGTTCAGCTTTATTGGGGGTTCCTAGAAAATTTAGAAGGATATTTAAACAACTCGCGCGATTTTGCCCATAAGAACCTTGTTAATCGCGCCAATTATCTGGTTGGAGACAATTTTGAGACTCCGCAAGCTATCAGCATTTTAACGAACGAAGCTATTGCTGAAATTAAAAATAATTGGCGGGCCTCCGTTAAAATTTATCTTTTTAATTTAGGTTCATTTTTTGCAATAGATGGCTATAAGGGGGTTGTTTCTTATGTTGCTGACATTAAACCCAACTTTATTAATTTCGGCGATTTTCTCGTAAAATTACAATTAAAAGAATTGTTTTTCCGTTTGAAAAACTTTTCTTTTTTTGATTTAATTTTACCAGTTTCTGGAAGAATCTTATGGGCGATTATAACTATTTTAAGCTTTTTTGGTATTTTTTTGGGGATTAGAAAAATGCCGGACAAACGCTTGATATTGATTCTGTTTTCTTTTTTAATTTTTTATTTTGCTGTTCTTACAGGCTCGGTTGTTGCAATGGATCCTCGTTTTAGAATGCCTGTTAACGGATTTTTAATATGTTTTGCTTTAGTTGCCGTATTCAAACTAATGAAAAAAGAATATAAATATGAATAAATTTTCTATTTTATGGTGCGAAACCTACAAAGGCAAAACAATTGCCCGAACTCTTTTTAATTTGGAAATTTCAAAACATGTAAAAAATATCGGCGGCGTTATTATAGATTTGGGCGGCGGCAAAAGCCCCAGTTATGAGAGATTCTGGGATATAAAACCAGAAAAGTTTATAAGAGTTGATATAAATGAAAAGACAGAGCCGGATGTTGTGGCTAATTTAAATAAACCATTGCCGTTTCCTGATAATTTCGCCGACGCCATTCTTCTTTTTAATGTTATTTATATTCTTGAAGATCCCGGCGCAGTTCTTAAAGAAATTCATCGGATTTTAAAGCCCGGCGGCAAGTTATTTTTTACTAGCCCGCTTATTTTTAATGAAGCGAAGGAGCCCAGCGATTATTGGAGATTTACCAGCGGAGCTTTGGATAAATTATTGAAAGAGTCAGGCTTTGAAAAACATTTAATTCAACCTGTTGGCGAGCGTTTTTCGGCGGCCGTTTATTTGATTAGCCCATTCTTGTTTTTCTGGCCGATTAAATTCGTATTTTATTGCCTTGCTCTTATTTTTGACAAACTGATTCCGAAAAAATTAAAATCAAAACAGCCAAGTCCGATAGGATATTTTGTAGAGGCTATAAAGCCTAATAATGCTAATAATTCTAACTAAATCTTTTTGCGAATAATGCTAATTGCTAATTATGATAAATTATCAAAATAATTTAATCTATAAAGAACTTTCTTTTAAAGTAGTTGGATTATTATATGCAATTCACAATGAGCTTGGAAGATATTGTAATGAAAAACAATACGGTGATAAATTAGAAGAATTATTAAAGGCGAATGGGATAAAATATCATAGAGAGCTTATTTTACCATCTTCTTTTTCTTCGGAAATGAAAGGTAGAAATAAAATTGATTTTATTGTGGAAGATCAAATAATTTTGGAATTCAAAAATAAAAGAAGATTGGAAAGATCAGACTATTATCAATTGCAAAGATATTTAAGGGCGGCCGATAAAAAACTTGGGATGTTAATCAATTTTCATCAGCAAAATCTAATGCCAAAAAGAATTATAAATTCTTCTAAAATTAATTATTAGCAATTAGCGGCATTAGCATATAGTAAGTAAATTAGTATTATCATGATTATATCAGTAATTATCCCCGTTTTTAACGAAGCCAAGACCTTAGAAGAAGTTATTAAAAAGGTTGAGGGTTTGAATATTGAAAAAGAAATTATTGCCGTTGACGATGGGTCAACCGACGGCTCTTTAGATATTTTAACTAAATTGGCGAATGAAGAACGCGTTAAATTGGTTAAACACGAAAAAAATTGCGGCAAAGGCGCGGCAATTAAATCAGGACTAAAACAGGCGAGCGGCGACATTGTCATTGTTCAGGACGCTGATTTGGAAACAGACCCGCAAGATTATTACCGGCTGATTAAGCCCATTGAAAACGGCGAAACGCGTGCCGTGTTCGGTTACAGAACCGCCAAGAAGCCGGCCAGCGTTTACTGGTGGGGCGGCAAGACAATAAGTTTAATAACCCGGTTTCTTTTTGGCGGCGATATCAAAGATGTTAATAATGGTTACAAAGTGATGACTCGGGATTTATGGAATTCTCTCAATTTGAAAAGCGACAGGTTTCAAATCTGCGAAGAAATCACCGTTAAACTGCTTAAAAGAAAAGAAAAAATTATTCAAATTCCGACCCAATATTTTCCAAGGACTAAAAAACAGGGCAAAAAACTCGGTTTCAAGGACGGGATTGTCAGTTTATGGACGCTAGTCAAATACAGATTAAAAAAATAACTCCATAAATTTATGGAGTTATTGATCAAAATATTCTTTCAATCCTTCTTCTAAACTAACGGAAGGGAAGTTCCTGAAAGTTGCTTGAAGTTTAGAGGTGTCAAATGTCAGCAAAACCGGCAAGTCGCGGGCAGGTTTGAATTTTATTTCTACCTTTTTGCCGTTCAATTCAAAGAGCAATCTTACAAGTTCAAGCAAAGTTATACCGCTGTTCGGGGCCACATTATAATCACCGTTTATTTCTTCAATTATAACTTTTTTTACTATTTCCAAAAGATCGTTTTGGTGGACCAAGTAAAGCCGATGAGAACCGTCGCCGTGAATTTCAATGGGTTTTCCTAAAGCAATGTTCCGCGAAAAAATATAAATCGGGCTGATTGCGTCGCCTCTGCCGTATATTTTGCCCATTCTAAGCGTTGTTATGGCAATGTCTGACTCTTCGCAAATTCTTTTAAGAATCAGTTCGCCGCAGGCCTTGGCTGAAGAGTAAAAATTGTTGGGATTAACCGGACTTGTTTCAGTAATCGGCGCGTCGCTTGCCTTGCCGTATATGGCAATTGTGCTGGTATAAATAAGGCGCTTGATTTTATTAGAAGAAAGAAACTTGGCTAAATTTATTATCATTCTGACATTATCATCCAAAGCCGATAAATCATTCCGTTTGCCTCTCGTAATCGCGGCAGTCATAATCATTGTTGTTTTTTTATCGCAAACGCTTGCCAGTTTTTGGTAGGCCCCGATATCGAGAAGGTCGACTTCTTTTGATGAAAAGCCATAAACTTCAAACATCGGTTCGCCTTGTAATTTATGATACAAATGCCCGCCCACAAAGCCGGTGTGGCCCAAAATAATTATTTTTTCTTTCGGCATAATTACCTCCACGGTATTTAGTTTTCAAAATGCTAAACTAATTCAAATTCAAAATTGATGATATAAAGAGTAAATCAAAACCAGTTTTAAGTCAATAAAACAATAATTGATTTTATAGGTGAAAGTTTATAAAATATGCCTATATGCCGGATGCTCTGAATCGTCTTTTTTTAAGCGCTAAAAAAACAATTGCGGCTAATTTGCCGTTTGTTATTTTAATCGCGATTCTATTTGGTTATCTCACCGCAAGAGCCCTGCCGGAAAACCATATGGATATGGATTCGGCAATTATGCTACTTAATGCCCGGTGGTGGGCCAGAGATGGTTTTTTGAAAAATTACTTTTTACCGCTGAATGCCGGCTACGGAAAAATAATCAGATATTTTGATGAACCAGAATTGAGCGACCATGCTCATGGAAGCACAGCCGGCGGCCTAATCGGTCATAAAATTTATTACACCCATTATCCCAGTTTATATATAGTTCCCATTGCCTTATTAGTAAAATTGGGAATTACAAGATTATTTTTTTTGCGAATATTATCAATAGTCGCGTCAATTCTTAGTATTGTTTTTTTATATGCTTTTATTAAAAAACTGTTGTCAAACAAATATATAGCGCTTATCGCCGCGGCTTATTTCGGTATATCGCCAATTTTTATTAAATGGGGCGATTCTTTGCAATATATACCCCAGGAAGATTTTTGGCGCTTTTTAATATTATTGTCCAGCTTAATAATTTATCAATACTTTAACAATAGTCAAAAATGGACCGAAACAAAAAATAAATATTTATATCTATCGGCAATTTGGTTGGGCTATTTTTTCCTTGCTTTAACATCTTTTAACTCAACTATATTTATATTTATTTGGCTTGCTGGATTATCGTTATTATATGTTTATAAAAATCAGGCGTTCAAAATAAAAAATAGATTTTTAATTTTTATATTTCTAACATTATTTTGGTCATTTGCGCCAATTTTAGGATTCGCTTTGCAGCTTGTTCAAAATATTTCTTACCTCGGCTGGCATAATGCTTGGTTAGACATATATAGCGCCGTTACTGGCGCCGGTAATCGGGCCGGCTTAGGATTTACGACACGGATTGAGGGAATCATCAAGCCATTTCTTTCAGCAACCGGGCTTTTAAATATTTATGCGGCATTAGGTCCATTGGGTTTAACAAAAATTAAAAACTTTTTTATTCAAAGCAGAATTTCTATTTTATACATTTTACTGTTATTAATAGGTTTTGGCGCGATAATTATCGTAAAACTTAGAAAAATCGCCGACTATAAAATACCGCGGCTTTATATTGTTTCTCTTCTGGCCATTGCCCCGCTGGCTCAAACATTCTTTCTGCCGCTAACCGGCTATAGAGACAATATGGGACGATTAGCCGCTCCTTTTGTCGGCATAATTATCGGCGTTATTTTTTGGATGCTGTATTTGGCTTTTTTAAAAATAAAATCGCTTTCTATTTTAAACAAAGGTCTTTTAATAATCATCTCATTGGCAGTTATAATTCTTTTTACGATTCAGATTGCGCTTAATTTTATTCCTAATATTTGGCCAACATATGCGCCAATAGCTAAGAGCGATATCGCCTTTGCCAAAGCTATGCAAGAAGTTGCAACCGGCGAAAAAGCGGTTTTTATGATTAACGCTCTTGACACTCAAATACCGGAAGAAGAGCTTAAAAAAAGATGGTCACAATATGACCCGGCTAGTTATAATACGAACTATATAATTTGGGAATATTATTTTGATATGCCGCTCTTAAATTTTACAAAAAATTCTTATGTCATAAGAGATTTACTATACTTAGAAAAACGGGCTGAATTTCCGTTTACAGCAATCATTACTTCGGACGATTTAAATTTGATTAACGAATTGTATAAAGACCTGAAAAACCAGCGACTGCGATTATCGGATATAAAAATCTTACAGAATCGTTATTATTTTATTGTAAATAAATAAACAAATATGACAGCATTTTTTAACAAAATCTATAACAGCGTTTTTTACCGACGGCTTGACATAATTTTTCTTTTTTCAGTAGTTACAGCGTTGGTTTTTTTCCCGCTTTTGGGCGGCCAAAATATTGTTAGAGATTTTGTTGCTGATGACGCTCTTTATCTAACTGCTGGCTATAATTTTTTTAAGCCATTTAGCGAGGCATTAAATGGTAATTTCTTTACCCTTTGGTCGCCCGAAATTTATGGTGGTTTTCCGGTTTGGTTAACTCAAATCAACTTTTTCAGTCCGTTAGGAATAATTCTATTTAAATTTTTTGACTATATTCTGGCCTATAACTGGCTGTTGTATTTTGGTTTTTTATTAGCAGGATTAGCCGCTTATTGGCTGGCTCGCAATTTAAATCTTTCCATTGCCAGTTCCGTAGTTGCGGGTTTAACTTACGAATTAAGCCACGTATTGCTTTTTCCAGGAACCGGGAACTTGGTGGTTTTTAGCGACACCTATGTTTTTTTGCCTTTACTTTTTGTAATGATATTAAAACTAAAAGAAGGCAGGCATTTTTATATCCTTTGGACGGCTTTAGTTATTGCTTATGGCTTAATTGTTGGGGAAACGCAGGTTGTTGTTTATTCTTTAATAGCCGGTCTGGCCTTTTGGTTATTTTTAAACTGGCATGATGTCAGAAATCGTAAAATATCTTTTCCAATCTGGGGATTTATTGCAGGCTTGATTTCCGGGAGCGTTTTGGCAGGCCTCCGAATTATTCCGATTTTAAACTACCTGCCCTATACCGTAAGGACTGGCCGAATGCCAACCATTATTTACAGTTTTTCCTGGGGCGATCTTTTAAAATATTTTTATCCATTTATTGAATCTTATGCTAAATCCATTAGTCCTTTTAGCGGTTACCCATTCTATATCGCCGTTTTATCTTTTTTTCTGGCAATTGCGGCAATAATCTTTTGGCGCAAAAATAAATTTATTTCTTTTTTCGTTTGGCTTTTTGCTTTAACTTTACTTTTGAGAATCAAATTTTTGGGTTTAGCTTGGCTTTTGAGTTTTATTCCGATTTTAAACCGCTTTCGAGGGCTGACGGTTTATTGGTATTACATAGGCACTTTGGCATTGGCTATACTTGCGGGATTCGGTTTAGAATACTTGGATAAAATAAAAGAAAAGCCGAATTTTAATAAATATTTAAAATTTTTAAAAATTTTTGCGGTTTTAAACGTTATTGTGGTAGCTGTAATAAATACCGCGGTAATTTTTCAATCTAAGATTTTGGCGCTTGTTTTAAAATATTACGATAGTCATATCTATAACCCGACAAAGAAGTTTTCTCTTGATTATTACCACAATGTAATTACCGAAACAGCGCACCGCATGCTATATTCTTTTTCCTTGGCTAATCCCCGTTTCTTGTTTCCATTTTTATTTATCATAATTTCTATCGCGGCGCTTTACATTTTTTATAAAGACAGGATTTCTTTTTTCGGTTTTAAAACCTTAGCGGTAATTATTATCGCTTCTAATCTTGTTTTGGTCTTCTTCAATTATAAAGTTTCGCCAAGAACCCTTATTGAAACTGTGCCTGATACGGCGCAATTTATTCTTAATAATTCTAATAGCCATTTGCCATTCCGCGTAGCCAGTTTTGATCATGGCGATATGTATCAAAAGTTTGAAGTTTTTACCATAAAAGATATGGATGATTATTACTTAAAAACTTTTTATCGCAATAGCAATATTTATTATGGAATTGAAAAAATTGACGGCGAAGATCCATTTATACCGCGTTCCTTGCTTCAGATACTGGCACGGGCAGGTTTTGACGTTCTTTACCCATCGAGTGAGAAAATTAGTGGGTCATTTAGTACTTCGGCAGAAAAAGTTGAATATTTCACTTCGGAATCGAATTCAAAACTATTAGGTTTTTTGAATGTTAAATATGTTTTAAGCTCTTTTGAGTTTCCAAAAACTTGGAAAAAGGTCTTTGAGACCACGGCAACCGAAAGAAAAATTCCGATTTACATTTATGAGAATCCGGAATTTGTTGAACGGGCTTATTTAGTAAATAAACAGGGTATTAAAGATAACGAAGGCAAGGTTTCTATTATTAACTACAGCGCGCAATATATTAAAATAGAAGTTAAAAGCGCTAAAGAAAATACCTTAGTGTTTAGCGAAATGAATTTACCGACTTGGCTTGCTTATATTGATGGCAAGCCAGTAGAAATTTTGACTTACAAAGATTTATTTATGTCTTTAAAAGTGCCGACTGGCGAACATAAGGTAGAATTTATATACCCGGGCCTGTGGCAGCAATTCAAACTTGCGGCGATGCAGGTATTGTGAAAGAACTATAAGGGCAAACTTGTCACTTTCCAGTTCAACGATTTTAAGATTATTCTTTGAAATTTTTTTAATCATCAATTGTCCCTGTATTTTATCCAGTATTTCCTTATGGTCGCTTAGTATTATCGCGCTAAAAGGAAATTCCGAACGCTTCTTTAAATATTCCAAATCCCGTACCAAATCGGAAATTCTGACAAAACCCAAAATCGGGCTGCCGACGTAATATTCATCTTCGGTGTTAACCTCCGGATAAGGATCGTCCCCGGGAATATTATCATGGTTGCCAAAAAGGGGGAAGAAAGTTTTTTCGCCGAGACTGATTCTGGGAATCCCGCCGTTTTCAGATGGTTTCTGGTCAAGGCTCAACATCTGGAAAATAACTTTGTCTCCCGGTAGCAGGTTTTTGATTTTTTTGTCATATTGCATAGCTGGAATGCTAAATGAGTTGTCTGCTTTTCGATACACATAGCTGCTTCTTTTAGCCTGAATTACGAAAAGGACGAAAATCAAAATCAAAGCCGCGATGTATAGAAGTTTTAATTTGGGGAGATTTTCCCGCTTTAACATTTTTACGCTTTCCAAAGCGGCCATGGCGATTAAGAGCCCGCCGAAAACCGCAATGGTTCTTGACTGATAAAAGAAATTCGTCGGGAAAAAAACAAGATTGACCAGCGTCGCGATGCCGGCCAGTATTAAATACTTATAAGCTGTTTCAGTTTCGGACGTTTTAATAAGGCATATATAAAGAAATAAGGCGCTGACCGTTAAAATTCCCAATCCATGCTGAACTCCGAAAAAATTGTCAAACGGCCCGATCAATCTCCGAATATGGGAAATTAAAAAATTCTGCTCGGTACCGACGATTCTCATATTGAACGTCCCGTAAAAATCCAGAACCGCACTATGCCAGCCGAGGTACCAAACATTCTGAAGCGCCTGCAGTCCGAAAGCCAAAATCGGCGCCAGCGCCCACGCCAGCCATTTTTTCCACCGGAATTCTTTTTTAATTATCAGATCAGTTCCGACAAGCCACGCGAAAATAAAAAAAGTGGAATCATAAGAACTGAAGGCGAGAATGAAATATAAAATCCAAATTAAATAATCAAAATATTTTTTGGTTTTCGCCGACAGGTAATTTGATTTCGCTGTCCAAACGCTTAAGACGACGATTGCCAGACCTAGCAATAAGTCAATTGGCTGGTTGGTAAGAGTGTCGGCATAACCCCAAAACAAAATTGATATCCCGAAAAACAGGGTTCCCCAAAAGGCCCCCGTTTTGTTGTAAACCATTTTTATAAACCAGTACAAGAAAGCCAGTCCGCCAAGAGAAAAGAGAATCTGCAAAAACCTGAACCAGAACCGGTTTTCCACGCCGGCCTTCATCATTAAGAAAGTTGGCACAAGAAAACCCGGCGGATAGTGGGTGTAATAAAGCCGCTGACCGATCAGGCCGCCGGCAATAATGCCGTGGGCGTGCTGGCGCAGTTCCGGATCGTCAAAATACTGAACCGTTTTACTGTATCCTTGCGGCAAATACAGGAAGTAATTTTTAAAAACTCCCCCTTCAACCCATTGTTTTGCGGAAAGCAAAGCCTGCGCCGAACCGAAACCCCAGCTATCCCAGCTGTTTTCGGGAATGGCTTTAACGGTTAAATAAGTTCCGAGAATCAGGATTAAGAGTATAAAAGGCAGATTTATGACAAATTTCTTTTTTATGATTGAAATAAATCCATTTGACATATATTATTAAAATAATGACATTTTCAAGAAGTTTTAACAAGCGAATAATTTATAATTGGTATTTTTGGTTATAAAAACGAATGAGTGATTTAACTAAAAAAACTTTTTGGTGGGGGATTGTTGGATTGATTGTTTTAAGGTTTGTGTTGGTATTTTTGTTGATGAACAATATTCCTTTTACTGATATGCAGATGAATGGCTTTCGGCCCAGTTTCAGCGGTTCCTATTGGCCGGATGAGATTCACTATTTTCAGTTGGCGCAGTCATTCGCTAAATTTTCTCCAGTCGCGAATGTTGCCAATATCGGCTACCCTTCATTTTTAGCGCCGATTGTTTATTTAACCGGCGCCGCGGGACCGGAAGATATTGCTAAAATTGTTTTCATAATTCAGGCATTTTTATTTTTTGGTTTAGCCATAGTTTTGGTCGGTTTGATAAGTTTCGAAATTTTGAAAAACAGGAAACTGGCGCTTGGAGCCGCCGCGCTATTTACCGTTTATCCCTATATACTTTTTGGAATATTAAAACTGGCGGATTTTCCAAGAGCTATTCCGGCTTTTCATTATCAAATGTGGATTAATATCGGCGCCGATTATTTGTCCGCTGTTTTGCTTTATGCCGGGTTTTATCTTTTTATTAAAAAATATAACGATAATAAATTAAACTTTCTTTCGGCGGTAGCAACCGGCGCATTGCTTAGTTTTGCCGCCCTTACAAGAGTCGCCAATATTTTATATCTGCCGCTGATTTTCCTTATTTTAATATGGCTTAAAAAATATCGGGAAAGCATTGCTTTCGGCGCAGCATCGTTTTTGATTTATTTGCCGCAGTGGATTTATAATTTTTATTTTTTTGGCTCGCCATTTACTTACGGTTATCGCATCCAAGAATTGAGCGGGCACGGCTTAGAGACAAAAATTATCGGCGGCTGGCTTTCATTAAATAATTTCTACATATTCTTTGAAAAAATTTGGCTTAATTTGCCGATTCTGATATGGATTCTGCCGATTATTGCCGCGATTTTAATTTTAGGTTTTTTAAATATTTTTAAAAAAGAAAAAAAATCGGCCGTAATTTTGGGATTTTGGGTTTTGTTAAATATCGGTTTTTATATATTTTTTGTCGCCAGCCAAAGCCAATTGCGTTATTTTATTCCGTCAATCCCGCCATTAATAATTTTATTTATATCGGGAATTTATAAATTTTATGAAACAAAATAACCAAATATAATTTTCCTCGCGCGCTCAGTCGCCCAGCGGCTCCCTCGCTGTCCGATGAAAGCGTTTTATCCCCGCTTAGCGGGAAACCATGCTAAAACGCTTTCATAAGCTTCGGAAAATTATATTTGATTATTTATTTATGAACATCGCAGAAATTTATAAAAAAATATTTTCGAAAGAAACCGGTTTAAAGGAACGGATTTTTTCTCGCTCTCCATTGTCAAAAGAAGAAACCCAAAAAATCTGGGAAAAATATTTTAGATTTTTGCCTCTAAAATTGGCTTTGCCGCTCGTCAAATATCAGATTGATAAGAAAAAAGTTTTAGACGTGGGCTCGGCTTGGGGAGAATTTTTAATTCATTTCGGGCCGGGCTCAAAAGGCATTGAAATTTCGCCGGAAGCGGTGAAATTTTCCCGCACGATTGGGCTTGATGTCAGCGAGTATAATTTTGAAGACGAATGGCGCGAAAATCCCGAGTCATTTGACGCGATTTGGTGTTCTAATGTGTTGGAGCATGTGGCGGCGCCGCATCAATTACTGCGAAAGTTTCATAAAACTTTAAAAGAAAACGGATTGATTTTTATCAGAGTTCCGACCATTCCTTCAAACTGGCTTTTTCTAAAATTAAATAATTTTTTTCTGGGATTTTTGGGATATGGAGCCGTTCAGCATCTAAACGCTTTTACCCGAAAAACAATTGAATTTACGATTGAGCGGGCAGGTTTTAAAATTATTGAGTCAAATGTTTTTATTCCAAAGAATAAATTTCTGAATAAGTTATTTAATCCGATTTTAAGGGACGCTTTTTCTTTCATAACCGTTGTGGCGCAGAAAGTTCCTTTTCAATATCCGGCAAAAAGGCCCAATATCCATAATCCCAAATGGTTGGATTTTAATTGACTAAAGTTGATATTTATTTAACAATATAGGTATGAAAAATCAAATTAAAACCGCGCTGATTACGGGAATAACCGGCCAGGACGGCTCGTATTTAGCCGAATTTTTATTAAAAAAGAATTATATTGTTCACGGCTTAATCCGCCGTTCCAGCAGTTTCAATATTGAGAGAATTAAGCATCTTTTAAATTATCCGCATAAGGACGAAAAATTGTTTTTGCATTATGGCGACTTGTCTGATTCCACCTCTATTAATAGTATTTTTGCCAAGATTGAACCGGATGAAATTTATAACTTGGCATCCCAATCGCATGTTCGCGTCAGTTTTGACATTCCTGAATATACGGCCGACGTGACCGGTTTGGGGGCCTTACGAATGCTTGAAGCGATGAGGCGCTACGCGCCGAACGCTAAATTTTATCAGGCCTCTTCTTCGGAAATGTTTGGCGATGTTAAAGAAACTCCGCAAAATGAATCAACGCCTTTTAACGCCCAAAGTCCATACGGCATTGCTAAGGTTTTTGCCCATGAGACCGCTTGCCGATATCGGGACGCTTACGGATTATTCATCTGCTGTGGAATTTTATTTAATCACGAATCGCCGCGCCGCGGAGAAAATTTTGTGACCAAAAAAATTGTTCAGGGTGTAGCCCGAATAAAAGCGGGGTTGCAGGATAAATTATATTTGGGGAATTTAAATTCCAAACGCGACTGGGGCTACGCGCCGGAATATGTTGAGGCAATGTGGCTGATGCTTCAACAGGAAAAGCCCGATGATTTTGTGATTGCCACCGGCGAAACCCACACTATTAAAGAATTTGTTGAAGCGGCCTTTAAACGGGCCGGAATAAAAAATTGGCAAAAATATGTTGACATTGACGAACGTTACTACCGGCCAAACGAGGTCAATCTTCTTTGCGGTGACGCCGCTAAGGCGCGGAAGATTTTAAAATGGCATCCAAAAACAAAATTTGCCGAGCTGGTAAATATAATGATGGATTTTGAATTAAAAAATATAAATAAAAATACTAAGTAATGGCGATTCGGAAAAAAAGATTTTGGTTTCTTTATTTTTTAATGCTGGTCTTAGAACTTATAGTCGC
>Ga0210051_1001578_pt1 | contig 22905 bp, 19 predicted proteins | sample CryGey092014_all_FD_185464 | JGI IMG/M metagenome (GOLD analysis project Ga0210051, IMG submission 185464) | Groundwater microbial communities from aquifer - Crystal Geyser CG23_combo_of_CG06-09_8/20/14_all (SPAdes) (version 2) | ecosystem: Environmental > Aquatic > Deep subsurface > Groundwater... | reverse complement strand
CAATATTTTCAGGTATATTCAATTGCGAAAAGTAGCTTTCATGGGATAGGTATGTCCAAACCACAAAAAGCGATATTGTAACTTGTTGATATTTATGATTATAAAAAATAGGGGGGTAAAAATTAGATTTTTAGAAAATTAAATTGTATTTTTGTTTTCGACACTGTACTAAAAAAATTAGTTTTTAGAGGTGCCCTTATGTTTATTTTTGCATAATAAAAGAAAGGCGAAATAAATAATGCAAAAACGGTTGGTTTTAAAGAAGAAGAGCGATAAAGAGATAGTTAAACAACTTACCGATTGCTTAAAGATAGATGATGTATTAGCAAATTTGCTTGTACAACGTGGAATAACGAATCTTGAAGAGGCAAAATGTTTTTTCAGACCTGAATTATCGCAACTTCACGACCCATTTCTTATGAAAGATATGGATAAAGCAATTAATCGCATTGAAGAAGCAATAAAAAATAAAGAAAAAATATTAGTTTATGGCGATTACGATGTAGATGGGACAACCGCTGTGGCTTTAGTTTACTCATTTCTTTATAAAATTTATAAAAATGTTAATTATTATATTCCCGATAGATATAAAGAAGGCTATGGCATCTCCTTTGCAAGCATTGATTATGCAGTAGAAAACAATTATAGTTTAATCATAGCTCTTGATTGTGGTATTAAAGCCAATGAGCAAATTGATTATGCGAATAATAAACATATTGACTTCATTATATGCGACCATCATCGCCCTGCAGAAACAATTCCTAAAGCTCACGCCATTCTTGACCCCAAAAGAAATGATTGTAATTATCCTTTTAAGGAACTTTCTGGCTGTGGTATTGGATATAAACTAATACAAGCATTCGGTATTTCAAACAATATGCTGAATGATGAGATTGAAAGCTATTTAGATTTAGTTGTTGTAAGTATTGCTTCCGATATAGTTCCTATTAATGGAGAAAACAGAGTTCTTGCTCATTATGGTTTAAAAAAACTCAATTCAAACGCACGTCCTGGAATTGAAGCGATACTCATTTACTCTAATATTATAAAAAGGCTTGAAACTGATGCAAATTATAACCCTGAATATGTTTTTAACAGAAGCATTACTATTAATGACCTCGTTTTTTTAGTAGGTCCAAGACTTAATGCAGCTGGAAGAATTGACAACGGTAAAAATTCTGTAGAATTGCTTATTTCAAATGACATAGCAGAAGCAAAATCTAAAGGACACAACATTAATATTTGCAATACTGAACGAAAAAATCTCGATTTGCAAACAACAACCCAAGCAATTGAGATGATTAAAAATAATATAGCATTACAAAAGAAAAAATCAACTGTTCTCTTTTATCCTGATTGGCACAAAGGCGTTATTGGCATTGTTGCATCTCGTTTAATCGAATTATATTACAAACCAACAATTATATTAACCCAATCGGATGGTTTAATTACAGGTTCGGCACGTTCGGTTAAGGATTTTGATTTGTATGATGCCATTGACTCTTGTAGCGATTTGTTAGAACATTTTGGTGGACATAAATATGCAGCCGGTTTATCGCTTAAGCCCGAAAACTTAGAAAAATTTATAAATAAGTTTGAAAAAATAGCTTCCGATAGAATTACTTATGAAATGCAATCTCCTGTTATTGAGGTTGATGCTGAATTAGATTTAAATAATATCAATCCAAAATTTATTAAAATTCTCAAACAGTTTGCTCCTTTTGGTCCTGAAAACCTTTCACCAGTTTTTCTTTCCAAAAATGTTGTCGATAAAGGTTTTGCTCGCATTGTAGGTATTGACCATCTTAAATTAAAAATTGCAAATGATAAATATTCTAACACATCTTTTGATGCAATTGCTTTTCATTTAGGAGAATTCCTTCCTCAAATATTAGAAGGAACTCCTTTTACTATATGTTATCACGTTGAAGAAAATGAATGGGCTGGTAATACGACTGTACAACTAAATATAAAAGACATTAAATTTGATTAAAGAGATTTTTAGATTATTTATTTGTTGTTTTTCTTTCGCTTAAATGATAAGCATCTAACAATTTTTGTGCAGCATTGTATGCACTTATTTTTTGTGTTAGCAGGTCAGCCTCTGTGCTATTTATTAGTAACTTTACCTTTTCGTTTTCATAAAACTCATCTTGTAGCTGCTCATTAATAGACTCATACATTCTATACTTTGCTTGTTCCAATCTTTTAGAGGTAAAATAACCAGACTTTTTAGTCAATTCAAAATAACTATTGATAATGTTCCATACTTTTTCTATTCCATCTTTAGTTTTTGAAGAACAAATCTCTGATAAAGGAATCCAACCCGACGAAGTAGGTGGAAATAAATGAAGTGCATTTTGATATTCAATTTGAGCTGTCTTAGCTCGTAATATGTTGTCGCCATCAGCTTTATTAATCACAATAGCATCAGCCATTTCCATTATTCCTCTTTTAATTCCTTGCAATTCATCGCCTGCTCCAGCTAACATTAATAATAAAAAGAAATCAACCATCGAACTAACAACAGTTTCTGATTGTCCAACACCAACAGTTTCAACAAAAACAGTATCAAAGCCAGCTGCTTCGCATAAAATAATTGATTCTCTTGTTTTACGTGCCACTCCTCCCAATGTTCCTGCGGCAGGAGAGGGTCGAATAAAGGCATTAATGTCAACAGAAAGTTCTTCCATTCTTGTTTTATCGCCCAAAATGCTTCCCTTTGATTTTTCACTACTGGGGTCAATTGCTAAAACTGCTAATCTTCTTCCATTTAATGTTAGATATTTGCCAAAAGCTTCAATAAAAGTACTTTTTCCAACGCCAGGTACACCGGTAATTCCTATTCTAATTGAATTGCCGGAATAAGGGATACATTTTTCTATGATTAATTGTGCTAATTTGTAATGCGCAGGTAAAGAACTTTCTATTAATGTGATTGCTTTACTAAGTATGGTGCGATTGCCAGAACGAATACCATCTACATATTCGCTCGTAGAAAGAATATTTTGTTTTTTATTCTTCAAACGAATAACAGCATCTTCATTAATAGAAGATGGTTGAGCAATTCCTTCCTTCACTTTTAAAGCGGAATCTATAATAGTATTATAATTTTTTTTGTGCATTTAATTAATTGATATTGTTGTTGTTTGACTTGAATTATTGCGTTTAGATTATTCACTAACAAAAGTACATTATTTTTAGCAAAGTTATAAATACGCAGTCAAAAATTATAAGTGTTAGTTTTATTATAAATTTATGGTATTTTTACATTTTATAATATATTCAACCCATTGATACGAATAGGACTTTTATCAGATACCCACAACTTCCTTCATCCTAAAGTTTTTGAGTTTTTTGAACCTTGCCAAGAAATTTGGCATGCTGGTGATATTGGAAACATTAAATTAGCGGATGACTTAAACCACTTTAAACCGCTAAAAGCAGTGTATGGCAATATTGATGGTGCGGATGTAAAGGCTGTTTATCCTCTCCATAAAAAGTTTTATTGCGAAAACGTAACAGTTTGGATTACACACATTGGCGGTTATCCTGGAAATTATGCACCTGATATTCGTTCAAGAATAATATCAAATCCTCCTCGTCTTTTTATTTCGGGACACTCTCATATTCTAAAAGTAGTAAACGATAAAAAGCTTGGTTTGCTTCATATCAATCCAGGTGCGGCAGGCAAATATGGCTTTCATACTGTTATTACCCTTGTCCGATTTACAATAGATGATAAAAGAATTTGTGATTTGGAAATAATGGAATTAGAAAAAACCGCATTAGCGTAAGCGATCTGCTGCTCTCACCAACTCTTCGTCTTTTTTGATAGCTTTATGTGCTAGATACAATAAAACTAAAGATATTATTGGAAATGCTGCTGCAAAATAGTATTTTAATTCAGCATTGATAGCTGTTTTAATAATATCAGCATATAAAAACATGCTAATAAATGAACCAATTACTAACACCATAGTCAATTTAATCAATTTGAGTTGAAGTATTCTTTTTTTATATAGGAAAATTATTGTCAGCGTTAACAAAACTATAGCAAAAGTGATGATTATAAGTAATGTCATATTAATGGATGCCGAAACTGCAGCATATTGATTAAAAATAACTCCAGTAGCAACGATGTTTGCTACATTTATTTCACTAACATAAAAAGTAGCGTAAGGAATAAAAAAACATAGTATTCCTAATATTAAAACTAATAGCAAATATATGCTTTGAATGCGTTGTATCATATTATTTTCTTATTTATAATAATTGGTCTGTTTATTTATTTTAATGCTTAAAATGCAAGCAAAATAGTTTTACAAACTTAGCAGTTTTTCTAAAATTTACAAAATCAACTTTTTTTTAAATTAATATTGATTTAGACTTTATCCTAAACCATCAAAAAGAAATTTAAAATATCCCGACAAGTCGGGATTAATGCTTGTAGACTGAAATTTGGGATTTATAGACGAAGTGAAACAAATCACATGCTTGTTAGCTTGTCGTTATTAAATGATTGATTCGATTTTACCATCATTCCAATAGTTTTGTAAAGTAATCGAGCTGCTACATTGCAGTCCCATTCATTATCTTTAATAGAGTTTACTTCACAAATATCGAAACCTATAATATTTTTGCCGCTTTCAACAATTTTTTCAAACAAATATAGCACCTGATTGAATTCTAATCCCCCAGGAACTGGTGTTCCTGTGTTTGGACAATAGATTGCATTAAGACCATCTATATCAAAGCTAATATAGACTTGCTTTGGGAGGGAAGCAATAATGTCATTACAAATAATATTCCATGTTTTCCCTTCAAATATGTTTTTATTAATAGTTCTATCAAAAAAAGTAACCACTCGTTGATCGGATTCAATTATATTAACTTCGTCTTCACAATAATCTCTTATTCCTACTTGAACTAATTTAGATATTTGCGGAATTTTAAGAGCATTAAACATAATAGAAGCGTGGGAATATTGAAATCCTTCATAAGCATTTCTTAAATCAGCGTGCGCATCAATTTGTAAAATTCCAAATTCATTATTTTTTTCGGCTAATGCATGCATTAAACCTAATGGAACGCTATGATCGCCGCCAATAATAACAACTAATTTATTTTTATCTAAAAAAAATAAAGATTGGTCTTTAACCCAATTATTTAGCAATAAAGATTCCGAATTGATTGTAGTTAACACTTTTTGCGAATCGGAATTATTAGAATTAGCAACTCCCTCCGCTAAATGTTTCATATATTTTGCTGATTGTTTGCGAAGTTTTTTGTTTTTTTGTTTCCAATATTCTGAGACATTTTCCATTGAAATGCCTGATTTCCAAATGTCTTTATAAAATGGGTCGAATAAATCAATTTGAAAAGAGGCATCAAAAATTTCTTTGGGCGCTTTGGAGGTTCCTTGTCGGTATGAAGTTGTTACATCCCAAGGAACAGGAATAATAATAACATCCGATTCAGATGAATTGAATGGTAAACCAAAAATATTGTTGTTAATATTACCTACATCATTAGGATTAAATTTTAAAATTTTTGTGTTTTTGCTTTCCTTATACATTATATATATAGTATGATATAAATACGATTGTTTTTATTAGTGAAAATAAAAAAAGCCCCGAAAATTCGGAGCTTTTTTTGTCAAGTAATAATTACTTTACTTTGTTAGCTAAATCAGCACCTGGTTTAAATTTTACAACTTTTTTTGCAGGGATTTTGATTTCTTTGCCAGTTTGAGGATTACGTCCTTTTCTTGCAGCGCGTTTTGCGATTGAGAAAGAACCAAAACCTACTAAAGCTACTCTATCACCTTTTTTAAGTGATTTGCTAGTTGCAGTTACAAATGCATCTAATGCTTTTTTAGCGTCAGCTTTTGTTAATTTTGTTTCAGCTGCCATTGCGTCTACTAATTCTTGTTTGTTCATGTTTTAATGTTTTAAGTTTGTTAATAAAAATGAATGTTAAACGGTGCAAATATAAGCAATAAAAACCAAAAGTCAAGTAAAAAATGAAAAAAAGTGCAAAATTGTTGAAAAATAAGCAATGTTGTTAATAACTATTCGATGAAAAAATATAAAAAGAGGGGTAAAATTAAATTAAGCCTGTTTAATATACTAAAATTTCCATGTCCCTTTTAATGGAAAACCACGTAAAAATTCATCTATTCTCATTTTTTTTCTTCCTGTCAATTGTACTTCCTGTAAACTAATCAAACCATCAGTAGTAGCAACGTTTAGAAACGTTTTTTGGTCAGTTATTATTGTTCCAATTTCGTCATTTTTTTGTTTATTAGTAATAGAAGACTTGAATATTTTTATAAAGTATTTCTTACTTTCTGGAGATATTAATTCAGCATAAGCACCAGGATAGGGACTTAAACCTCTTATAAAGTTATAAATATCTGATGTTCGATTATTCCAATTAATCATGCAATCTGATTTATTTATTTTTGGTGCATTTTTTAACTCAATGTTTGATAATGATACTGTATTTTGGTCAATAGATGTACATTTATTTTCTACAATAGCTTTTATTGTGGTTATTAGCAATTCAGCACCTATATACATCAATTTATCGTGGAGTTCGCCTGCAGAATAGTTTGGTTCTATCTTTATTTTATGTTGTAATATTATTTTACCTGTATCAATCTCTTTATTGATAAAGAATGTTGTAACTCCTGTTTCAATTTCTCCATTAATAATAGACCAGTTTATTGGTGCTGCTCCTCTATAATTTGGCAATAGTGATGCATGTAGATTAATTGTGCCCAAACGAGGCATTTTCCATACTAATTCGGGAAGCATTCTAAAAGCAACTACAATAATAATATCTGGATTAAGCGATTTTAATTCAGATAAAAAAACAGAATCTTTTAAATTTACTGGTTGCAATAGCTTCAAATTGTTTTTTAATGCAAATTGCTTTACATCTGACTGATGAATGGATTGCCCCCTGCCTGCTTGCTTGTCTGGAACTGTAACAACACCAACAACATTCATCTTTTCCCGAACAATCGCTTCTAAAGAAGCTACTGCAAATTCGGGTGTTCCCATAAATACTATCTTATAATTATTGATCATATTATAAAAATTTTGATTGAGCTCCGTTTCTGATAAAAAGCGAATTTTTTATATATACATTTATTTATTAACATATTAGCTCTTTCATCATTAAAATCAAAGTGTTTTTTGTATTTATAAAATAATGTACATTTGTAAAAGCAATCATAAAACTATTAATAATGACAGAAAATCAAACATCTGCTGAACCTGAAATTGGAAAAAATTTTATTGACGTTGAAAATGTAATTCGCAGCAAAAACCCAAAATTACTCAAATATTTACCTAAATTTATCATAAATTATTTAAAAAGAATCATCCACCAAGATGAAATGAATGCAACCATTTACAAACATCGCGATAAATTTGGGCTAGATTTTGTGGATGCAACAATGAAAGATTTTAACATTAAGGTAGAAGTGGAAGGTTTAGAAAATATTCCTTCTAAAGGACGTTGTATTTTAGTTGCCAATCATCCTTTGGGAGGTATAGATGGGATGGCTTTTTTTCAAGCTGTTGGCAAGGTTAGAAGAGATCTTGTTTTTCCTGTTAACGATTTACTTTTAGCTTTACCAGGTTTAAAAATTCTTTATGTCCCTATCAATAAACATGGATTGAATACCCAGAATATTGCAATAATTGAAAAGACATTTGCTTCTGAACAGGCTATTTTATATTTTCCTGCGGGATTGTGTTCAAGGAAAAAAAGAGGACAAATAATTGACCTCGAATGGAAAAAAACTTTTATTTCAAAAGCAAAAAAATACCAACGAGAAGTAATACCAACCTATATTAACGGGAGAAATACAAATTTCTTTTATAATCTTGCCAATTTTCGTAAGTTTTTGGGTATTAAAATAAATTTTGAAATGCTTTATCTTGTGGATGAGATGTATAAACAACAGAATAAGACTATAAAAATTATATTTGGCAAGCCAATATCATACAAAACGTTTGATAATACGCTTAAAGATACGCAATGGGCAGAAAAAGTAAAACAAGAAGTTTATGCTTTAAGTAAAAAATAATGAATAATACAGTATATGTTATGTTTTAAAATCATCTTTTAGCTGAAATAAAAAATATAAATACTTAAGTATTCGATGATTTAATGGAAATATTTATGAAAATTTGTGTGTGAATAAAAATTAGCTTATGTTTGTATATTATTTATTAGGAAAACATTAAATAACAATGCTCCCAATTATACAACCAGTTGATAAAGCCATTTTAGAAAAAGAGCTTAATAAAAATGTGTATGTCAGAAAAACGAACTATGGCAATAACCAAATTTTTATTGTTACACATCATAATTCTCCAAATGTTGTCAGGGAAATTGGTAGATTAAGAGAAGTTACATTCAGAGATGCTGGTGCTGGCACAGGAAAAGAAATTGATTTAGATGAATTTGACCTAAATGAAAATCCTTATAAACAACTTATTGTTTGGAATCCTAGAGATAGGGAGATAATTGGTGGTTATCGTTATATAGAACTTGCAGCTGTTAAAAGAAAATCAGATGGAAATTTTGATTTAGCCACTTCAGAATTATTTCATTTTTCTGAAAAATTTATAAACGAGTTTATGCCTTATACCATTGAACTTGGAAGGTCATTTGTTTATACTCCCTATCAACCATCTTCAAAAAACAGAAAAGGATTGTTTTCACTTGATAATATTTGGGATGGTTTAGGAGTGCTTGTGGTTGACAATCCTAATCTTAAATATTATTTTGGGAAAGTAACAATGTATAGGAGTTTCAACATTAAGGCACGAGACCTCATTTTGTTTTTTATGCACAAGCACTTTCCAGATAACGAACGCCTTGTTTACCCAATAGAAAGCTTACCAATTACAACTAAAGAGGCAGAACTGCAATCAATACTTACTTCTTCAGATTATAAAACAGATTATAAAATACTTTCGCACAAAGTTAGAGCACTTGGAGAAAATATTCCTCCTCTTATTAATTCTTATATGAACATTTCACCAACAATGAGAACATTTGGCACTTCCCCAAACCCAGGATTTGGAGAAGTAGAAGAAACGGGTATTTTAGTAAACGTTGCCGATATTTACCCTTCTAAAAAAGAAAGACATATTGTTAGTTATCTGAATGAAAAAAACGAAAGATAAGTTTTTTTTAAAAATTTCTAATTCTAATTAAGCAATTTCCAAAGTAAATCCTTAAGTTCTATCAAGCCTTTTTGCGTTTTAGATGAAATAAAAACATAAGGCAAATTAGGTAGTTCCTTCTCTATTTCAAAAATAAGCTCATCATCTGCAAGGTCTGATTTTGTAATTGCCAATACTCTTGTTTTATCAAGTAATTCTGGATTATACTGTTTGAGCTCATTTAATAATACTTGATATTCTTTAGTTATACTATCTGTATCAACAGGTATCATAAATAACAAAAGTGAATTTCGTTCAATATGTTTAAGAAATCTCGTTCCTAAACCCTTTCCTAGATGAGCTCCTTCAATTATTCCAGGTATGTCAGCCATTACAAATGATTTAAAATCTCTATAAGAAACAATGCCAAGATTAGGGACTAACGTTGTAAATGGGTAATTTGCAATTTCTGGTTTTGCAGCAGATAAAACAGATAAAAGAGTTGATTTGCCTGCATTTGGAAAACCAACCAAACCAACATCAGCCAATACTTTTAATTCTAAAATAATCCATTCTTCTTTTCCTGGTTCTCCTGGTTGAGAATATCTTGGTGTTTGATTGGTTGCTGATTTAAAATGGTTGTTTCCCTGACCACCTCTTCCTCCTGGAAGTAATATTTTTGTTTCTTCGTTATCTGTAATTTCGCATAAAATTTCTCCTGAAGTTGGATATCTTGCAATAGTTCCTAGTGGTACTTCAATAATAACATCATCACCATCTGCACCGTGCATTAAACATTTCATTCCACATTGTCCATCTTTTGCAAACATGTGTTTTCTGTATTTCAAATGTAATAAAGTCCAGAGCTGTTTACTCCCTTTTAGGATAATGTGTCCGCCTCTTCCACCATCACCACCATCAGGACCTCCCTTTGCGATATATTTCATACGTGATAAATGAGCAGAACCTGCACCTCCATTGCCAGAGCGACAACACACCTTCACATAATCAACAAAATTAGTATCTGCCATTTTAATTTAATTATTTCTTAATGGTTCACGCTTTAAAAATTATTTTTGTTGATTTATGGTTTTGCATATATCTACAAATATTTCTTCTATAAGACCAACCCCGTGAATAGTATATAATTTATTTTGTTTAGAATAATACTCTAATAAAGGAGCTGTTTGTTTATTATAAAATGCTAGTCTTTGCTTGATTATCTCTTCATTATCGTCACTTCTTCCAGATTCTAAACCTCTTTTAACCAATCTTGTTATAATTTCTTTATTATTAACTTCCAAAGAAATAATTAACTTTATGGGAATTCCTTTTTTATTAAGCTCTTCATCAAGTTTCTGTGCTTGAATTAGTGTTCTTGGAAAACCATCAAAAATAAAACCTTTTGCTTTTTCTTGTTTTTCTAAAGTTGAAAGCAATACTTTAATAACTAAATCATCTGGAACCAAAGCTCCTTTATCAATGTATTGTTTTGCCTCGATACCTAATAAAGTTTTATTGGAAATTTCGCTGCGGAAAATATCCCCTGTAGATAAATGATACAACTGCATCTTTTCGGCAAGCTTAATAGAATGGGTTCCCTTGCCAGAACCAGGAGGACCAAATAATATGATATTCAGCATAATAATATGAAATTAAGGTTGTACTAATTAATAATTTTATAAATATCAGATAAATTTCTGCCTAATCCATCATAATCTAAGCCATAACCAACAATGAAATCATTAGGAATTTCAATTCCAACATAGTCAATAATAAATTGGTTTTTAAAAGCCTCTGGTTTATATAATAATGTAGCAACTTTAATATCTGCGGGTTTATGCTTTTTAAGTTTTGCTATTGTAGTATCCAATGTAATTCCTGTGTCTACAATATCTTCTAATATTATAATTCTACGTCCTTCGATGTTCTGATTTAATCCTATCAATTCTTTTACATCTTCTGTGGTTTGAGTACCTTGATAAGAGGAAACCTTTATAAAAGATATTTCACATTCGATAGCTAGATTTTTAAACAAATCAGCAGCAAACATAAACGAACCATTTAATACAGCAATAAACAAGGGCTGTTGCCCTACATAATCATTATTTATTTTTGAAGCAACTTGTTTAATGGCATTCTGAATTTTGTCCGAACTTATAGAAATAGCAAATTCTTTGTCCTTAATTTTAACGGTTTTCATTCCCTAAATTTTGATTGTTTCTCTACTAATAAAAAATAAAACAGGCGAAGTTACAAATTTTAAAACTTGTTTTCAATATAAATTTAATTGAATGATAAAGTAAAAAAGTGGAATAAGCCTCCTCAAAAGCATTGGGCAAATTATTAGTAAATAAATAAAATTTACAAGCAACAAAGCAACGTTTATGAGAATTTACAACATAAATATTTTAATAATAGCGAGTTATAAAAATATAAAATAAAATTTGCCTGTTTAATAGAGGCTACAAGATATTTTGCAATTGATTTATATTGTTACCATTGAATTTATAAAAACCTGACAAAAAATAAAATTAGTATTAAAAAATGAATTGTAAATTTGTAACAATATTTAAGGTGTTTTCCAAAATTATTAATATCGTTTTTTGATTTAAAGACAAGCTTAAGAAGCAAGATAATCATCAAAAAACAAAATAAATTTGTTTAAAGTATAATAAAAATTTTAAAAATGTAGTTATTATTAAAATAACTTAAATTAAAAAAATATGCTCCAAAAATTTAAAAAAATTACTGTTGTAATTATCATTCTATGTGGGTTGTGTAAAATTAATGCACAAGGCATTCGTATTGGCGATTGGAGAGACCATTTGCCATATAACAAATGTGTTTCTATAGCACAAGTTGGAAATACAATATATTGTGCTACCGAATATAGCTTATTTTATTACAACAACACAGAAAATACACTGGGAAGACTCAATAAAATAAGTGGACTTTCAGATATTGATATTTCAACTATCAATTTTGACCCTCAAAGTAATTATTTACTTATTGCTTATAACAATGCAAACATTGATTTGCTTGATGCTAATACAAATACAATTATTAATATCCCTGATATTAAAATAAAACCAATACTTGGAACTAAAAAAATTAATAAAATACTTTTTATTGATAATAAAGCCTATTTATCTTGTGGGTTTGGTATTGTAGTATTAGACTTAATTAAAAAAGAAATTAAAGAAACTTATATAATAGGTGAAAATGGTACAAGCATAGAAGTTTTTGATTTAGCAACCAATGATACAAGTTTCTATGCTGCAACAAGCAATGGCATTTATCAAGCACTCATGAGTGCTCCCAATTTAGTAAACTATGCCTCTTGGCACAAACAAACGAACATTAACACTCCAAATGCAACATTTAATTTAATTATTTATTATAAAAATAAGTTTATTGCCAATAAATCAAGCGTAGATTATAATAGAGATACGATGTATATCTTTAATAACAATACCTGGACCAATTTTGACACCATTCACGGGAGTACTCGAAAATATAATTTCAAATCATATAATAATAATCTCTATGTTCTTGGAGAATGGGGAATTTCAACCTATGACCAAAGTTTTGCATTAATAGGAGGTTTCTCCAATACCCTTGCAAAAGATATGCTAGCAGACAATGAAAACACTTTTTGGTTTGCTGATGCTTATAAAGGATTGATCAAATCTGTAAATAATAATTATGAATACATTATGCCCAATGGTCCATCCTCCACAAATGTAATAGCAATGTCGGTTGAAAACAGTATGTTGTGGGTTGCTCCAGGTGGTTATGAAATAGGAACTTGGACAAATGCCAATAATAATGATGGCGTTTTTTCTTTCATAGATGAAAAATGGTCAGTAATGAATAGCACAAATACGCCTGCTTTAGAACCAATAAAGGATATTATTTCTATTGCTGTGGATCCTTTTGATAGTAAAAGGGTTTATGCAGGCTCTTGGGGAATGGGATTATTGGAATTTTATGACAATAAATTAGTGAATATATATAATGAAAAAAATAGTCCTTTAAGTAATTGGACAAATTTTAATTGGATTGGCGTTGGAGGGCTATGCTTTGATGACCAGCACAATTTATGGATTACAAATATTCGTGCAGGGTCAGGAGAAATATTAATTGTAAAAAAAGCTAACGGCGAATGGAAAAAATTTGACTTGCATTCTAAAGTTGTTGGCACAACAGACTCTCGTTACGCTACTCGCTTAATAATTGACAATAATAATCAAAAGTGGATAATGCTATCGCGTTCCCCATCCGAAGGTATAGCCGTTTTTAATGACAATAATACAATTGATAATACTACTGACGACAAGGAGGTTCAATTATTAAGTAAAGAAGTGGGACATGGAAAATTACTTAGTAATGGGGTAACTTCTTTTGCCAACGACTTAGAAGGCAAAGTGTGGGTTGGGACTGATAATGGATTAACTGTCTTTTTTTCTCCTGAAAATATTTTTACTAATCAAAATTTCGATTCACAAGATATACTTGTTGAACAAGATGGGCACACTCGTCCATTATTAGAAGGACAGTATATTACTTCCATTGCAATTGATGGAGGAAACAGAAAGTGGATTGGAACTCAAAATTCTGGAGTTTATCTTATGTCGGCAGATGGCACTAAAGAAATATATCAATTTGACAAAGACAATAGCCCGTTATTGTCGAATAATGTTAATTGCATTGCTATTGATGGCAAGACTGGTGAAGTTTATTTTGGAACAGATAATGGAATTGTATCCTTTAAAGGCGCTTCTACAAATGGAGAAGAGAATTACGACCATGTATTTGCTTACCCAAATCCTGTTCGTGAAGACTACGAAGGTGTCATAGCTATAAAAGGTTTGGTAAAAAATGCAATTGTAAAAATTACTGATATAAGCGGAAATCTTATATACGAAACCGTTGCTGAAGGTGGTCAGGCAATATGGAATGGCAAAAACTTTAATGGTAAAAAAGCTCATACAGGGGTATATTTGGTTTTTTGTACTAATGATGATGGTTCTAAAACTGAAGTTACCAAGATTCTCTTTATTAATTAAGTTATTTATAAGCGATGGTTTATGTAACCAAAGGCATTGTTCTTCATCATTTCAATTATTATGAGTCAAGCATTATTATTAAAGTATATACCGAGCTTTTTGGTTTACAATCTTATATTATTAAAGGTTTTAAAAATACCAAATCAAAATTTAAGAAATCACTTATACAACCATTAAGCATTGTTGAAATTGTTGCTTATCCCAATTCTAAAGGTGATATCTATTTATTAAAAGATATATCTATTGCATATATTGCAAAGAGCTTATATATTAATATTAGAAAAACGGCGGTGGTTTTTTTTCTTGATGAAATTATTTACAAATCTATTAAAGAACAAGAACCTAATCAGCAGCTATTTAACTTTATTAATGACGCCATTATTCATCTTGACAATATTGTGGAGAAAATTTCGTTATTTAACCTTTTTATAACCATACAATTGAGTAAGTATTTGGGTTTTTATCCTGAAATTAATTATTCTGAAAGAAATAATTTCTTCGATTTAGTTGATGGTCTTTATAAACCAATCGCCCCAAACCACTCTTTATTCATCGAACCTGAATTATCTTCTGTTTTTTATCAATTATCTAAATCAAACATTGATAATTATGCTTTAATGTCATTAGAATACAACAAACGAACGATATTGCTAAAAAAGATTTCCGATTATTATGGGGTTCACATCATAAATTTAAATGAAATCAAATCTTTGGAGGTATTAGAAAAAGTCTTTGAGGATTAGTGGTTTATTTTTTTTGCAATTCATTGTTTTTCCCCCTAAAATATATTAATCCTATCAAAATTAATAGAAGCGTTAACATACTTATATAAAAGGAATACCTTATGCTATTGTTTTTGTATTTGAAGACCACTTTTTTTGTTTCCTTATAAACATCAACAGCCATAAATGTTTTGCTTGCCACAATAATTGGTTGTTCTCGTCCATCAACAAAAACTTTCCAATATGGATAATGATTTTGCAATAATACAAGTAAAGAACTATCACTTGAATTTACATCCATACTTATTTCTGAAGGACTAATTTTAATATTATCTACTGTTCCTTTATTTGCATTATGAAGAGATTTGAAATTAGAAATATCAGAATATACTGTATTTGAAGCAAAATTTAAAGCTTTTAAATCCGAATTAAAATATTTCATTTTCCGAACATCCTGTGTTAAAAAACACACTTTGTTTTTGATCAAGGAATCTAAATAAGTCTTTTGTTTATCAATAATATATTCAAAATCACTAAGAAAAAAAGAGGTAAATGCAGAAGGAGTAACATGTTTATTTAAAGTGGAAGTGTTTTCATATAATAGTGATTGAAAATTTGAACGACAAATTGAATCAGTTTCACAAACTTTGTAATTATGTGTTTGATTAAACCCATATTCGTATTTATTTTTAGATTTGTTTAATTTTGAAAATGAAGGTCCATTAGCAGAATAAACGGTATAAGGTGCATTCAAATTAACTGCTATGGCAAAATCAACAATAACAACTAAAAGAAATAATCGAGTCCAAATTTTTTTGTTTTTGCAAAAAACGGCAAGTATCCAAACTACTGCCAATATAAGCATTTGAATTAATGATTGAAATAGCAGATGTTGTTTATATCCTATTATTTGATTATCTTTAAAAGCAGCAGAAACAATAAAATTTCGTAAGGAAAAATTAGCTTTTAACTTGTAATAAATAAAAAAACCTAAAACCAATAAGAATACGAACAATACAATGTACTTAAAATATTTTATATATTTATCAAAATCTTTTGTCAATAATCTCCATCCAAGAACTGCTAACATTAGAAAAGAAAAAATTGAAAAAATGCGATAAATTGCTGGAAATCTTGAAAAGTTCATTAATGGAACATAATGGAATAAAAAAACCCTAAACGGTGTGTCTTTCCCTAAACTTGTTATTAATGAAAATATAATTATCGCTAATATAAACCATTTGATTTTGTTTGAATGAAATAATCCAAGAGCAGCCAAGCATAACGTACAAATTCCAAAATAAATATTTGCCATAGAAATATCAGTCCCAAGCCAATTGCTGTTTTTAACAGTAGTGTAGGGCAAAATAAATGAGATAAAAGAATGCGGAGTAAAGGCTCCAAAAAGTGCTGATTCTAAAGGAATTCCATTGTGTTTGCTAAAATATGGCAAAGATTGGAATATAGATATCAACTGAGGCAATGACAATAGAACAATTAACAAAAAGGCAATTGCACAAGCCTTTAATACTCGCAAATCTATAGTTTTGTTAATTTTATAATAATATCCTAAATAGAAAATTGTCCATAATACGAGAGCATATACCAGCACTATTACTAGTCCAACGTATCCTCCAGTTACAATAAACCAAGAAGATAATGAAAAGAACAAAATATTTTTAATAATAGGGCTTTTTAGCAAATGATAAAAAGAACCTATTACAAATGGCAACCATGCTGCAGTTGTTATGTGATGATAATGTTGTGCATTGCCAATTAAAACCCCAGACAATGAATAAGAAATAGCAATAATAAAGCAACCAATAGTATCAACTTTTAATGTTCTAAGAAACCAAAACATACCAATACCAGCTATAACAACATGAAAAAGATATTCATATTGAACAACAACCAAAGTATAGGGAGTAAACAAAGAAATTATCCATACAGGAAGATACCAAGGCGTAATTTGCATATCAGCATGTAATGGATATCCTAAGCTTTGATATGGATTCCACCACGGAAAATAACCATTGCTAATAGATTCTCCAACCGTAAATCGCCAAGGCAAACAACAAGAGATTGAATCCCATTTAAGAGGATGAATCAACAAAGATATTTGGTAAAAAATTGCTAATATTATAACTATTAGTATAATATAATTTAACTTGTTTTTACAAAAACGATTCCAAATCATTTGTAAGTGTTTATTTTGGTGCAATTCTCAAAAGATAAAATGCAATTAATATAAAAATAATATTTGGTATCCACACAGCAATAGCAACGGGAATTTTTCCACCATAAATGGAAATGGTTGTTATTACTTGCATAAACAAGATATAAATGAAACTTAAGGCAATTCCTGCACCCAAATGATACCCAATTCCACCTCTTACCTTTCTACTGGATATAGAAACGCCTATTAATGCGAGAACCAATGTAGAAAATGGGAAAGCGACTCGCCGATATTTTTCTAACAAATAAACGTCTATGTTATTCGAACCTTTCAACTTTTCTTTTGCAATAAACTTATTTAATTGAAAGTAGTTCATCGTTTCAACCTCATCTAGTGTTCGGTAAAAATCATTTGGAAGAATACTTAGCACTGTATCTAGTTTGCTGCCTCGAGTTATTGTTTCATTTGTGTCCTTTATCGTTCTAATCCAATAATTTTCAAAAGTCCATTTTTTTCCTGTGCTGTCCCATCTAAGAATATCTGCAGTAATTTTTGAAGTCAATTTTTCGTTTTCAATATGTTCAAGAGTAAAACGAGAACCAACGTTGGTTAAATCATTGAAGTATTCAACATAAGCATAAACGCCAGGACTAATTTGTAAATGGATATCTCTATCTTTATAGTGCGATGTGTTTTTTAAATATTTATAGGTAAATTCAAGGCGTTTTTTATTAGCAGGAGGGATAATAAAATTAGATAAAATAAAAGAGAAAATAGCTATTAGCAATGCTGAAAAAATAAAAGGGAAAAGCAAACGTCTAAAACTAACGCCACTACTTAGTATTGCTATAATTTCTGTATTAGAAGCCATTTTTGCAGTAAAAAAAATTACTGCAATAAAAGTGAGCAATGCACTAAAAAGGTTAATAAAATAAGGGATAAAATTAAGGTAATATACAAAAATAATTTCTTTTAAAGGGGCATCTTTCTCCATAAAATCATCAATACGCTCCGAAAAATCGAAAACAATTAGAATGATAATAAGCAAAGCGATAATTAAAAAGAAGGAACTCAGAAATTTTTTTATAATATAAATATCAATTTTCTTCATTGAATGCTTTTTGGTTTTTATGAGTTAATTGTCATAATAACGATTAGTGTAATGATTTTAAAAAGGTTTTACAAGCGTTGCATCAATTGTTTTACCATTCTATTTTTCCAAGAATTAAAACTACCTTCATTAATTTTTATTCTTGCTTCTTTTACCAACCATAAATAGAATGCAAGATTATGAGCTGTAGCAATCATAGCTGATAGTATTTCTTTAGATACGAATAGATGACGGAGATATGCCTTGGTGTATGCAGCATCAACAAATGAAGTTCCAAATTCATCAATTGGAGAAAAATCATTTTTCCACTTTTCATTTTTTATATTGATAATTCCGTTTTGTGTAAACAACATTCCATTGCGAGCATTGCGGGTGGGCATCACGCAATCCATCATATCTACACCCAAGGCTATGCTTTCAAGTATGTTTGCTGGAGTACCAACTCCCATTAAATAGCGTGGTTTTTCGATAGGAAGAATGTTACAAACAAGTTCTGTCATTTCATACATCATTTCTACTGGTTCTCCAACTGACAAACCACCTATAGCGTTTCCCTCTGCGCCAATATTACTGATAAATTCAGCTGATTGAATGCGTAAGTCTTTGTAAACACTACCTTGTACGATTGGAAAAAGAGCTTGTGAGTAACCATATAAGCCATTAGTATTTTTGTATTGAGTAAAACATCTGTTAAGCCAATTATGTGTAATAGCTAATGATTTTTTTGCATAGTCGTATTCACAAGGATATGGTGTGCATTCATCTAAAACCATCATAATATCAGCACCTATAAGACGTTGGGTGTCAATTACATTTTCAGGAGTAAATTGATGTTTTGAACCGTCAATATGCGATTTAAATACCACGCCATTATCGTTCATTTTGCGGTTAGCAGTAAGAGAATATACTTGATAGCCACCACTGTCAGTAAGTATAGGTTTATGCCAGCCGTTAAACTGATGAATTCCTCCTGCTCCATTGATAATATTGGTTCCAGGACGTAAATAGAGGTGATAAGTGTTACCAAGTATTATTTGTGCTTTTGTATCGTTAAGAAGGTCTTGCTGATGAATTGCTTTTACAGTACCAGCAGTACCAACAGGCATAAATATTGGTGTTTCTATATCGCCATGTGCGGTATTAATAATTCCAACACGTGCTTTAGTATCTGTATCTGTTTTAATTAAAGTAAAATTCATAGCTAACTAAAAAAAAGCAAAGATATATAATAATTAGAAATGTAATTTGCGATTGCTAAGTTCAAACCAATAGATGACTTAAGTTTTTAAATTTTAATACAATAACACATAGATAATCAAACAATTAATAAATCAAAATCGATAGAATCCATCAAAAAGATAAATAAATAGTGAAACATTAAAATAAAAATTCCGTATTATTTAAAGATGAGGCATTTGTAGTTTATTATAATAAAAAACAAATGTTAAAAATCTTAAAATATTGTGAGATAATATGATAATATTATCTTTGTAGCAAAATAAAATAAACATAAATAAAACTTAATTAAAATGAGGGTACTAAACAAAACTACACTATTAATATGTTTTTCCATTTTATTTTCAACTAGTTTTGTATATTCACAAAGCGATACTACTATGGATACTGGTGGTGGAGATTTAAATGAACTTGATGAACCTATTGTTAATGCAGATTTAAATAAACCAAACACTCTTAACGATACACTTGCAACGAAGTTTATTTTATTTCCAACCACAACTGCATTTCAGGAATGGAATATTAGCGTAATTCACAATCGTAAATATGATTTTTCTAATGCTCTAGACACAATGTGTATTCCTTTGCTCAATGACTCATTAGGTACATTTGTGCAACCATTTAAAGGAAGGATAACTTCTGTTTTTGGACCCCGAAAATACAGGTATCATTATGGAGTTGATATTAAATTGCAAACAGGAGATTCCGTTGCATGCGCTTTTGATGGCACTGTTAGAATAAGTCAAAGAAGTAAAACTTATGGTAATGTGATAGTTGTAAGACATAAAAATGGGCTTGAAACTTTTTATGCTCATCTTTCTAAGAAATTTGTAGAACCAAATCAAGCTGTAAAGGCTGGAGAAATTTTAGGACTTGGCGGAAATACAGGACGTTCTTACGGAAGTCATTTGCATTTTGAGATTAGATATATGGACGAACCGATTAATCCTTCTGATGTGGTTGATTTTGAAAATTATTCTCTTAAGTCAGATACGCTAATGCTTACGAAAACAAACTTTTCGTATATGGAAAAAGTGAAAGAATTTGAGGCTATTAAATTTCATACCATTCGCAAAGGAGATACACTTTCTAAAATAGCGCAAAATTATGGCACTTCAGTCTCTACACTTTGTAAGATAAATGGCATTACCACAAAAAAAATTCTTAAAATAGGTTCCAAATTAAGAGTAAATTAAATTCTTACTTATCTAATTTCAAAATTCTATACTAAGCGTCTTTGTTTTTTTCAAGTTTGTCAATTCTTTGTACCAAATCGGGTAGGTTGCGAAAATGAATGTATGATTTACGATATTTACCAACCTCAAAAGCTGGAGAACCCATATATCCTTCCCCTTTTTTAGTGATACTTTTTGATATTCCTGATTGAGCTGCAATAATAGTGCCATCTGCAATGTTTAAATGTCCTACTATTCCCACTTGACCACTAAACATACAATTTTTGCCTATTTTAGTAGAGCCGGCAATAACAACATTTGCAGCGATGTAAGTGTTTTCTCCCACCTCTACATTGTGCGCAATATGAATTAAATTGTCGAACTTAACTCCTTTATGGAGTATGGTGGAACCAAGTGTGGCTCTGTCAATTGCACAGTTTGCCCCAATCTCAACATCATCTTCAATGACAACATTACCAATTTGAGGCACTTTCTTGTTTCCTTCATGTTCTGGTATAAAACGAAATCCATCGCTGCCAATAACTGTACCCGAATGTATAATGCAATTTTTGCCTATTTTATTGTCAGAATAGACTTTAACTCCTGCAAAAATTATGGTGTTATCACCTACAATCGTATTGTCTCCAAGATAAACCTGTGGGTATATTTTAACATTTTTCCCAATCACCACATTTTCTCCGATAAATGCAAACTCTCCTAAATACAAATTTTCTCCTACGCTTGCTGTTTCTGCAATATATGCCATTTTAGAAACACCTATTTTGTTATATTTTATTTGATTATAGACTTCGAGAAGTTTAACAAATGCAAGTTCAGCATTATCTACCTTAATAAGCGTGGTTTTCACATCATGCTCTGGGAAAAAACTTTTATTTACAATAACAATTGAAGCATTGGTATTATAAATATATTGTGTATACAATGGATTAGATAAAAATGAGAGAGAATTTACTTCACCCTCTTCTATTTTAGACAATTTATTTACAGAAACATCAGGATTCCCTTCAATTATTCCGTTTACAAGTTCTGCAATTTGTTTTGCGGTAAAATTCATAGAATTATTTTAAATTTATAGTATGCTTATAATTACAGTTATTTATATTTGATTTCTCAATATATTTAAGCTAATTGTTTAAAAATAAATACTTAATTTGCTGTATAAATTCAAAGTCTTTATTTGATTAAAACTAACTTTTGTGATTTTTCAATAAATCCGTTTTCTTTATTTCCAATTTTAATTTTATAAATATAAATGCCAGAACTTATTTTCCTTCCATATTCATCGGTACCATCCCAAACAATCTGGTCTGCAATATAACCCGTAGAGAATACAGTTTGTTTTATTGTTTTAACAAGACTACCAGACATAGTAAATATTAGTATTTGCACATCAAGCTCAGTATCTGATTGATTGTGTTCGAAGCGAAATGTTGTCTTATCATTAAAAGGATTTGGATAGTTTAAAATGTTTTGTAATGCAATTTTAGATGATTTTGCTACAATAAATTCGGTATATGCTTCGGTAGAATTATTATAAATATCCCAAGCTCTTAATTTTAAATTGTGAACACCTTCATTTAGATTAATAAATGGATAAGTTATGCTACCACTCGTATAACTGTCAAGTTCTGATTGGTAATAATCGTTTAAAATATAAGGGTTCTGATTATCGTCATCCAAAATAGCAATAATATCATGTCCTATACCATTTCCAACAGTATTAATTCCATTATTATCAAATAGTAAAGAGAACAATAAAGGATTTTCATCAGTAATACCGCCAAATTTGAAATTAGTATCGTTAATATACAAATTTACGCTCGGGCCTTCATTATCAGCAACAGCATTGGTATCAGAACCTCCAATTATAATATTTTCAAAGTAACCTGCAGCATCAGTGTTTCCATTTTCTGCATAATAGCTAATTTTACCATAACCATAAGTATAATTTATATCTTTAGGAACAATAAAAGAGAATGAAAAATCACCATTATTAACACTTGATTTGCCTTTGTAAAGTATGTTTTTGCGAATTGTGTATTCAAAGGGAGGACAATCTTTTGGGTCATTTCCAGGCGTTGTTTCATTTGAATACTTGTCATAAACAGTTGGATAAAGTTTACCATTAAAATCGGTTAATTTATTTCCTGAAACATCCGCAACAAATCCTTTTATTGTTACTTTGCTTAATGCTTTAAGGG
>Ga0210051_1001575_pt1 | contig 22926 bp, 29 predicted proteins | sample CryGey092014_all_FD_185464 | JGI IMG/M metagenome (GOLD analysis project Ga0210051, IMG submission 185464) | Groundwater microbial communities from aquifer - Crystal Geyser CG23_combo_of_CG06-09_8/20/14_all (SPAdes) (version 2) | ecosystem: Environmental > Aquatic > Deep subsurface > Groundwater... | reverse complement strand
GAAGGGTTTTATAAGTCAAAATTGTATATGGAATACTGATGAAGAAGGAAAATGATTTATCTACTAATAGTGGAATGGAAAAAGAAGAAACGCCATGGGGTAAATGGGAAAATCTGGTAGAATATAAGCCTGGGATGGGGTACAAGGTCAAAAGAATAACTGTCAGCCCTAAAGAGTGTTTAAGTCTTCAGACCCATCAGCACAGAGATGAATTGTGGGTTGTTGTTTCAGGAACGGGCAGGGTTACCTTGGGCAAAGATGTTTTTTTTCTGCAAAAGGGTAAAGGTGTATTTATACCAAAAACCGTTATGCATCGTGTTGAAAATAGTGGCGAAATTCCATTGATTATAATAGAAGTGCAAATGGGCGAAATATTAGAAGAGGGGGATATTGTGCGTGTAGAAGACAAATATGGAAGGGCGTAATACAGTATTACAGCGTTAATGGACTGATAGCATGTTCAAAAAAATCGTTGTTGTCGGCATGGCTCATGCCGGCATATCTGTAGCTGTTGAGTTCACGAACGCAGGTTTTGATGTTGAGTACAGTATCTCCGCAAGTAGAACCAATATTTTTTAGTTCTTAGTAGAGCATACCTATCCTTTGAGGTGGGATGGGATGTGCTCCGCCAAGAACAAGAAACAAATAGGTAAGAAAGTAAATAAAATTATCTTTGGGTTGTTGACAAAAAACATTGGTTTCCCCATGAGGGATAATACACACTATAAAACGGGCATACTCTTTGCAAAGCATTGCCAACCAAACCAGATCCGCCTGTCACCAGTATTCTCACGTCACCCCTCCAATTAATACCCCCATGGTAATATCTGCACCCTTCAGACCACCGACATCAACATCCTTCTCGTATCTTTTTAGTATCAATCGTATAAGATAACCACAAAGGATAACGACAAGATATCCCATGATTATCACTGTAATCTTATAAATCATCTATATCCCCTTTGTCAGCCATTTTTGACTTACTCCCTTCTGTCAGCCATTTTCGGCTTACAAAATTTGTTATGTTTTTTCCAGTGTCCTCCAGCATGACAGATTTTCAATGCTCATATCAGCATGTGATTCAGATGCAAAATGGATAAATGTTGAGTCAAAAAATCCTGCCCCGCCTGTCACAAGAACCTTTTTTTACACATTGTTTCTCACATGTATACTAATAATCGTGATAGCCATAGCTGACCCTGCTGAGCCTCTTATCATCTTATTCAATTCAGCTCAGCAGTTACAGGAATGACCTTATATACGATTCAGATAAATTGCAGTGTTTCCTAACGGTTTTTATGAACAGGTCTTCCTGACTAGAACCTCTTATCCAGTATTTATCCTCAAAATCGTCTATGCCCATTAATTCTTTAGAAATAAGTCTTATCTGCGTATCTGTGACGAGTTTCTCTTTACGATTTAATCTCTTCATTGATGAAAGGGCATTCATGAAATAACCAATTCCAACTGCCCTATCACTGGAAAGATTTTTTACAACTCCACAGTGTTTACAATAGGGGTGCCTTAATGTGCCAGCTGGCTCATTGTTTATAGGAAGCCATACCCTTTCATTGTATCCGCAGTTTTCATGAACACATTTCATTAAAATGTAAATACAATTTGTGAATATAAGTATTTCGTTATCTTAATTTGCAAGAACTGACATAAAACTTATAACAGACCCATCACATTACACCTGTGGGGATAGGCATCATGATTGTTGTAGTGGGCATGGGTTACGTTGGCATACCAGTAGCGGTTGAGTTCACGAATGCAGGTTTTGAGGTTGAGTAAGGCAAACATATATATACTAATGTGAACATATATAAACTAAAGTGGTTGAATGCTCCTGTCAGAAACCCTTGAAAGGGTAATAAGGGTGTTGCTTGTAAGTGATCCTCAAAAATTCTCTTTAAGAGAACTTGCAAATGAAGCAGAAGTAAACCTTTCCAGAGCTGCAATAGAGGTTAATAGATTACATGCAACAGGTTACGTAGAGAAAAGACCTTATTTGAAAGTGTTAAGAAAAGACGATTTGCTTAGAATGTTTGCCCATAGCTGGTCTATCAACGCAATACCAAAAATAACGTTTGAGAGTTTGGAGCGTCCTGCATACTTAATCAAGCTAATTTCTCAACTTGCCAAAGAAAACAAGCTTAAATACGCGTTTACAATGCTCTCTGGTGCTGAGCTTATTGCTCCTTATGCTGTTCCAACAACAACTCATCTATACATTAAGAAGCAGCAGAAGGAGAGCTGGACTGAACTCTTAGAAAAAAATGATATCTACATATCTGAAAGACCGGAACATGGAAACTTGATACTGTTGTTATGGCACGAGCATATCTTTTATGGGAAGCAGGTAGTGCATGATGCCCATGTAGTTTCTAATCCTCAGCTGTTTGCTGATTTGTTCAGTTCCGGTGGTTTATACAGAGATTCCGCTCTAAAACTTGAAAAGGTGATGAAATTTGTATGATCCATTTGAGACTGATTTATCACTTCAGTTCCTTTTAAAACTGGTGGATAATTTTGGATGCGAGAAGTTTGGGATACTGGGTGGATGGGCAACTTATTTCATTACAAATAATGTGTATAGAGAAGCAACTGGGAGAGAGTACTTGAAGTCCAGAGATATTGATGTCTTTATATCTGCAAACCCAAAATTTGTAGAAAAGTTCAAGAACAGTATTAGAAAAACAGGTTTTAGCCCGGGCGGCTACCCATTTAGATACACACTTTTAGTTGATAGGAGAAGTAAAAAGATAATTACTGAGAAAAACTCAAGATCGCTTCCCCTTTTTGATTTGTTTTATGTAGATCTAGATGTGTATTCTTCAAAAAAAACAGTGCTGAGTAATTGGGTAGACAAGGTGATAGAAGAAATTTTTAAGGGCAAAAAAAGGATTGTGTTTGTTGAAGGAAGGAGGATATTAATTCCATCTGAGGAACTTTTATTACAGCTAAAAATTAACTCTTATACGGGAAGAGGGGAGCAGTATAAGCGATTAAAAGATGCTTGTGATATTTACTCTTTATTATTTTACTCTGAGCTCAAGAAAAAGTGGGATGCTATAAGAAACAAAAATACTTTGGATGCTATTAAAAAAATTGCCACATCAGAAGATGTGGCTTACATTGCAGAGTATATGTTTGGGGATAGGTACGTAGAAGGACTGATACGAAGAAACTTTGAAAAGTTTATTAAATAAATTGACTGTTTACTCTACAACAGAATCTACTTCTATCCACTCTGAGACAAACTCATGCAGTAGAATAGTTGTATTTTCACAAATAATGGTCCAGTATTATTCATTACAATAAAATTTTTGAGCTTAATCTGATTTTTCTATTTATCCCCTGTCCTTGCATCGCAATATTAATATTCTCTTATATAATTGGAGGATTTGATAATATGTTCAAAAAAATCATTGTGATATGCATGGGCTATGTTGGCATACCAGTAGCTGTTGAGTTCAAATCATGGTTTTGATGTTGTTGGAATTACTGGGTCAAAACGGAAGTTATATAGGTGGTAACACCAATTTCCATAAGGGCAGACTTCTTTAAAAAGTCTGCTATTACTATTGACAAACTTTTAATAAATCTTTGTGTTTAAAAATCGTGTTTCTGCTTATAGAAATGAGAAAAACAATGTGGATAGTAATGTTAATATCCTCTCAAATAGTTAACAGGCTGTAGCATGTTCAAAAAAATCGTTGTAGTAGGCATGGGCTATGTTGGCATACCAGTAGCAGTTGAATTCGCAAACGCGGGTTTTGATGTTGTCGGTGTGGAAATATTAAAATGGAAAGTGGATTGGATTGATGAGGGGAAATGTCCTATCCAGGGTAATGAGCCCAGGCTTGCAGAACTACTGGAAAAGGTTGTTAAGAACAATAAATTAAGGGCAACACAGGATTTCTCGGTCTGCAGGGAGGCTGATGCAATTTTAATATGCACAGAAACACCATTTGACTTGAAAAGAAAAGAGCCAAATTATTCTGCATTAAAATCTGCTGTAAGCAGTGTTGCTGAGAACATAAGAAAAAAATCCTTGATTGTTGTTGAGTCAACCATAGCACCAAAAACTATGGAAAAGGTTGTCAAACCAATTCTCGAGAAAACTTTTTCAAAAAAATCAAAGAAAAGTTTTGGAGTGGATGCGACGGAATTCCAACAGGAATTCCTAGCATTTTCGGAAAAGCCAAAGGCTTTTCCGGAAAATGGAAAGCCATACTTTCCATACAATGAAAAAAACGGTAAAAAAGCAGGAAAAGATTTTTATCTTGCAAACTGTCCTGAGAGGGTGATGCCTGGGAAACTACTACATAACATTGAGAATCTTGATAGGGTTGTTGGAGGAATTGATCAGAAAAGCCAGGAACTCGCTGTTGAACTTTACAGCCATATTGTGAAAGGAAAACTCTATCCAGCAGATTGTTTAACAGCAGAGGTTGTGAAAACAGTGGAAAACGCTTACAGGGATGTTCAGATTGGTTTTGCAAATGAGATTGCACTTATATGTGAAAAACTTGGTATTGATGTGTTCGAGGTAAGAGAGCTTGTGAACAAATGCCCTTACAGGAATATGCATCTTCCAGGGGCAGGTGTTGGCGGACACTGCCTCCCAAAGGATTCATGGCTTCTTGCATATTCAGTGAAGGACAAAATTGATCCAAGGATGCTTATGACAGCCAGAGAAATTAATGAGAATATGCCGTTGCATATGATAGAATTGATAGAGGAATGTTTCAAAGAAATTAAAAAGGATTTGAAAAAATCAAAAATCTCCATATTTGGGCTTGCATATCTGCAGAACTCTGATGATACAAGGAACACACCATCACTTCCCATTATAGAAAAACTGAAAGAAAACGGAGCAGACGTAATTGTTCATGACCCCTATGTAAAGGAATATGAAGGCACACACATAACTGATGACATAGATAAATCATTGAAAGGTTCTGACTGCCTGGTTTTGGTCACAGCACATGATGAATATAAAAAACTAAACCTTAAGAAAATAAAAGAGTTGATGGGAACACCCCTTATCGTTGATGGAAGAAACCTTTTCAGTAAAAAAGAATGTGAAAAAGAAGGTTTTGTTTATAAAGGAGTTGGAAAATAGTTAAGCGGACTTTATTGATTGAACAATTTTTTCCAAATCAGCTTCGCTCAAACCAGGATGCACAGGCAGGGACAAAACCTTTCTGCAAACATTTTCAGCATTCCTTAAATCATTGTTCCCATATCTCTTTAAAGGCTCATAAAAATGCAATGGTTTAGGATAATACACGGTTACGCCTACACCCGCATTATTCAGTTTCTCTTTCAGATTGTCTCTGTTATCCGACTTTATTGTGTACTGATGGAAAACATGCTTCACAATAGGCAGAACATACGGTATCTCCACCACACCATTTAGTTGTTCTGATAAAAACTCCGCGTTTTTTATTCTTCTCTCATTAAATTTATCCAACTTCTTTAATTGCTCAACACCAACAGCTGCAGCAATATCCGTCATCCTGAAATTGTAACCAACCATACTGTAGCTGTATCTCTCAGTTTGCCCATGATTCCTAAGCATCCTAATCTTTTCTGCCATACCATTATCATTTGTTGTAACCATCCCCCCCTCGCCAGTTGTCATGTTTTTTGTTGGATAAAAAGAAAAACAACCAGCATCATCAATACATCCAATCTTTTTACCCTTGTATTCTGCGCCATGTGCCTGACAAGCATCTCCAATCACAATCAAATTATGCTTATCCGCAATTTCCCTGATTTTATCCATCTCACAGGGCTGACCATAAAGATGAACAGGAAGAATTGCTTTTGTTTTGCTTGTTATCATTTTTTCAATTTTTTCAGGATCAATATTAAACGTCCTAGGATTTATATCAGCAAAAACAGGTTTTGCCCTGCAGAACAAAATAGGAGTAGCAGTTGAAATAAACGTGAAAGGAGTTGTTATAACCTCATCACCACTTTTAATCCTGGAAGCAAGCAGTGTGAGATGAAGCGCTGTTGTTCCATTACTTGTTGCAACCGCATATTTTGCTCCAATGTATTCTGCAAATTTTTCCTCAAACTCCTTAACCTTTTTTCCCTGGGCGAGCATACCAGAATCTAAAACATCCGACACCGCTTTTTTCTCCTCATCCCCAACCATTGGTTTTGCTATCGGTATCATCTTCTATGCACCTCTGGAACAACTCCGATTTTCTTTGCGGGAACACCTGTCACAACAGAATAAGGTTCAACATCCTTCGTTACAACAGCACCAGCACCAATAACTGAGTCTTCACCGACTCTTACACCAGACAGTATCGTGGTGTTTGCACCTATCCTAACATTTTTTTCAACAACAGCACCAACAAGTTTCACATTCCCTCTCCCCATATATTTGTCGTTTGTGAAAACAGCTCTTGGACCAATGAACACACCGTCCTTTATGATTGTGTTTGTTGGAATATAGACACCACTCTGGATGGAAACGTTTGAACCAATACCGCAATGATCCTCAATAATCACACTCGATCCTATGAGTGTGTTGTCACCGATGGTTGTATGCTCCCTGATGAGGAAATTATGCCCTGTCTTGACATTGTTGCCCAAGATTGTGTTTGAGTAGATTATACCATAATCCCTGATAACACAGTTCTCACCAATTATGGCACCCACAATATCCTCAAGTTTATTGTTAATTAATAAGCTCATCTCATCCTTCCCAGGATACCCTACAACCACATTTTCCCCAATATATGTTCCTTTCCTGATCTTTGATTTACCATAGATTTTGACCATTTTTATCCCTCCATACTTATCTGCTTTCCCTCTTTATATGACCGCTCTGCTGCCAATGCAATCTGTAAAGCCTTTAAACCATCATTACCAGTCACAAGCGGCTTTCTTTTCTTTTTTATAGCATTCATAAAATCAATAATTTCATTTTTCAGCGGTTCCTCCTTTTTCAGGAACATCTCCCTTTCATCAAACTCAAAGGATGTTTTGAACAGATCAGTAACATCATAACCCACAAGCTTTGATGAAGAAATCCTCACAGACTGGTTCATGTAATCAGCCTCAACAAAGTTTTTTGTACACGTCAAAGAAAGTTTTCTCACTTTCATAGGTGTGAGCCAGTTCACCTCAACAAAACCCGAAATATTATTGTTGAAACTGAGGAGGATGTTTGCATAATCCTCAAATTTTGTGTTTCCTGTTTTGCCTGCCAAAGCATAAACAGTTTTAATTTCACTCCCTGTTAGATACCTTATTACATCAATATCATGGATTCCTATATCCAGTACTACACTTACATCCTTTATTCTCGCTGGGTATAAACTCACCCTTCTTGCCGCTATTGAAATAACATTCCCAAACCTTTTTTTCTTCAATGCTTCTTTTGCAAATCTCACAACAGGGTTGTGTCTTTCAACATGCCCAACTGCTAAAACAACACCCTGTTCATCTGCTCTTTGAACAAGTTTCTCACCATCCATAATATTGTCACATATTGGTTTTTCGATGAGAACATGTTTACCAGCATCTATTGCATCCATGGCTACCTTGTAGTGTAAAACGGTTGGAACAGCGATGCTTACAGCATCCACATTTTTTAACAGTTTTTTGTGATCTGTATAATATTTTGTGTTGTAGCGTTCTGTAACTTTTTTCACTGCTTCTTTGTTTAAATCCGCAACACCGACTAAATTCGCATTTTCGTAATAGATTCTTGCATGGTTTTGACCCATGCTGCCAACACCTATGACACCGGTTCTAAGCATAGGGATGATACCTAATTTGTAACAATTAAATCTTTTCCTATGTAAACATTTTTAATCCCTGAGAAGAATAACCTATGTAATGATTATCGATGGAAAAAAAATAGCCTCTAAGATTCAGGAAGATACAAAAAAAGAGGTTGAGGAGTTAAAAGCAAGATATCACCAGTCACCATGTCTTGCCACAGTTGTTGCCGGGACTGATGAACCATCAAAACTTTATGTGAAGAAAAGGGGGAAAATATGTGATGAAATTGGCATTATATCAAAGATGCATAGTTTACCAGATGATTCAAAAGAAAAGGATGTTCTTGAATTGATTGGAAAGCTAAACAACGATAAAAATGTTCATGGAATCATTGTGCAACTTCCGCTACCCAAACATATTGATAAAAGAAAGATTTCTGAGGCAGTTTCACCAGAGAAGGATGTTGATTGTTTGAACCCTTTGAACATTGGAAGGCTTGCATCAGGCGATGAAACGGCTACTCCTTGCACACCAAAGGCTGTAATACTGATTCTTGAGAAATTGGGAATAAAAATTAAAGGAAAAAACGTTGTGATTGTTGGAAGAAGCAAAATTGTTGGCAGACCGCTTGCACTTATGCTTATTAATAGGGATGCTACAGTCACAATATGTCACACGAAAACAAAAAATCTGAAGGAACACACAAGAAAAGCCGATATTCTTATTGCTGCTGCAGGTTCACCATTGCTTATAAAAAATGAGATGGTGAAAGAAAATGCGGTAGTTGTTGATGTGGGCATAAATGTTGTAGGCAGCAAAATTGTTGGTGATGTTGATTTTGAAAACATTAAAAACAAGGCATCGTTTATCACGCCTGTTCCTGGCGGTGTTGGCCCTGTTACTGTTGCAATGCTCATGAAAAGCACGGTAGAAGCATTCAAACAACAAGTAGTTAGGAATCATGGGCTAGGGATTAGGAACACTACCCTAACCCCCAACTACTGACTACTAACTCCTACTCTTGGGGATAATCTTTATTTGATTGTAACATATATAGTGTAGGTAATAAGGATGAAGATAAAAAAGGCGCTGATTTCAGTTTCAGACAAAACAGGTGTTGCTGATTTTGCAAAAAAACTGCAAAAGATGGGTGTTGAAATAATATCAACAGGCGGCACTGCAAAAATTTTGAGAGAAAATGGTGTGAATGTAATTGATGTTTCAAAGGTTACCGGTTTCCCGGAAATGCTGAATGGCAGGGTGAAAACACTTCATCCAAACATTGAAGGGGCTATCCTGGCAAACAGGAATAAAAAAAGGCATATGGATGAATTAAAAAAACGCTTTATTAAACCTATCGATATGGTTGTTGTAAATCTCTATCCTTTTGAATCTGTTCCTTCTTTGGAAAACATTGATATTGGTGGTGTAACACTTATTAGGGCTGGAGCAAAAAACTACATGGATGTCGGAGTGATTGTAAACCCCAAAAGATATGATGAAATAATAAAAGAGTTAAAAGAGAATAATTGTAAACTTAATGAAAAAACAAAGGAAAGACTTGCCTCTGAAGCGTTTGCCTATACAGCAAGGTATGACAGTGTTATTTCAAATTATTTTCAAAGGAAAACAAAAGATGATTTCCCTGAAACAATTAATCTTACTTACAAAAAATACATGGATTTGCGATATGGTGAAAACCCTCATCAGAAGGGGGCATTGTATGGAGAGCCGAATATAAAACAGCTGCATGGGAAAGAACTCTCATACAACAACATACTTGATGTTGATACGGCAATCAACATTTTAAAAGACTTTGAAAAACCAACTGCGGTAATTGTGAAGCACACAAACCCATCAGGTATCGCCTCTGCCGAGTCTCTGCTTAAAGCATACAGACTTGCATACCAAACAGACACCATCTCGCCTTTTGGGGGGATAGTAGGACTGAACAGAACAGTAGATGAAAAAACAGCGGATGAGTTATCAAAAATATTTTTGGAATGCATAGTTGCACCAAAATTCAGCAAAAAAGCGCTGACTATTTTGACAAAAAAGAAAAATCTCAGATTGATTCAGGTGAAGGCAGGAAGGAAGGAAAAGTGGAATATCAGGTCTGTCACAAACAGTGTTCTCATCCAAAACATGCCAGATTTTAACCTCAGAAATCTGAAAGTTGTGACAAAAAGAAAACCAACAAAAAATGAGCTTAAATCAATGATTTATGCCTTCAAGGTTGTTAAGCACTGTAAATCAAACGCTCTGGTGTTTGTGAAAAATGAGCGCACGGTCGGTATAGGTCTTGGTCAGACGAGCAGGGTGGATTGCGCATGGATAGCAGGAAAAAAATCCGGGGAAAAACTAAATGGTAGTGTTATGGCATCCGATGCATTTTTCCCATTCAGGGATTCTGTTGATGTTGCAGCAAAATATGGTGTTAAAGCAGTTATTCAGCCTGGTGGCAGTATAAAGGACAAAGAGGTAATTGATGCATGCAATGAATATAACATTGCGATGGTTTTTACAGGTGTGAGGGTGTTCAGGCATTAGACAAAAACTTATTATTTACAAAAGCCATAGGGAATATAATGGAAAGCATTCAGTTAAGGAGGGAAAATTCAAGTGATATAAAATGACTACGATTCAAGGAAAAAAATATAACTTCGAAATAGTATCATATCATAGGAGGATAGGCTTTTGCTTTTTCATTAGAGCAAAATGTAAATCTACTGGGCGGTTTTCATGTATTAATAATTTAAATGCGATTCTATCAGAACTTGGTGTTGATTTAGACGATCCAAAATTTGCAGATTCTATGTGGGTTGTTACAAAGAATGAATCTCATGAATTTGTGAAGACTGCAAAGGAATTTCTTTCAAGTTCATATTTTCTTAACTATCTTGAAAGAAAATTAGATGAAGATAGAGAAGCAGGAGAATGGGAAAATGTATTACATGCATGATGCTTTACATTGGAATATGGAACAAGTAGGAAAAGTTGGTGAAACAAGTAATAGAAAATTTTCTAAAGAATCGTTAAGAGAAAATCAACTAGAGCAATTACACACACTTAAAAAAGAAGCAGAGAAAAATAGCTTTCAGGTGTTATTTAACAATAAAAATTTACAGGAGATAAAGTTATGAAAAATATTAGGTGATAAAAATGAAGATATATGTAGGATATGTGGACATAATATGTGGTGAGTACGGTTTTTTAGGTACACATATACTGGTATGTGATAGTATTGATGAGGCAAAAAAAAGGATGAAGGAATATGTAGAGGAAGAAAACAGGGTCTATCCAGGTGAGACCTGTTATAAACTAAATGGTGTTGAAGAATTAGGTTATATTGATGGATACAAGATAGATTATAAATTGAGGAAGACAAAATGATAAAACTCGCAGTACTCGCATCCGGAGAGGGAACAGACCTTCAGTCAGTTATTGATGCATCAGAGAAAAATGAGATTGATGCAAAAGTGGTTGTTGTAATATCTGATAGAGAAAATGCCTTTGCGCTGGAGAGAGCAAAAAAACACAAGATAGATGCATATTTTGTTGATCCAAAAAATAAGACTAGAGAGGAGCATGAAAAAGAGGTTTCAGAAATCATTGACAACTACAATGCGGATTTGATTGTTCTTGCAGGATATCTCAAAATGCTCACACCGTATTTTATTTCCAAGTACAGGAACAAAATTATTAATATTCATCCTGCACTTCTCCCATTCTTTGGTGGGAAAGGAATGTATGGTGGAAGGGTTCATAAGGCAGTGCTTGATTCAGGGATGAAAATAAGTGGATGCTCTGTTCATTTTGTTGATGAATCAATAGATGGGGGACCAATAATCATACAAAAAGCAGTTGGGGTTAAGGATGATGACACTGTGGAAACGCTTGCCTCAAGGGTTCTTGAGCAGGAGCATAAAATCCTACCAGAGGCAATTCAGCTTTTTGCAGAAAAAAGACTGAGGATTGAAGGAAAAAAGGTCAGGGTTTTACCTAAAGGATGAGACGAACTGGTCTTATGCTCATGAGTGAAAGCGCAGACGGCTTCAGGGTTTTATCCAAAGCATGAAACAAACTGCCCGCAGTTGCTCCCAATCATGTTTTCTTCAATCTCACCTATGCTTAGTATGGTGTCAAAACCATAAGACCTGAATGATTCCACCAGTCCAGAAGCAGTTTCTGGTTCATATGGGTCAATAAAGGAAACAAGATTGTTCTTTCTCACATTATTTGTAGGATTTAAAGGTGTGAGTTTTATCAGGAAAAACTCAGGATTGAAATATTTCCTAATAATTTTTGGCTCTATCTCATAATCCTTGGCAGCAGCAAAATTCAGTGTTATTTTTCTATCTCCGGATTCAAAAAATCTTTCACCATACTTTGTGATTTCTTCAAATCCCCATTTTTTCACAGGGATAATTTTATCTCTTTTTCCAGAGTCTGTGGTGTGGATAGAAAACTGGAGCTGGAAATGTCCGCCGCTGTAAAATCTTTTTTTGATTTGAATTAGTTTTTCAAAAAATTTTTCATTCCCTGCTGGCGCAACTGTGGATATGCATGGAATAAGTCCTGGTGCATCATAGGTTTCTGGGAGTTTTTCTAAAACATCTAAAACATTTGGATTAAACGCTGGATCCCCCATTCGCGCAAACTGAATTTTGAATTTTTCCACAGGGATTGTATGATCCTGGAAATGCCTGCCAACAAGATAATCTATCTGCCCAAGTATCTCATCCGATGTAAGCCTTCCATAAAAGGTTCCTCCTGCATCACACATTTTGCATTTCACAGGACATCCAAATAACGTTGATACTATTATAACCCATTTTTTCTCAAACGGCAGAGGAGGCTGTACAGATTCTGCAAACTCAATAAGAGATTTTTTATCATTTCTCATCATTGCCACATATACTTTGGCAAGATTCTCCTTTCCATATTCACCTACAATCTTCATTTTCCACTCCATTTCTCATCATTGAGACATGTACTTTGGCAAGGTCCTTTTTTCCATATTTACCCATAATCTTCATGTTCTCCTCTATTTCTCATTATTGAGACATAAAACCTGGCACAGGCTTCTTCATATTCACCTATAATCCTCATGTTCCCTCCTCAGAAATCTTACCGCCTTCATCGCCGATAACAACCCATCACCAACAGATATTCCGGTCTGCCTAAAATCTTTATTTTTTACATCACCTGCAAGAAAGAGACCAGGAGCAACATGTTCTTTTAATTCATCACTCAGCATTCCTGTATTTGGGGTTCTGCCAGCAGCAACAAGTACATAATCAGAAACAAAATTTTTTTGTTTCCCTTCAACATTACATTCGACAACGATGTTCTTTTCTTCTTTCATCGAAACAGGAATGGTCCTGTAATGTATTTTTATGTTCGCATTTCCCTCAGCCTTCTCTGCAAGAACAGGTATACATTTTGATGCAGGCCCTTTTACTATTATATCTATTTTTTCAGCAGTTTTGGAAAGGTTGAGCGCATAGTCAAATGCTATGTCCCCCCCTCCTATTACTGTAAATGTACCTGTGTTTAATGGTAAATCTTTTGTTTCATAGAACAGCCTGCGCCCAGCAAGGGTTCTCTCACCAGGTATGCCAAGTTTTTTTGGCAGTGTGCCAGTGGCAAGAATCACACATTTTGCAAAAAGCCCACCTTTATTTGTAACTATATGAAAAACATTTTTCTCCCTAAATATTTTTTTTACTGCTTCTTTCCTTAATTCAACACCTACCTTTTTCAGATGCTTTGAAAAAATTTCTGCGAGTATTTCACCGCTGACCCCATCAGGAAAACCAGGATAGTTTTCCACAAGGTTAGCATTTAAGAGCAGACCGCCTGTTTCATCCTTTTCTAAAAGTAATGGCTCTATACCTGACCTTTTAAGCTGAATGGATGCTGAGATTCCTGCTGGTCCTGCGCCAACCACAACAACATCATACATGGGTAAACCCCTTTATCACATCCTTTGTAAGCAAAGGAACAGCAAAGCCGTGTGATAATGTCTTCAATGTGGATAGGTGTAGTTCCTCATTAATTGTAGCGGTTGCATCTGCAACAAAATAAACAAAGAAATCATTCATAAAAGCATCCCGTGCTGTTGTTTCACAGCACAAATCCGTCATCATACCTGTTATAACAACACTTTCCAGATTCCTGCTTCTTAAAAAATTCTTTAGTCCAGAATTATGAAATGCGGAGTACCTGTTCTTTCTAATCACCCTCTCATCCTTTAATGGTTTTAATGCATCTGCTATTTCAGAATATTTATTATCTTCTCTAACTACATCATTCCACCATTCACCCATAATCCCTGGCTTCTCATCCTTTTTCAAGGCATGCCTTGTAAATATGACAGGATAATTTGATTTCCTGTACGCATCCAGTATTTTTCTGATGTTTGGAATTATGGCTTTTGATGAGGGAACAAATGCATGGGAAGTTTCATCAAGAAAGAATTTCTGCATGTCCAGTACCAGCAGCGCAGATGATTCCTGGGAAAAACTGAATCTGTCTGCCTTTGAATACACTTCTATCTTTTTAAGCCATTCCTTAGCCTTAACACCAATGTTTTCTTGGTTGATATATTCCTGTTTTAACACATCTCCTCCAACCACTTGGTTTTTTATAAAGGTTGTGCTTTCAGTGAAAAAATAAATACATCCAAACCCATTATTGTTTTGTGAACTACAAATCCTCCCTTGAATACGTTTACTCACTTGAGTCATTCGGCATAAAACTTGGTCTGAAAAGAATAAGGTTTTTGCTTAAAAAACTTGGGAGTCCTGAGAAAAAAATGAAAATAATTCATGTGGCAGGAACAAACGGAAAAGGCTCTGTTTGCGCAATGCTGAGCAGTATTTTAGGAGAAAAATATAGGGTTGGTAGATACACATCACCAAACCTTGTTGATGTCAGAGAAAGAATAACCATAAATGGGAGGATGATTTCAAAAAATGATTTCAGCAGGATTATGACAAGGATTAAAAAAATAAATGTTCCATCCTGTTTTGGTCATCCAACATTTTTTGAAACCCTCACTGCTGTTGCACTAAAATATTTCCATGAAAAAAATATTGATTTCGCAGTGCTTGAGACTGGACTCGGTGGGCGTCTTGATGCAACAAACATTGTTAAACCGCTGGTCTCCGTTATCACAAATGTCTCAATGGAGCATGAGGATGTTCTTGGGGATACATTGGAAAAAATTGCAGGAGAAAAAGCAGGTATAATCAAAAAAAATGTTCCTGTTGTCACATCTGCTAAAAATAAAAAGGTTTTGAAGGTGATAAAGTGGGCATGTGCTGAGAATAAATGCAGATTAATTAATGTAAGTGAGAATGCCAAAATCAGGAAACTAAGCCATAATCTTGATGGACAATTTTTTGATCTTCAAACCAAGAAAAACAAATATTTTAATCTCAGAATCCAGCTTCTTGGCAGACATCAGCTTGTCAATGCCGCCACTGCTTTATCTGTCATAGAGTTACTGGGCGGTTTTTCAGAAATGGATGTTCGAAATGGGTTTTCAAAAACAAAATGGCCTGGAAGACTTGAAATAATTAACAGGAATCCTTTAATTGTTGTTGATGGTGCTCATAACCCTGATTGTATGAAGAAATTGAAGTCTGCTGTTATGGAGTATTTCAGTTATGATAACCTAATTCTAATTTTAGGGATACTATCAGACAAAAATATCAAAAAAATGGTTAAAATTATTGCTCCTCCGTCAGATATTATTGTAATAACAAAACCAGGTACAGAGAGGGCTGCTGATCCAAAAATAATAAAAAATGAGGCTGAAAAATATATAAGAACTGTGGTTGTTAAGGATAATGTGAAAAACGCATTAGATTATGCAAAATCTATTGCAAAGAAAAATGATATGATACTAATAACTGGCTCACTTTATACGGTTGGTGATGTGAAGAAGGCGATAAATAGGAGTTAGGGTTTAGTAGTTAGGGGTTAGGGAGTAGGAAAAAATGGGTGAAAAAATGAACATCAGAATAAGAATTGTAGGAAACCTAAATGATGCGCAAAATGAGATTGCGAAAATTGGTTCTGATCCTGTTGGTGTCAAAATCATGTCCCCCAAGGCTGTGCACAGAACTATTAAGATAGAAAAAATTGATTCCTGGGCTGCGAACATAATGAAGCAGAACATGCTTTCTGCCGGGGGTGATGTTGCAATATCAAGGAATGCGCTTTTTGGTAAACAAAAAACAGACGCGCTGATTATGGGAACAATAAAGCAGTACGAAAGTTTGATAAATAAACTAAAAATGCAGCCTTTTGGACTGAAAAAGGTTGCTGATGAAATAGAAGGCATATTAACAGTTTTTGAGAGAAAAAAATATCAGGTGCTGAAATGCGGGAAATACTCATTGGGCATAGGTAAAAAAACACACATAATGGGAATCCTGAATGTTACACCTGATTCTTTTTCAGGTGATGGGATAACAAATATTGAAAATGCTGTTGAAAAAGCGAAAAAAATGGTTGAAGAAGGCGCTGACATCATTGATGTTGGAGGTGAAAGCACCAGACCGTTTTCAAAACCCATATCAGAGTTAGATGAATGGAAAAGGGTTGGACCTGTGTTGAAGAAACTGATGAAAGAGGTTGATGTTCCTGTTTCCATTGACAGTTACAAGCCAATGATTGTGAAAAAGGCGCTTGATTCAGGTGCAAGTATTATTAACGACATCTCGGGTTTAAGAAACAAAGAAATGGTTAAAACTGCCGCAAAATATGATGTCCCTGTTATCATCATGCACATGAAAGGCACACCAAGAAACATGCAGAAAAAACCTGAATACAGGGATGTTGTTGGTGAAATTTTTTCATTTTTCGAAAAAAGGATAGAGTACGCTGAAAACAACGGTGTTGATAAAATAATAATTGACCCAGGCATAGGTTTTGGTAAAAACCTTGAGCATAATCTGGAAATAATAAGAAGATTAAAGGAGTTCAAAAGCCTTGGGAAACCACTGCTTGTTGGTCCTTCAAGAAAATCATTCATAGGTCAAATACTGGACCTTCCTGCAGGGAAAAGGCTTGAGGGAACACTTGCATCTGCTGCATTATGCATAAATAACGGTGCTGACATAATCAGGGTGCATGATGTAAAAGAATGCAATATGGTAAGAAGATTTATGGATGCAGTAGTAAGAAAATGAATCTCTGGGAAAAATACAATCTGCCACCTCCGAAATCTGAGGCATCAAAAGGAAAACTATCCTGTGTGGAGAATGAAATCTACTCAGGGATAGAAATACCAGACCTGCCTGTTTTTGTACGTTTGGATGGATGGAAATTCCATGGACTGACAAGGAAATTAAAACTTGAGCTCCCATATGACAGGTTTTTCGCTACCTGTTTAGTAGAGACTTCAAAAACATTTTTCAAAATTTTTAACCCATCTTTAGCTTATATTTTCTCAGATGAAATCAACCTTTTGTTTATGAAAACACCAGGATGGAAGCGGATAGAAAAAATTGATTCTGTTTTTGCAGGGATAGCATCAACGTCTTTCATGGAAAAAATTTCTGAAAAACATGATGTTTCTTTTTGCTCATTTGACTGCAGAATCATACCAGTTGAGTATAAAAATATCATAGATTATTTGATTTGGAGGCAGGCTGAATGCTTTAGAAACCATAACAATGCATATGCATACCATGTTTTAAGAAAAAAATATTCTGGTAGGACAGCTACAAAAATGCTTAAAGGAAAAGGAACAAAGGAATTGAAGGAAATAGCGCTCAAAGGGAAAATAAGCCTGAATAAAACACCATCCTGGCAGAGGAATGGAATAATGGTTTACAAGGAATCTTATATTAAGGATGGTTACAACCCCATAAAAAGGGAGAAGGTGAGGGTGAAAAGATACAGGGTGAAGGAGGACTGGGAAATAGGGGTGTTTAATAAAAAAAGCTGGAAAGACTTTATTGAGAAAATTTTGGAAGAATAATGGGTAGTCGATGGGGAGTTGAATGCAGTTGAGTGTCTAATAGGATGTCATCTTTTCTTCTCATACTTCATCAACTATTTTGCAGGCGGTAGTTATTTATATCCAAAAAGAGATAAACATAAGCGATGAGGAAAACTATCTCTAAAAAGGTCTGTGTCATCCTTTTATTTCTAGTAACATGTATCACAACTATAGCAGGGAACACAACAGCAGACGCGTACATGTATCCGCCTTCTACTATCATCTTCGCAGAAGCTTTCACATTTTTGTTTCTAATCAACTTTCCAATCAATGGGATAGCATATCTTACGCTTTTGTTAGGAATTTTTCACTTTGGAAGAAAAGAGGGCCGATTCGGGAATTCCTTATCTGTCTATCTTTTTACAGCTGTTGTAGTATGTGCTTTAGCAACACTCTGTGGTGCAGCAATAGATCTTGAACTTGTTATACCAGCACTATCTGATTCCTCTTTTTTGCATGTTTTTTTGCCTCTTGCTTTATTTCTTACTTTCATAGTGTTCTTCTTACTTTCTTGGCTTTTGCAGAGAACTCGAAAAAAGGAGGCTACCCTTATAGGAATCGGGATGGTAATTTTCTATGGTGTGGCTTGGCTCTGGCAGGCAGGTGGTAAGGGGGTTGAAATATCCCTCTCAACCCTTGGTTGGGCAATGTGGTTGATTTTTTTTGTTCTCTTAATCATTTTTAGCTGGAGATATACTCTAAAAGAAAAGGTGCATGTCCCTCCCCCTTCACATAAAAATCTCATCAATTTGAAGGCTGTTTTAGCATGTGGTGTTGGGGCTATTTTGGTAATAGGGTATGCAGGTTTTATCACTTTGGCATATGAGCCTCCAAACTTTCCTTCCTATATCCAAGCAGATGTAGAAAAAGATGAAGAAGGCTGGATGATCAACATAACAGAGGTGGGAGGAGGAAGTGCTAGGTATGTGGATTTAGTTTTTGTAATCGCTAATGATAGTGATGAGCTTGTGAGAATAGGAGGTACAGCAGTATGGGAAGGAAACCATACTTATGTTGATCCTCTGACCAATGAACAAAGATTGTATTATCCTGTCATAATTGTTAATAAAAGTGGGTATTGTTTGTATTTCTATGCTACTGAATCTACCTACCCATATCATCACTTCGGAAAAATAGTTATACCTGGTGATAGAATCTATGTAGTGAATACTACTGTAATGAGAAGTGGATACGTGTTAAGAATAGTAGGTTCCAGCTTGTCACCGGATCCGGGTAAAGTTCTGTATGAAACAGTTTTACTGTAAGCTACTCTGACCTCCTATTCTGTACATAGTGAATGACATTTTTTCCCCACACTGTTTTTATTAAATATTCTCGCAACCCCAGATCGGTTGAAGGAGTACTGCCATCAAATAAATTATACAACTGGCGATATTATTACATTGAATTTTAATGTTGACAAAACAACAGGATTGTCCTGCTCAGCGCTCATCAGAATCCTGTAATCCTGTACCCCCATTTTTTCTAATGCTTTGACAAGCCTTTCATAAATAGTTGAATCAACCCAGCTTCCACCTTCTATTCCTGTTGCCTCTGTGTTTCCTATGTTTTTTCTTTTAAGATTAGATGGATTAACAACCCTGTTCAGGTTGAACTGCTCTATAATCTGATAGATGTCTGCTGGAAGGACTCCAACCTTTTTTGACTCTGAATCAAAAAACGGCGTATTGCCAAACAAATCACTCCTGTAAAATTTCTCACCAAACCCTATTTCAAACTCCTTCACGAAAGACTCAAGCCTTGAATACTCTTTGCTTTTCTTTACATCAATTTCCTCTTCTTTTTTACGTCTGAACAAAACCATGTTTACCACCTATAATCTATCCATCGCAGCAGCAATCATCAAAGGCAACAGCACAGTTGCATCACCATCAATCGTTATCTTTTTTGCTTTTTCCTTTACCTTCCCCCATGAGATTCCTTCACTGATTCTTGCACCGCTCAGGCTACCATCATACTCAACCGCTGTTGTGATGTACACAGCATAATCAAGACCCTTCCTGAACTGGTTCCACCAGATTGTATGATGCTTTGAAATGCCTCCACCAATCATAAGCGCACCTGCTTTTTTTGCTGTAAAAATAATATCACTTAATTCGTGCTCATCTCTGAATAAATCAATCTTGAAATCCTTATGCGTCTGCCAGAACATCCAGAGATTGCTTCCAAACGCGCCGTCTGTTATTCCAGGAACAAACATTGGTATTCTGTTTTTGTAGCACCAGTGAATTATGCTGTTCTCATTTTTTATTCTTTTTCCAAATTCCCAGATGATTTCCCTCGTTGAGCACTCCTTTTTATTTCTGTAGATTTCTTTTAAAATCGGCTGCATCTTCTTTTCCAGTATTATGCCGTAGTTTTCATTTGGGATAAGAATATTGCCAAGCCTGTTCACCCCATGTTTATGAAGTTGTATGTCATCCATTGAAAAATCCCCATGATAGTAGTTTTTCCATGCCCTTGCGATATCATGGTCAAGTGTGCCTGAAGTTGTTATAACAACATCAATCATTTTTCTTTTCACAAGTTCCTTGATAACACCCCTACATCCTGTTGCAATTATGCATGCTGGAAATGAAAGGAATTTCACACAGTCCTTCTCTTTGAACATTTTCTCAAGAATGTCAATACCTGCACCTACCTTTTTTGCAGTGAAACCCCCTGATTTTTCCATCTGAGCAGCCAAATCATTTACTCCCATGTTTTTGGATATTTTGATATCCTCAACCTTTTTTCCCATTTTCATGTCTACCCTTTCTCCATTATGTTTAACTCAACAAGCTTTTTCCTGAGGATATGAAGCGCATTCGCATCATTTATACATTGTCTTTTTAGCTCATCGGTTTCACAGTTTTTCCATAGCAGTACAGGATCCTTATTTTTTTCATAATCAATACCAAGGTATCTGCAAACATCAGTCAATTTCCTAGACTTTAAAAGCAGGTTGTTTCTCACAGCATAATACAAATCAACATGCCTTCCTTTTTTATCAAAGTTTTTTTTGAACACCGCAAGCTCCGGCAGCATATCAAGAGCAAGAAGTCGAGTTATAATCATAGGATAATCAAATGAATAACCATTGTATGTGATTATTTTTGATGTGGGATGGCGTGCATTCAACCCTATCAAATCCCTGAGCATCTGTCTTAACAAAACTTTTTCTTCATCAGCATCTTTTATAACGTTCGCGCATACAATATTATCCTGCCCGACAACAGCGTAGCAGGTAATTACACCATCATCTGCATAAAGGGACGTTGTCTCTATGTCCAGAGCAATATGGTATGTCATTTTTATCACTATCGTTTTTTTATTTCGCAAGATTGCTGGGCAATCTTGCGATTCGCAGGAAATGTAATTTCCTGCTCTCTACAAAAATGCTCTGCATTTTTGTAGATACTTCGGAATTTTGCTACGCAAAATTCCTCGTATTCTGCGAACCTATCAGGGTGAGCAGATATGAGGAATTCCTGTGAATTCCGAAATATTCCAAATTGTTCGCTTCACTCCATTTGTAAATGCGGGAGGCCGGATTTTCTAGGCGTGAGCCTTGAAAATGAAGTGGAGGAGTTTACGACTCCACGCCATTTGAACCGGCGAAGTCCTACGACACAGGGTCCTAAGCCCTGCCCCTTAGACCAGGCTTGGGTACCCCCGCATCTTGAGTGAAAGCGAAAGATGCAAGGAATTTGCAGAAACAAATTCCGAAGCACGAGGAGATTTTCCGAAAGAAAATCTCCGAGCGCGTGGAATGACATAGTCATTCCACGCAGTACACAGAAATTTCCGAAGGAAATTTCTGTGAGCGCAGGGAATTGCTTTGCTATTCCCTGCAGTGCACAGATTTTCTGAAAGAAAATCTGTGAGCGCGAGGAAGGGCGAACCCTTCCTCGCATAGAGCAAAAATTTGCGAAAGGAATATTAGGATAAAAAAGGGGATGCTGATTTATATTACTTTCCACAAATTGTCTTTTCCCAAAAAAATTTCCTCTCAGGACTAGATCCTGAATGGATGGTAAAAATAAAGAACAAAAAAAGGCTCAAATGGGCTTTAAAGCAGTATGAAACCGGGAAAGAAGAACAGAAATACCTTGCCGAAGAAGTATTAGACATTACAGCAAGAAGGTTCAGACAGATTTACTCTGAATACAAAAAATTTAGGGGTGAGGTTCCTATGATAGGTAAGAATCTGGGCAGACCAAAGAAAACAATTCCTGAATCATATGAAACTGTTATTCTGGAAAAATATGAAAGGTATCGTTTGAACGCATTGTATCTTGAGAAGGTGATATACGCAGAAGACCGTGTAAGGATACCTCATAACACAATCCACAAGGTGTTGAAGAAACATGGCCTTGCAAAGAATGAAACAAGTAAGCAGAAAAGGAGAAAAAAATGGATTAGGTATGAAAGAAAACACAGCCTTTCTGCAGGGCATATGGATTGGCATGAACCATCTGGTGGACCAAGGGTATGTGCTGTGCTTGATGATGCAAGTAGAAAGATTCTTGCTGGTGGAGAGTTCGCTAATGCAACAGCAGAAAACAGCATTAAACTCGTAAAAGGAGTGTAATTGAGGAGTATGGGCATATTTGGGTTTTAAGGGAGTCTATCACGGATCATGGTTCACAGTTTTATGCTAACAGAAGGGATAAGAATGGGGAGGCAGATCATTCATTTGAGAAATTCCTAGAAGAAAACAGGATTAAGCATATACTTTGCAGGTATAATCATCCGCAGAGTAATGGGAAGATTGAAAAATGGTTTGATTTGTACAGGATTCATAGGGGGAGGTTTGAGACATTTGAAGAGTTCGTCGTTTGGTATAATCATCGGCCTCATGGTAGTCTTAATTTAAGAAGAGCTGAAACACCAGAGATGGCTTTTTGGAGGAAAATGCCGGAGGAGTATTACTATGGGCGGGCGATTAAATTTTTTGGGTGGTAAAAGTATGAAAATAGATAACTATATAAAAGAGGAAATAATTACAGGAAAAGACATTACTTTCCACAAATACAAAACTTTATCAATTATTGAGCATATTTCAGGGTATGGGGTTTGAAGATTTAACAGAGCTGGATAAAAAATTGTATGAATACATAAAAAATGGGGACTTTGTCTCAAAG
>Ga0210051_1001572_pt1 | contig 22951 bp, 8 predicted proteins | sample CryGey092014_all_FD_185464 | JGI IMG/M metagenome (GOLD analysis project Ga0210051, IMG submission 185464) | Groundwater microbial communities from aquifer - Crystal Geyser CG23_combo_of_CG06-09_8/20/14_all (SPAdes) (version 2) | ecosystem: Environmental > Aquatic > Deep subsurface > Groundwater ... | reverse complement strand
GATGCGATGAAACGGCTAATTTCTTCACGTTCTAATAGAGTGATTCTTTGATATTTAACCATTAGCAACCCCCTTTCTTCTGCTATTATAGCAGATTAAGGTGTTGCGTTAGCTACTTGAACCCAAGGGAGCGTCCCCGTTTTATGTTTTAGACCTGGGTAAGTAAAACAATATTTTTGCGGATACTCTCAAATACCGCTTCATCCCTATCCTCAAAAAGTTTCAATAAATCAATCATATCTAAATTTATACTTGTATTTTCTGCATAGTCGCCGCTGGTGCCGTAAATCTCTATCTTATCTTCATTAATATTAGGATATTGTTTTATCGCATCCGTTGCGGCGCCGATAGTGTCAAAAACTATGATTTGGTGCTCTTCCGGAAGACGAGTATTTAGCGCTGCAACCAATTCTTTTTCCTGCTCAGACGGCGCTTCCACTGCTATATATTGCGTATCTTTAAAAACGGTCTCCAGCAGGGTTGGCATAAACGCCAGTATTTCCGTACGAAACGCCAATGTCTTGGTTAATATCGCTGCCTGGCAGCCTTGTTTATACTCTTCCTGTACGCTTTCATCAATTGCATCGGCAAGCCTTGAGGCCTCAACAAGGAATCGGTTCATAACTATCTCTTTTGCGCGGCCTATGGTTACGACAATTTCATAACCATTGAATTCATCGCGGCGGGCACTGTGCTCATTAAATATTTCTCCGTTTACGCTAATTGTGCTCCCTGATTTATAGGCCAAAACTACCTTGCCTGCCTTATACCATATTTGCCACAAATCAAAATTTGATTTATGAGCTGCTGTCACACGCAACGGCACATCCTCATGTTTAAGCCCTAACATAACGGCAATTTCACGCACTTTTTCCAAAGTATCTGCGCCTTCGGCTTTGGCGCTTACAGCCTGATCTGTTTCTGTACTCACCTTGTTACTATCATCTTCCCGATCGTCTTCAGCAGGTGTTTCTTCTTTAGTTTGCGCCCTCATAAATCTTTCCCTGCGGCGGCTGTCCTGGCCTCTTAATCTATCACGCGTTTGACCTTTCGTATCCGCGCGGATGGTGGCTAATTGGCCTGACAAGGCCGATAAAGGATTCGGATATTCATCGCTGCCGGCGGCTACACGCACAACACTTACCGTCAAATCGCCGATTTTCGCAGATGCGAGCATTTCAAAATAGCGACTTTGTTGAACTGCCGCTCCTAATAACTTATTATCTTGCCCTGGCGCAATATCAATGATAAGTTTTTCTGCTGGAAAGTTATAATCTTTGCCGCCGAACACATATCTTTTTCTATAATGAGACAAAAACTCAACAAGCACATGCCCGTCAGGGCCGCTTAAAAACATATCCTGCTCTTTCTGCCTGTAAGTTGTTGCATATACCATTGACCGGGCATAAGTGATTAAACTGGTAATCCTCTGTGCCATATCCTTCAAAAAAGCTGTTTTTTCTTCCTCTGTCCACGTGCTCATTTTATCAGCTTCCTTTATCCAAACTTCATATGAATCAGGATCTTCGCTGCCAAAATATTTTTTAAGCATATACCCTGCTACACTATCAGGAAATTTCTGATAATGTTTAATCATATTATTAATATGATTTATTGACCAAGCCAAAAAATCATTGCCGGCTTGTTTAATTATTTCATCCGCTTGTGCGGCGTTTTTTTGCTGCAAATTTGTATAAAACTCATCTGCCCCGACAAGCTCTATATATTTTATTAGCATCATTGCCCTGTGATAACGAAAATTGCGCGTCCTGCCCTGTTCTATAAGCTCTACTTCTTTTTGCGGCCAAGCAAGCCCCCAACCCTTCCACCAATGTTCCCATATCTGACGGCACAACTGCGCTTTCCTATCCGCGTTAGCAGCGGATTGCAGCGCAGTACCGATTCCACCGGCAGCGGCTGTGTCGCTGTCCTGCCGCAGATTCTGCGGCGCGGCGAAACCTGCCTGCGTCAGGCAGAACATTGTTAATATTATCATTGCAATTACTTTTTTAAACACGTCTTGCCTCCTGTTTTATACATTTAAGCAGTTGCCAACCGTTTCACACCACAAAAAACACCCTTCTAGCGCCCTTGGCGTGAGGGGTTATGTTTTTATATTTTCTTATGTCCAATTATTCCTTTTCTTCCTCTAATCCCGGCAATGTAGGCTTGGTGTCATCCACATCAACATTCTCCGGCCTTGCCATTGGAGTATAGACCTCTTTTAATACTGATCTGTAAAGTTTCTTGTCGGTTGCCGTGGTAACGTTAGGCGCGACAACTACATACGCTATGCCTGCCTTTCTGAACAATTCAAGCAAGGTGTTTGTATGGTAGCCGCCGCATATAAGCACTGCCGGTTTCGGCGCATTGGGGTTTTTCGGTTTAAACGCGCCTGCCTCGCCTGTCAAAGGCGAAACCGGAAGGCGCGTATCCATTGTCTTGACCGAATTTGCCAGAAACGCGTTTTCCCTCTGCTTTGCCACGCCGTAAAAGCTGTCAATAAACGCAAAATGATTATCAAGCACCGTTGACTGCGTGTCAATATTGGTCGCTATGCCGAACCGCTTTGCCTGGCTGCTTAAAAATTCTTTCCATTGGATAATCTTAAACCTGTTTTTATTGTCTGTATAAAACTTCGTCTCATCTGGCGTAATCTTAATCTCTATAAGGCCCTCGAATGTCTCTATGCCTTTGGAGATAAAATACAGCTCCGACGCCTCCTTATTCCTGCCTATAAGCTTTTTATAAACGGCGTCTTCTAAAACGGGAAGCTCCTTAAACAGTTCCTCGTTGTCAATCTTGTCAAACACATTAAGGTAATCTATATAGGCAAACAGGTTGGGGTATATCTTCTCAACGCTTTTACCCTGCGGAAGTTGACCTTTTAAGTAGTTATAATATTCGGACTGCTTTATTTTATTGTCTTTTGCGTCCTGCGTCTTTGCGAGGCATTCTTTCAGCCTTGCCTGCGGCAGGGACCTTGTAAGGTATTCAAGCAGTTTGCCGCGCTCAAGCTCTGTTGCCTTCAGGTCTGTTTTCTGCTCCAGGGCAAGCGCTTCATCATACATCATCATATTTTCAATGCCCTGCTTCTTCAAACCCGCCTTTTCTCTTGCGTCAAAAAAGGACAACAGGTATACCGCGTAATCTTTGAATTTCATCTTCTCATCGGTGTAATCCTTTTTTTTGGCCTCAAGACCCATCAACTGCGGAGAATAAATCTTTTCTTTTAATGCGTCAGCTGTCTGGCGCAGGTTATCCAGCATAACCAGGTCCCTGTCGCGTATCTCATCCAGCTTCATAAAAGAACTCATATTGGCGTCGTAAAGTTCAGGCTTCTCTATGCCAAAGACGTCAACAGGGTATTCCTCAACTATATCAAGGTAATTTTCACCGCATATCTTGCCGTTTTTCAGATATTTATCCGCCACCTCTATGCGCTTATCCTTCGGCGCGTATTCCCTCATATAGGAAAGCGAATCCGAACGCGAGCCGCCTTCAACAAGTATCAAAGTAACGCCATACGCCTGATACAGGTATTCAAGCATCTTGGCGAGGTTCATCTGCGCCTCGTAATTACAGTGCGCGTCCTGGATGTGGATTATTATCTTGTCGTGAGCGGAATTATCATGCGGCCAATACTCTTTGACTGAACCGAATTCGGATGGGATCACAAGCTGTGACGGATATAAAAGGTCTGTGCGCGTAACCTTTGGCTTTGGCGGCTCTTTCGGTTTTTCCTCTTTCTTTGCCGGGGCCGACTTTGCTACCGGCTCAACCGCGGCCTTTACCGCAGGCTGCTGGGCCTTAAGTTCGGACTTTACCTCGGCCTGCGCGCCGTTTACCGCGCGCTTCTGAAATATATTCCTACGCTCGGTTTCAACGGCGTAAACGCAGTTCGTCAGCAAAAATACCACTGCGATTACAAAACCTAATATTTTTTTACGTAACATCTTGTCCTCCTTGTAGTTACAAAGGCGGTGCCTGGCACCGGGTATTCCGAGTATCATTACAATTGAAATAGCACGTTTTAACATATTAGTCTCCAATTTTTCCATTGTTAATCTTTTTGCATGAAAAATTGTTCCGAGTCCCTCGCCGCAAGTATTTAACACACTGGCGTCTCGGGACGAGGGACTTCCTTATAAAAATACCAAGGCTCATCTTGGCAGCCTTGGCTTTCAAATACGCGGTTGTCGGTTAGTTTCATTTATATTTAGTTTTTACAGGCATTGCTCGATGGTGTTGGCAAGAACCCTCAAACCTCTTTCAAGATAATCCTGGCTTGCCTGACTTTGGGCTGTTAGGCCCAGGGTATTAATCATTTCTACCAATGCTGCATATATATCCCCTGACTGCAAAACAACCACATTTATTTTAGTTGTCAGGGATTTGGGTAAACCGGTCTGCAAGGTATAAAGAGTCGGAAGAACATCGGCATTAATCTCTTCCGCTAATCTACTTACAGCTTCTTCAAAACTTGGATAATCTTCCATGCTTATTACATAACGTACCGCACCGCTTGCTCTAAGATTTTTCGCTTCTTCGGCTGTGTTTACAACTACGCCGAGCGGCACTGCGCCATTTATCAAAAGGGCTCTGAGCGCTGCCGCTGCGTCACCCGGAACTGTGCAATCCAAAATAACAGGCTTTCCTTTTTCTTCTGCGGACTGTAGATTTGCGGCAATCAGGCTGACTTTAGAGTTATAAGCCGCTACAGTCGGATCAAATAAAAGAACATCTGAATCAAAAACATCGCTATATCCCAGCCAATCCGTCATAATGCTTTTAATTTCTCCTTGCGGTATATATCTTGTTCTGCGGGCTATATGGCCTATGTCAGACGCATTTACCTTTGTCGTTATAGCGCCTTTCTGCCGCGCATATTCACTAATAGCCTCTTTTACTTTATTCACTTTGCCTTCCGGATATCCGGCCGCAGATGCAACAACTTTAGCGTTAAGCGCATCCAGGACATTTTTAATGTCTGTCATACCGTATGGTTTTCGTATAAAACTGATTATTTTACCTTCACTCAAAAGGCCTGCTATAATAGGATCGCCCTCGCTAAATCCGCCTGATGTCAAAACAGTCGGAATATTTGCTGCGCTTTCGCTCAACCTATTAATTAATTTAATTCCTGCGTTTTTGCCTTCATCGGTTTTACTCAAATCATTGTCGGTTAAAACTACGTCAAACTGATATGGCTCGGCTGCGGTAATCAGGTCAACCTCTGCTTTGTCGCGGGCAAATATTACAACAACATCATCCTCGCCAAGTTCTGGCAATGGCTCCATATTCCTGCGTACGACCATCTTTTTCCCATTATCTTCCAGCCAAATTTTAATAATCATTTCAAGAACTTGCCTGACAGCAGCTTCATCTTCTACGACTAGTATGCTCTTGAAATTTACGCCTGTCGCTGGCGCAACGGATTCCCAGCCGCCTTCGGTAGGCGTCAAAGCTTTTATTCTGGCCAGTTTTACCGGATCTATTCCTAGTTCTTCGCCGTACATAGTCAGTAATAAACATGCTACTCTCATTCTGGCCAAGGCAAGGCGTAGATTTGTATCATCTGCAAGTTGCTCATCTTCCGGTCTGCTTAAATTTTCTTTTGTATTTAAAAGAGGTGTGCCTTGCGAATCTATGGGCGTATCTTCCTTTAAACCAAAATATACACCGCCACGGCGTATTTTAGTCGCGTAATCCGAATCATTGGGATCGACATCTGCGTATTCGCTCCACCCTGCTTTCGCGAACCTCATGACTAATTCGCAGGCAATCTTTGCCGTAGCCCAGATTAAATGCGGCCTAAGGGCTTTTTTCGTTGCTTTGTCTTCACCTTTCAAAAACCCCTTCATAAAATTTTCAAAAATAGCTTTTTTTACAGTGACACTGGTTAAAGGCAGGCCTTTTGTCCATGGGTTTTCTCCGGCAGGATTTATTATAAATTGCACTGCGTCAGCAAAATCTATAAATCTCATACCCTCTAATTGTATGGTATCCCTGTCAATAACCACTTTGACATGAAGCGGTTCGCCTGTTACCGGGTCGACCTCCCACCCTAAATTATTGCCTTTCGGGTCACAGTCAGCCATTCTTTTCTTTGAAAATTTTTCAGGCAAAGGGCCATCGTAATCATTTGCCAGTAAACCTATGCTTCCATCCGGATTGGACGTAAGTTCCATAATTATAGCTATCAGTTGTAAAATTCTGTCTCTTTGTTCCCTGTATTTATTATGCGGATTTTGGATCAGCAAACCGGGTATCATGCGCGCTTTGCGTACTCTATCCCTTCTGCTTGGCAGAACTTCTGCAGTGCCTCTGGGCTGCCTCAGGGCTGGCCAATCTTCAACAGGCAAACTCAATAACTGTTGTATCTTCCTTTTGCTTAAACCCAAAAGCCTTCTTACTTCTTTTACATGTTTTACGGTATTATGATAATCAGGCAATGGTTCTTTATCAAGGGCCCTGCCCTCGGGAATATAAGTCAATAATTCATCAAAAAGTTTTATTCCATAAGCCGCTCTTTGCGCAGCCAATGCCCTGTATTTCTGCGGAATCTCGTCAAAATCCTGGAAGAATTTGGCATCCGAAAATTCCATAACCCTTACTACTCTTACGATATTACCAGTTTGATCCTTCTTATATAATTGTTTACGCCCTTCCAGTTCCCGCAATTTGCTATCAACAAGGTTGCAATATTTGAGAGGAACCATCTGCTCAAACTTTTTTCTTACATTTGGGTCAGGATGATTATGGACAATATTTTCAGCCATTTCTACGGAAACTATCTGATATTCTATTGCTTCCGGATCAAAAAAATCTCCGAGATCCTGATAAACAAAAACTCTGTCAGCATCTTTATCTATAATAAAAAATGTTTTGTTTATACGGCCATATGGGTCTACAACAACCATGCAATTTTTTAATTCAACATCTGTCTTAAATTTTTTTGCGTTAGCTATAATCGGTTTTGCTTGACTTGCAGAAAGAACATCGTAGTTTTCAGGTATGCCGTAATTGTTAGGGCCTATTTTTTTGGCCTTGCCTTTTGCATCGGCTGTTACTCGCTCTGCTATTTTCCTGGCTTCCTCAGCCGTTCTTATAACTTTATATTTTTCATCTGCGGGGAAAATCCTTTCAGCGCCGGCAGTATCCACAACCACATCCAGACTAAAAGTACCTGGTTTAGCTCCAGGCCTGGATGTATAGGCTAAAATAACTCCTTCGCTGTCCGGCAAATATCTGACATCTGTAAAAGAACACCTGGTGCCTTCAAATGTTATAGTTTGTTTCAGATTACCGTCACTGCCAAAACATGCAGGGTTAAATCCGAACACCTCTGCTATGGCTTTGTTTTCTTTTTTCTGCTCTTCCTGCTTTTGTTTTTTCAGCCTTTGCGCTCTTGTTTCTCCATCTGCGCGGGCTGTAGCAGGCACTAGCCTTAGAGTATCTAAAGCAACGTTCGTTCTGTCCGGCACATATACTATTTCATAATTTTCTGTGCCCATCCTCAACGCTTCCTTCACAGTATTAGTATCCAGTAAATCCAGGTGGCCCAGTTCCTGTAAATATGTTAATAAATCTTCAAATCTGGCCATATATGTTGTAAGAGGCTGCGGGTCTTGGCCTTCCAACAATTGTTGCATTATTGGAAAAGCATAGTCAGTTAAATAAGTGTCCCTGTTTTTTACCAAGTTAGCCAACCTGTCATACATCACGCTGAAAGCTGCTAAATTAGTACTGAGTTCTTGCATTTGCTGGACATCGGGTTTTCCCTTAACCGATAAAATGGTGAGCACTGTTATTGTAACAGTATGCCGCCCTGCGCTGGCTGCAATAACAGGAACCCCGCGTATTTCATCGCCGATTCCTCTAGCGCGGTGATCCTCTCCTGCATTATATTCGCGCAAGGCATAAGATATCCCTGTCTGGGTAAATAAAAACGCAAGTACTGTAATTGTTGCTATAGCGCGTATTTTCATTAGGTTATTCATTTCTCCTCCGTTTCAGTGTTCAGTGCACAGGGTTCAGTGGACAGTGAGGATTACAATCTATGTTTGAGACTTTTTTCTAAAACGCCTATCATTCTGCTAATTTCTTCATAATCGCAAAGAAGCTCTTTATATTCCTTGTCTTTTAAATATCCTAGATCATGAGCAAGAAGTAAAAGATACTTTGTTTCCTCTAAGGATGCATCAGCAATATTAATAAAATGCAAATAATCTCTTGTCGTTCTTCTCTTAAATCCCTCAACGATATTAGTAGGTATTGCCGAACTAGATCTTCTAATTTGAGAAACTATGCCAAATTTCTCCTCTTTTGGAAATATTTTAGTTGCTTTATATATCTCCAACGTTAATTTATGCGCTTTTTGCCAAACTATTAAGTCTTTAAATGTTTTTACATTCATTTTTCACTGAACACTGTTCACTGTCCACTGGGTACTTCCTTATTCTCCTTATTGCTCTGCTGCCTTAATAAACCCGGGAGCGTTGGTTTTGCAATCGGTTGAATCACTTCCACCTGGCCTGCCATTGGCGTGTAAACCTCTTTAAGCACTGTCCTATACAAATTTTTATCGGTTGCGGTTGTTACATTCGGCGCAACCACTACATAAGCAATGCCCTGTTTTTTGAATAAATTCATAAGCGTTGATGTGTGATATCCGCCGCAGATTAATACAGCTATCTTTGGCGCGTTCGGATTCTGTGGTTTAAATGCCGCTTTTTCGCCAGTTAAAGGCGAGACAGGCAATCTTTCGTTCATTGCCTTTATAGTGTTGGCTGCAAAGGCATATTCTCTTTGTAATGCAATATCGTAAAAATTATCCACAAACGCAAGATGATTGTCCAGCGGATTTGAATTAACATCTATATTAGTTGAGATGTTGTGGCGCTTGGCTTGTTTTGCAAGAAAATTTTTCCACTCTTTTATATTGAATTTTTTCTTGTTTTCGGTATAGAACCTCGTTTCATCAGGTGTAATCTTTATCTCTACAAGGCCTTCAAACGTCTCTATGCCTCTTGAGATAAAATAAAGTTCACGGGCATCGCCATTGCGGCCTATTAATTTATTGTAGATATAATCCTCAAACTGTGGTAGTTCCTTGAACAGGTCTTCATTGTCAATCTTGTCAAACACATTAAGGTAATCTATATAGGCAAAGAGATTTGGATATATTTTTTCCACTGATTTACCTTGAGGCAAAAGCGATTTTAAATAATTGTAATATTCGGATTGCTTTATTTTTTCGTCTTTCGCAGCCTGGGTCTTGGCAAGGCATTCTTTTAATTTTGCCTGCGGCAGGGTCTTAGTCAGGTATTCAAGCAGCTTGGAGCGCTCAAGCTCAGTTTTCTTAAGGTCTGTTTTCTTTTCAAGTTCCAGCGCCTGATTATAAAGCGCTATATTTTCAAGGTCCTGCTTTTTAAGGGCGGCTTCTTCTCTATCATTTGTGAATGAGAGCAGATAAATGGTGTAATCCTTAAATTTCATTTTCTCATCTGTGTAATCTTTTTTCTTTTTTTCGACGTCAAGCAGCTGGTTTGAATAAATCTTTTCTTTTAAGGCATTGGCTGTTTGTTTTAAATTGTCAAGAAGTATCAGGTCTTTATCCCTTATTTCATCTAGCTTTAAGAATGAATTCATGTTTGCGTCATAAAGCTCAGGCTTTTCAATGCCAAAGACGTCTATCGGATAATCTTCCACTATATCAAGATAGTTCTCTCCGCATATCTTCCCGCTTTTTAGGTACTTATCGGCAACTTCTGTGCGTTTTTCTTTTGGCGCGTATTCACGCATATAAGACAGCGAATCCGAGCGCGAACCGCCTTCAACCAGGATAAGCGTTGCGCCATGCGCCTGATACAGGTATTCAAGCATCTTTGCGAGGTTCATCTGCGCTTCGTAATTACAGTGGGCATCCTGGATATGTATTATTATCTTTGACTGTGCACTGTTCACTGTGCCCTGTTCACTGGTATGCGGCCAATGTTCCTTAACAGAGCCAAATTCAGCTGGTATGCTTAACTGCCCGGGATTCATTAAATCAGTGCGGATTATTTTCGGCTTTTCAAGTTCTTTCTTTACTGATTTGGCAACGGTTTTTTTAACAGGCTTTATATTGGCTTTTGATGATTTCTTTTCAATAACCGGCGTTACTTGCTTTCTCTGAAATATGTTGCGGCGCGGAGAATCAGCCGCAAACGCGCAGTTGACGAATAAGAATATAGCAAGAATGGCAAATCCTGATATTTTTTTCCGTAACATATTGTCCTCCTTGTGGTTACAACGCGGTGCCTGGCACCAAACGATTATACTGATTCAGCTAAAGTGACGGCCTTTTGGTAAACCGCCCACTCTGCATCGTTAATTGTAACGCCTGAAATTTTCAAGTTATCACTATTTAAAATATTTACCAAGTCCGCGCCGGTATTTATTGACGGCGTTTTGAGTTGTGTTATAACTATACCGCCTAAATCTTTTAATTTATAGGTACTGACAGTATCGCCTCTGTTTCCTTTGTAGTATAAAACGCTTGTTATGTCAACAAAATTCGCTTTTAAATACTTAACTGCTTCTTCTATGGCCGGGCCGTCATCAATTTGAAATAGTTGTATGCAACTTTCGGGAATGCCCGGCATTTTTGCCTTCGCTAAATTATCTCTAATGGCCTGACTGTCGGTTAAAACAGCAACCGGCACGCCTGCCTTTGCCGCCAGAATCGCAATAGCCAAGTCGCTCTTGCTGTTCTCGTCAACATATACGATTAATCCTTTTTCAGCGCTTGACCTTGCGCTTTTCAAAGACGACTCTTCGTAAGCCCTGATAAAATCTTCCTTCAAGGCCTGAGTATCCGTGCCGGCTGAGGCGGCGGCTGTTTGAGCCTTCTGCGCGCCCGGTTGCCAGGTGTATTTGCCGGTCTTATTGTCATATGCCCATTTGCCTTCCGTGAACTTGAGCGCACCTTCTTCCGCGCTATAGCGCAGGCGCCAGCGTCCGTCAAGGTTCTCAAAGGCAGTAACCAGCCCCTCTAAAAGCTGTTTGCGCGAATAAGCGCTTTCATTAATTTGGGCTGTATCGCTTGATCCAAGAAACTCTTTTAATTCGGCTGTTACTTCGGCCAGTTTTTCTTTCAATCCTTGCCTGTCGCCGGCATCTTTAAAATCTTTTTCAAACATAAGTATAACATCATCTATTGAATTGGATAAATCGGCTTTTATATCACTGTCTAATAAATCCGCAATTCTTCCTATCAGCTGTAAGCATGCCTGTTCAACGATATAACCCACTGCCCATTTATCTGCTTCAGGCGTTGCCTTCATCGTATAGCTTAAGATATGCCTCATCACAAAGGATGGCCCAAGCCGCGACAATACGCCGCCTAAGGTTTTATTTTTAACCCCAGGCCCTGCGCTGAAGGTTAAAGGCAGGAGTTTTTCGCCGTCGTTTAAACCGCCCTTCGTAAATGAAAGTTCAACCTTGCATTCTTTTCCGACTAAGCTTTCGCCGCCAAAGAAACTTCCGGTCACAACAGTTGTAGGCCTGCCGTTAACAACCGCGTCTATCCTTGTGCCTGCGCCGTGCGTAATCGGCATAAAAAGCATGGCTGTTTTTTGTCCGACCTTGATTAGATAAGGCAGTATTTTTTCTCCTCTAATCTCGGTCCAGAAATGAGGATCTCTTGCATTCGCGCCCCATTCGCTGTCTTCAATCAGGCCGCCTATTTGATTATTAGAGCCAGACGTTGTTACATTTGAAACAACAGAAAACGGTTCCAATACGGTAGCCGTGCCCAAATTAGAGCCGTTGATTATCGCAGTAACAGAACCGTTTGTCTTATCGCCGACCTCGGAACGCCCCGATACCTTAAAATAAGCAAGCTCTACGTTATTACCCACTATACTGGTATCCTTTACCATTCCTTTTGAAAGTTTACATCCGTTGCCTACGAATGTGCCTGGCTCCATTATTATATTAAACAGCATAGAGCCATCGCCTACCTTTGCATTCGCGCCTATTTCACTGCCTCCGGAAAGTACTGTATTCGCGCCTATCTCTGCGCCTGCGCGCACAGTGCAATTCGGGCCGATAACAGCGCCTGAGCCTATAACAACGCCCTCCTCAATAATAGCAGACGACGCCGCTGAAAAACCGGCGTTTTCAACAGCAAAGTTGCCCTGTTGCATGAGTAAAGCCCTTTTTTGCAGTAGTTCTAATTCTTCTTGGGTAAACGGTGGTTCCCATTGGTTTCTCGGGTATTCCTTTCCTTCTTGAGCAGACATCAACTCAACTAATGTAAATTGTTTACTAATATCTCCGGCATATACGCCCTTGCCGGATTCAAAAGGCATATTTTTCCACATTCCTGTTACAGTTTTTTTAAAATGCATCGGCTCTCCGTTATCGTCAAATTTCCACGCGCCGGATAAAAGGTGTTTTTGAAGCAGGGCTATGCCGTTTTCAATTTGCACCTTTCTTGCTTCTGATTTTTTATCGGTTTTTGTTTTAAGCGTGCCTAATTCATCTTGTAACAACTTAATCTCTGTCGCTATTGACAGCTCTACAAAATCCTTAAGCTGGCCTTTATCGCCTTCGGGCAAATAATCAACCGCTAACTCCATTTGCGCCAGTATAGCGGCATAGGAATGTTCCAATATCCAGCCGATGTCTTCTTTTGACGGGCTTAGGCCCCTGCGCCTTGCAAACGCGCCTATCCTGCCCCACGCCTCGCCGTCAACGCCTTCTTCCTCAACTTTTCCCGGTATATAGGAAAATGGCCCTGTTATTGTCCTGTCAACCTTGTTAAGCACATCCTGTGTTGTGTTAAGCGGCTCGCGCGGCGAGCTATAGTCAAGCGCGCCTATAATCTTGGCGCCTGGCCCGAATATGCCGAACGGCGCAAAAAACAATATGCCGTGCCCGCTCTTTTCCTTTCCTGTAATTCTGTCAATTTCATTTTGGCTTGGGTCAAGCGTGCCGGAAAACTCCAAGGCAATAGAATCAGCTCCACGCATAAATATATGAGGTATATTCCATTCTCTCCAGTCCTGCGCGGCTTCGTCCCATGTTACCGCCTTGCCGTGAAAACCCTCTACATAGGTTACATAACGTTCAGCGCCATAACCGCGCGGGCATATTTGCATATTTGGTTCATTTGACACAAAATCAGTTACTTCTACAACCCCGGTAAGAGTTTGTACGGTTTGTCTTTCTTCATTAACAGTAAAGCTATAATTACCGATCGTTGCGCCAGGCCCTGTTTTGGCTAATTGAAGCTTGGCAGGCCATATTCTGTTGTTTTCACCGACCTCTGCGTCAGCAATAAACACAGGGAACCCGTCTTTAGGAACCGTAATCGTTTCTCTGCCCACAATCGCGTTCAACACAACGGCGTCGTCAATTTCGCATCCCGGCATAATCTCTGTCGACCGGCTAGATACCCTGTAAGGACTGCCTGCGCTTAACTCCCACTCTTCTTTTCTTTCAGGGTCAAAGCGCAATAATGAAAAACCTACCGCAGTATAACCGTTTGGTTCTTGCATTGCGCGCACAGGCGTATTATCTACAAAACTGCCTGTTACAATAGATCCTTTTTCAATAACTGTATTACTGCCGGAAACTAAACAGTTGCCGCTTAAAAATCCGGTAATTTTACTAAGGTCTACGCCGTCAGAAATCATCGTACCTTCCGGCGTCACCCACCAACTCCCTAACGCCTCCCACCCGCGCTCTCTTGCGATTTCCGCGTTTGTCCCGCTTGCCGACGCGGAGGCAGGCGCAGACAATGTAAGCGGCGCGCCTGCGGTAACGCCTGTAATCTTTTTAGCAATATTATTTTTATATCTAGTATTTAGGTCCTCAAATAACAACGAACCCATATCATCCGGGTCCACAAGCTGAACAGCGTCTTCGGGAATTAAACCATACCTGGCAATCCTTAGAAACTCTTTTTCTACGCGCTCCCTGGTCAGGCCAAAATCCGTTCCGGCCGCTTTTTCTATGTCGTCCAATATAGCCGCCGCTTTTTTATATTCATCTTTCAGGGCCAAAATGCGCGCTATATTATTTTTGGCAAATCTCATCAAAGGATGTTCAAGCGCCTCTGTAGTAGGCCTGCTGTAATGGCCTATGATTAAATCTAATACATTTTTCGCTATATCCAAATTTGACACTTCAGGGGTTCCTATTTGTAATAACGCGGTATCAACCGTCTCATTGATGAGGCTCGGAATAGTTTCTGCCGGTAATCGGTCACATAACCTATCCAAGTCAGAAACTATTTGATTGCCAAGAGTAGACCCCAGATCAGCTGGCAGCTCATCGCCCATGTTTTCATTGAAAGGCATTGCAGTTATGGAGGCAAGGTGCATTAAATCTCCCGTATCGCCTATATTAATATCTTCTGATTCAAGCTTACCCTTAGCTTTCTCAAAATCCAGATTTAATGCGGCTATTTTTTCTTTAATCATTCCAAAATGTTCCATGCTTGCTTCAAGCGTCAAAAGATGCACAGCTACAAGGGCGGCCATAGTGCCGACAAGCGAATGATCCATATGCGGTACAGATATAATCACATCTACAAACTGATTCTGCCGCGCCTCCCTAACAAGGTCTTCATCGTCTTCGTTAACAAATACTATAACCGATCCAGATTTTGAGCGCGGTTTAAGTTCATTAAGGACCTGGAAATTCTGCCTTTTTACCCTTGGGTCGGTGGGGCAAAATACAATATCTACGTCCGCAGATTGTTTAGTCGCATAGGGCCCGTGTTTACCAAGGTTAGATGCAATAGAGTTAATGCCTGGTATCCCTAATTCCTCTTCTACCTTTAATTTTGCCTCATCGCATACAGCTTTGTATTCCAATAAGCCGTAGAAAGTTACCCTTGGGTCCTTATCATTATGCCTGGGATTACGTAAGATATGGCCTACGGCTTTCAAGATTTTTACATATAGACAGTTTTCTTCGCCTTCTTTTGCCTGTGCTTTCTTGTAACCCAAATCAACTATTTTTCCGCGTTTTTCAAGCCTGCCGCTTTTAGCCATCACAAGTTCCGGTTCTCCCTTGACGCGAACCCTTTCCATCTGAACCCGGCGGCCAAAATCATCCTCTTCAGTAACAGCTTTACCGTTTTCGTCGCGGACTATGTATTTGATAAACATCCCATTTTCAGGGCCTTCTTCGCCTTTTCGCAGGGCCTCAAGGCTGCCTTTGCCTAACAAAACCTCAATTGCCTCTCCTACCTCTCTTGTTTTGACTCTAGCCTTTTTTTCGGCATCGGCGCGCCTTTGAACAGCGGCAGTATTATCAATTATGCCTTCCGCAAGATCCTGATCAATAACAGCGAGTTCTTTTTTGAACTCTACTTCAATAAGCGCAATTTGCACTGCCATCATCGCAGTGGTTAAAGACGCTGTCGCGGCAACAACTGATTCAAAATTGGCGATGGTATAGATCTGTCCGTCCGTAAGATTGTTTATAACTGTTCCGGGCACATTGCTGAATGATGACGTAAGTATATCAGCCCTTTGAAGGAGAAGCTCATTCTGGCGCTCCATGGCTTTACGTTCCGATTCACCAAGATTTCCAATCTTCTCTTCCAACCTGCCTCTTTGTATGAGCGCTTTTACCAGATTAGCTCTTTTGGCTTTGACATTGCTTCCATTATTATGCTCCCTAAATAAAAGATTGGTAGTTTTTTTGCAAGTTATTAATTCTTCCTGTAAAGCTTCTTTTTCGCCTTTATATTTTGCTTCAAACGCTCTTCGGCGGTTTTGAATAGTTTCTTCGGCCGCTGTCTTTAATTTTTTACTCAAATCATCTATCATCCTCAAGGTATCGGCTATTTCCTGCGTCTCTCCGCTGTTTGATATAGCTGATACCATTATCCTGCCTTGGCCGGAGGATATATCTGTCAAAAATTTATCAGTATTCGCCATAACCTGCCTGCCATCCCGCACATGAAATCTTATACCGGTTTCAGAAGCGTTCAAAATGGATATTATTTGAGCGAGATGGTTTGATGTGCCTATACCTATTAAATACCAGTCAGTTATGCCTGCCAAATCTTCGTCTTTAAACGGGAAACCCGATAAATTAGGCAGGCCTGTTTCCATATCAACCAGAGTTTTATATGTCCTCTGCCATGAATACCGTTGATTATATATCTCCTGCTGAAGCCATGTGGGGTATTTTTGTTTAAACCCAAGCCTGTCCACCAGTACGGTTTTGGGCTCTTTCTCTACCTGCCGGCCTTCGGCGGCGTCTATAAAACGCACATTGCCTTCGCTGCCCATAACAGCTATTTCCATAGCGCCTATCGTAATTATATCAAGTAACCCTCTGCCATAGCTGTTTAACTGTTCGTCAGGGTGCTGCCTGCTGAACCTGCGCGCAAAGGCCCTGTTTTCAGAAGAGGTTACCCTTATTCCTGTTTTTTCATCTTTAGGCGAAACAATCAAATTGCCTCCTCTGATGCCTCGCGCCATAACAACTTCATCGCTTTTATTGGAAAGCACGCAAACTGCTATCTCGCTGTATTTTTCCTGGTTGAAAAAATCATTTATTATAGCCCCATCTGAATCAAAGGCGGATATTGCTTCGTAAATATTACGCTTGAGGTCCATAATATTATCATACATCTCCGGAGCAACAAGCGCCTGAAGCCGCAGTATATAAGCGCAATGCTTGGCATATTCGATGGCTTGCTGGCGGGATATTTCTTCATCTGTTACTTTTTCCAAGATGCCGGCTACTTCCTGCATCTGCTGCTCAAGCGAAGAATCACCTGCCATATTTTCTTTATGCAAATAATCCGCATACCATTTTAAAATCTTTTTCATAAAATCTATGAGAAATTCTTGCAAAGCAGCTCTGGCTTGCTCATTAACAGTATCCGATTCTAATACCTCTATCGCATTATTTAAACTTTCTACATAATAAAAGGCCTGCATAGCGCGTCTGACCGCTATATTCAACGCAACCGGTCTATCCCTTTTTCCTTTTGACATTAGCGCCACTATATAGGCAAATCGTTCAGAATCTGTTTGTCCGTCAAACGAAAAACGAGGGCCTTCCATGTCAGGCGCCTGCATAATCTGTAAAAGTATAGGTTCCCACGCGGTTATATTTTCTAAATTGCCGTTGTGCCCTAAATTAAGTTCCAGGCCTATTTTTCTGTTAACTGCCCTGAAAAGATGAGTATTTTCATCTGTAACAGGCCCCTGGGAAGCCCATCTTGTGTGAGCGCCTCCTTTTTGTTTTATCTTTACTCTTATGAACCCGGTTTCTTCGTTTCCCAATGTTATTATTTGCTCTCCTGTTTGTTTATCATATTCCATTTTGGCGCCGTCTGATATTTTAAGGGTCTCCTCTGCGTAAGACTGTTCTATATCAAAAATCAGCTGCTGCTTTGCCTGTTCAATGACTCCGCCTCCTATTATAGCGGCATTGCCTTTTTTCTTTGCCGAATGGATAAGCATACTTCCCGCACGGATGATTTTTTTTGCATTTCCAAGTGCGTCTTTTACTGCCCAATTAACGCCGTCAAGCGATGATTCAATAGCGACAATCTTGCTTGATACCGCAATCCCAAAGCCGTCATAACCGCCGCTTAACTGATAAAATGTCTGCTCAAGAAGGCCTTCATATACATCGCCTTCCACTTGAGCAGTCAGCCTGCAATGGTTGTCAGCGCCAGGCAGGTCCCTCGTAATTTCGTAATGCTGGTTTGGGCTTAATCCTGGAAAACGCTGGTCAAATCTTCCGACTGCGGTAGTAACGGTTAGCGGGCTGGTGGATACCGTTTGGCTGCCTTTGGCGCTTAATGCTGTTTGAAACTCGGTGCCAACTCTTGTAACCTCTACCATTATTTGGGCAAAACTGCCGTTAAGATAGTCAAAATCCCTGTTTACCGCCTCGCGTATAACGCGTTCTATTTCAGCTGGATTTTGCATGAGATATTTATAGAGGCCGTCTTTCTGGACACCGCTTATAGAAACAGTTTTTTCTGCGCGCCAAACATATTGAAAATAGAGGTAAACTGCGGCTGATCGCATATCTGCGCCTATTGTTTCTCTATTTGCGCTGCTTTCTGTAACAGTATCTCTAAATTTTCTACCAAGGGCAGTAAATGCGGACACTACCTGAGTTAATAAACCATGCAGTTCTTCTGCATCTGCCTTGCCGCCTTTATGGGCTGATTCATGTTTATGGATAAATTCTGCGAGTTCGCCTGCCAATGAAGGAGATACTGCTTCTATCCTTGCAAAATCGCCAAGAAAGTCCTCAAAGACGTACAATGCCGGGGTTTTTTCGCCTTGTTCTTTTTTATCCGTAAAAACAGGCATTAATGCCATTTCGCTTCCGTGGGTAACCACGCCGATATTATCGCCCATCATATGCTGAAAGCGCCTGTATGCTGCCAATGAACTTGGGTCAAGCCGTGATGCCGCAAATAAAGGATCGGTAATAGCCAAAAAATCTCTGAGACCCGCATTTGCGTCTGGTTTCTGCAAACCCAGCCCTAGGGCATTTCCTATAGCGCTACCAGTTGTTTGTTGTTGAACTGCCTGCGGCGCGCGCAGGTTGCGCCCGTAAATCGGCGCGGCGAGGCCGGACTGGGTCAGTAAAAAGACGGACAATGTTACGATTGCGGTTGATTTTATTACTATGGATTTTAATGCGAGGCGCATGGCAAATCCCTCCGATTAAGTGATTTTAGAAAAAAAATTCCGTTGATAAAATGTTTTTACAAACATTTCTCAAGCCCTGCTGAAGACGCTGTTGTAACAACTGGAACTTGCCTTGGCTGGATTGTTAAAGTGTTCCCTGTAACATTCATATTATACAATATATCGCCCAATCTGTCAAGAAATCATACCGCTGCCGCAATTTTTGCGGCGGATAACTCAACCCCGCCGTTAAAACAGTTTAGCACATCTTCCTTTTTGTAGCGCCATTGCCTGCCGATCTTAAAACCTTTTATCCGGCCTGTCTTGGTAAGCCGGTAAAGCGTTGATAAAGGCACCCTTAAGATATTGCTGGTTTCTTTGGCTGTTAAAATAATAGGTTCGTTCATATTATAAGCATACTTCCAATATCACATGTCCATATTCTTCTGTTTCACTGTTCCAGCCTGCACTAGCCCTTATCGTCATTGCCTTTATCCATATAACCTGCCTGAAGGCCCGCGCTATAGCGATATTTCTGGCATATTTTATTCCAGCGCCTGAAGCAGCTGCTGAAGAACCCGCATCTTTTGCCGCAGGGCCCTTAAGCGCTTCATCTATTGCTTCGCCCAAGTCAACTCCAGGCTTATATATAACACATCGCATAAAAGACTTTGTGCCATATTGCTCAACATCTTCTATTAAGACGGCTTGAGCGCGTAAAATTTCCACATCCAACACTTCATCGGCCTTTTCTAACGCCGCTTTATACATATCCTGATGCGGCTTCAGCTGGCCTACTTTATAAGAAGCTACGTATCCTTTAAAAAGCCCCATAACATCCGAGAATTCTATGTTTAAAAATTCTGTGTCAATCTCGCTGGTATTTGTCAGGGCAATCAGCGTATAACCTTCGGCTTTAAGCCTTTCGGCAACCTTTATATTTTCATCGATCTTTGTGTATTTATTCGTATATATACGCTCAAAATCTTCTTTTTCCAGACACGTTCCAATTTCATCATTATCACGAAGCCACATGTTTAGTCCTTCTAAATATTCTTCTTTACTTAACTTACCGGTTTCAAAATCTATCATAATTTCGCCTGTAACATATTTTTTAATGCTTTCTACTGTTTTTTCATTTGTAACGCCAAGTTGTTCAGCGATATTTTTCGCAACGAGATCATAATCACATTCGAGCAGGACGCCTCCGATATCAAAAAATATCACCTTTATATCCGGCATCTCGGCCTGCCTTGGCAGTTTTTGAACCACCGGTTTTTGAACTAACGGCGCAGGCGCTTTACGTGAAAGAAAATCTTCGTAAGCCTTTGTTGCCTCTCTATATATACGCAAGCCAACCTTCGCTAAATATAAACCTAACGATATAGAAAAGAATAAAGGTATCCCCAGATAAATCAGCATGCCTATCAATTCATTGCCTGCGGCATCGGCTGATGCCTCTCCTCGCATAAACGAATAGAATGACTTAAACACCTCCCTTAAGCTTCGCGGCGGCTTAAAACCCTCAAGCTCTTCTAATCTTTGCTTTATCGGCCTTAATTCCTCAAGCGCATCCCTCATGCCTTTATATATCGTAAGAAAACTCATTCCGCGGTCGGCATAGCTTCTTGCGAATTTTATAATATGCCACTGGTCGCCTCCTTCTTCCAATTTACCTATCGCCTCCTCCATAGCCTTATCAAAATCATCCCTGACATCCGTATTATCAAACACCCACTCCCTTAATCTGGTTTCCCCGGCGTTAAACCCTGCCAAGGCAAACTCCATCCTGGCGTCGGCGTCTGTAACGCCGTATTTGTCCTCAAATCTCTTCAATAAATAAACCATATAAGCGGCTGCTGCCTGAATATTCTGGTTTGGGTCAAAATAATCAAAATCGTCCATGCTGTTGCCAAGCGTAGTCTCCCAACCCTCTTTTGCCGCGTCGGCTCCAAGCTGCGTAATGCCTTTAAAGCAAAGGTTGCCGAAGACAGCATATTTATTAAAATACAGCGTCTCTATACCTATAAGCATCTTGGTAAGCAGAAGCGCGCGCGCCTGCCGCAATATTTCCCGCTCTTTCTCTTCCTCTCTCTTTTCTTCTTCTTTTTCTTTCGCGCCTTTTCTCCTTAAAAATTCCTTCAGCTTAGGCTCAATCTCAATAAAGGCCTTATTCACCTGAAGCTGGGCCGTTTCACTCTGCTCTTTTAAATCCGCATAATCATAGCCCCCTGACTTCCTGCTAAAAGCGCGCGATATCTCATCAATAACAGGTTCTACGCCAAAGGCCTTTCTGGAACACGCCGCGGTTAATGCCTCGCTTACCATAGACAACGCATCTTTCTCTTTTTCAGAATCAGGCCTGCGGGTCTCTGAAGGCGGCTTATTGCTTCTACCGTGATATATATCATACCCAAAGTATTGGCGCTGTTTCAACATAACAGATTTCCTGAATGCCTCTATAACTTTAAGGCTTTTGTATTTAGGCCTTACCCCTGCCATATACAAAAGAAGCATTGTAAGATTGCATTTATCATTGTTATAAGACGAGCAGTATCTGGGATCGTTAACAATATAATCCCTTTCCGGATGTTTCGATGAATTAATACCCCGTATCCCATCCAGTATTTTGGCAGAATGCAAAGCCAGCTTATGCCTGAAATCCCTCTTCAACCTCTCTATCTCTTCAGCCCTTTTATCAGGCAGTATTTTAGATTCAACATAGGAGGCATTATGAAGCAATGCGGCGCCTGCCCCTGAGCCGATAAGAAAATCCCTGCGGTTTAAGCCTGGATTATCAGGCCGCGTGGCTATTTCTACAGGACGTTTTTCCGCAGGTGGAGTTATGCCTTTATGGATCGCAGTTGTTACGGCATTGAAGGCGGTCCAGGAGGAAACAACTGCCGATATGTAAAAAAGCGCCATTGCTATATCATGGTTATACATCACAGGCAAAAGCACGCCAAATAAAATTGGCGCGGAAAAAAGCGCGGAAACAGCAAGCCCGAGCGCCGCGGATTTAATATACAGCGCCGGCCTTGCCACTTTTGAAGCATTGTCAGAAAGAAAATAACCTATGAGCCCGGAAACAGGTATCCACAGAAATAAAAACAGCCATGCCGCTTTCTGGCTAAAAACAACAGGTTGAAAATCATATATATGCCCTAAAAACGCCATGGTTACAGCCGAACCTGCGATTGATCCGAGCGCTGCCGTGCAATAAAGAGCAAACCCTTTGATTTTACTTCCTGACTGCCAGCCAATATCCCATACCACCCTGTTTACTGCATAAAGCAGCAGCAATATCGAAGAAAACAACAGGCCATTTTCTGTATGGTAGGCAACCGGATTAAAGGCATATCTGTCCATGCCGAATATAACGCCGGCGCACACGGCAAACATGCCTGCTGAGGCAACAAGATAATCCCTGGTAATGGCAAATAAAGATAAAAACATTGGTATGATTACTGAAAAAAGCGGATAGGGAATGCTTGACTGATAGCGCGAAAACATAGCAAGCGTTACGCCGGACAATACGGCTGTAGCGGCGATTTTCACTGTTTGCCACACATCTATGCCTGGCGCGCTATCGCCTATAGCAGGCGCTTGTACAGCCATGACAGCCTGCAGGCCTATTTGCGGGCCGGCAGACTCCCTGAACTGCTTAAGCCGCAGGCACGATGCCTGCGCCTGTGGCCCTGCAGCCCATGCCGCCTGCTGCCACAGAAAGCACACACACACTATTATGGCTATTATTCTTATTGTTTTGTGTTTTGGATTGAATATCATTTTCTCGCCATTATCGCCATTATCGCCAAAAACATGTATAAAAATCGCCCTTTTGAAACCCTTATCATCCCTTATAAACCCCTATTCGACAACTTATTCTGCTATATATATAACAGCCAAAAGTCAGTTTTATTCCCATCTATTTCTACCTTTTTTCTACCCTTAACAACATAATTGAATTAGGGACCGTTTCAAAACCCCCGTTCAACCTGCTTTAAAGTTAAGATTGAACCTGTCCCTGGCTTTTGTGCTTAAACTATCTACAAAGGGACACTTTCCGCTTTGGCTCCGGAGCAGGTTGAAGCGAGGTTTTGAAACGATCCAAGTTTGTTACAAGTTTGTTAACAAGTTTGTTAAACGGTCCAAGTTTGTTAGTCCAAGTTTGTTAAGCACGAGTAATTACACCCATACATCAGTCATCTTACGCCTCAATGCGCTGTCTTTTAACGCTGAGATAGGTAATTCCATATTGAGATTATTTG
>Ga0210051_1001567_pt1 | contig 22986 bp, 16 predicted proteins | sample CryGey092014_all_FD_185464 | JGI IMG/M metagenome (GOLD analysis project Ga0210051, IMG submission 185464) | Groundwater microbial communities from aquifer - Crystal Geyser CG23_combo_of_CG06-09_8/20/14_all (SPAdes) (version 2) | ecosystem: Environmental > Aquatic > Deep subsurface > Groundwater... | reverse complement strand
CCATTCGCTTATTCGCCCATTCGCTCATTCGCCCATTCGCCCATTCGCTCATTCGCCCATTCGCCTATTCGCTCATTCGCTTATTCGCTCATTCGCTTAGGAGACATCCATGTCAGAATCATCTGGACTTAATCTGGAGGAGATACGCGAGATCCTACCCCAGCGGTACCCCTTCCTGCTGGTAGACCGCATATTGGAGGTAGTTCCCGGTGAGCGCGCGGTGGGGGTCAAGAATGTCACCGGGAATGAGGAGTTCTTCCGGGGGCACTTCCCGGAGCTGGCTGTAATGCCAGGCGTGCTTGTTACCGAGGCGATGACCCAGGTGGCGAGCTTGTTGTTGCGCACCACGCTGGATGGTGAAGGGAAGCTGTGTCGGTTTACATCCATGGATCGCGTTCGCTTCCGCAAGACGGTAATTCCCGGCGACCAGTTGGTTACCGAAGTGACCCTCTCGTACCTCAAGAGCGATGCCGGAAAGGCCAAGATGCGGGCTACGGTGAATGGGGACGTCGCTGCGGAAGGCGAGATACACTTCACCTGCACCGCGGAGGAGCCTCCGCGCCGAACTGTCACATCAGCGGGTATCAATTCGACGAGTGGGAAGCAGGGGAAGAAGCATGACGCGGCTATAATCCATCCCACGTCCTTCGTTGATCCGACCGCTCAGTTGGGCGTCGGCGTGGAGATTGGCCCCTATTCCATTGTTGAGCAAGAGGTGACCATTGGCGACCATTGCCGCGTGGAGTCTCACGCGGTGATTAAGAGAGGAACCACTCTCGGAGCGGAGTGTACCATCTGCCCCAATGTTGTTCTGGGGCATGAGCCTCAAGACTCCAAGTTCGAAGGGGAACGGAGCTTCCTGAACGTGGGGCGGAAGAATATATTTCGTGAGGGCGCAACGGTTCATCGGGCGACCGGAGAAGGCAACGCAACGACGCTGGGCGACGACAATTTGTTCATGGCCTACTCTCATGTGGGGCACAACTGCATCATCGGGAGCGGGCTTCTCGTGGCCAACTATACGGGTATCAGCGGTCATGTGGTCATTGAGGACCGAGTGGTGATTGGTGGCATGGTGGGCATTCATCAGTTTGTGCACGTTGGACAACTGGCAATGCTGGCGGGGTACGCCAGAATTTCGCAGGATGTTCCGCCGTTCATGATGGCAGCGGGAGATGGTGAAATCGTCGGTCTAAACGTGGTGGGTCTGCGCCGTTCCGGGGTGGATCAAGAAACGCGTAACGATCTGAAGAGGGCTCTCCGGTTCCTTTTCAGGTCCAACCTCAATACCACGCAGGCGATGGAGCAGATTCGGGCGGAGATCAGGACTTCCCCTGAGTTGGAGTACCTCCTATCTTTCTTGCACCGTGTACGCGACGGGCGCGGTGGCCGGCAGGAAGAAGCTGCGAAGCACTGAATCCCGGCGGGGAGGGCCCCCGCCGAACGCAAGCGGGTCACAAACAAACTGAGCCGATATGACAGAACCCACTACGGCAGACGATAGGACGTCCTTCCCGCTTACATCAGCCGACGACCTCAAACACCTGCCGAAACCTGCAACTTCCCTCCGGGACCTGGATGTATTCATTTCCGCAGGGGACGCGTCGGGCGATGCTCATGGGAGCGAAGTGGTGGAGTGCCTCCGCCGGCTCGTGCCCGGTGTTCGGGTCCGTGGAATCGGGGGCCCGCACCTCAGGGCGAGTGGTGTGGACCTCGCATACGATAGCTCTCGATGGAGTGTGATCGGGCCGGTCGAGGCCGCGAAGCTTGTTCCTTATCTCATTCTCAAGTTCCGTCAGGTCGTCCGGCTGCTGAGGGACGACCCGCCCGACGCGCTGTTGCCCATCGATTTTGGCGGATTCAACGCCCGGTTGGCCCGCGCGGGGAAGCGACTTGGCATTCCTGTGCTGTACTACTTCCCCCCGCGCTCATGGGCAAAAGAGGGAAGGATTGGCCTGGGTATCGCTGAGATTGCGGACCGTGTTGCGACGCCGTTCTCCTGGTCGGCAGAGCGTCTAACAGAAGCGGGCGCAAACGCCGAATGGGTGGGACATCCGCTCCTCGAGCGCGCCGTAGCGTCGAAGCCTGTCAGCAAACTGCGCACAGAATTCGGGTGTTCGGAGCAGGACGCGGTAATCGCCATTTTTCCCGGCAGCCGGGTCCCGGAGATCAAACAGATTCTTCCGGTCATTCTCCGAGCCTGCGCGGAGATTCAATCGCAACGGCAGCGCGTCTGCTTCCTGCTCTCTCGGGCGGCCAATATCGATGGTTTGCTGCTGGATCGGGCGATGCGTGGTTCCGGCATGGAGATGCAGGTTGTCACGGGGCGGGTCTATGACATGATGGCTGTCGCCGACCTCGGTATCACCGTTTCCGGCACGGTCACTCTGGAGGCAGCGAGCATGGGCATGCCGATGGTGATCGTCTACACCGGTCCACGGTTCGTTCAATTTCTGTGGAAACGGTTCATGAATCTGCCGATGGTCGGCATGCCAAACATCCTGTTGGGGCAACAGGTCGCGCCGGAATTGATTGCCGAGGGACTGACGGTCGCTTCCCTGACGACATGCGTCAGCCGCCTGTTGGACGATGCCACCGCGCGCCGCGAGATGGGGAAGTCGCTCCTCCGGGTCCGCGACCTGCTGGGGCCGGGCGGCGCCGCGGAACGAACCGCCGGCATGCTTCTGGAAATGGTGAAGGAGCGACGAAATCAGCGGACGGGGGAGCAGGGGGCATGACGTGACTTGGCCAGTGAAGCATCGACAAGTCCTCAACCTCGTGGGCCCCGCCATATTGGTCGCCCTTGTGGGGTTGGGGTTGGGCAACCACAGGTACTTCAGGGCGGGAGTGAGTGTTGTACTGCTGGGGCAATTGCTGAGAATCTGGGCGGCGGGGTGCCTGCGGAAGGGCGCGGGGCTAACCCCCCATGGTCCGTTTGCCTTGACGCGGAATCCCCTCTACCTTGGGAGTTTCACTATCGGGATCGGCCAGTGTCTTGTGTGTGGGATTATTGAGGCCATCCTCGTTTTTGTTATACTCTTCGCGTTGATCTATTGTCCAACGATTGCCGGCGAAGAGAGGGCGCTCACTGCGGATCTGGGAGAGAGCTATCAGGAGTACCTGAAAACGGCGCCCCGATTCCTCCCGTTCGGCGGCAACTGGTCGCTGGCGCGGAGAGGTTTCGCGACGCGCCAGGTTTTCGTTAATCGAGAGTACGAGGCCGTAGCGGCTAATGCCGTCTTCATCTTCGTTGTTTTTGTGCTGACTAATCTGAGAGGATGAGCGTTTCATCCCGTTGTTGAGTTGTCCATGAGAAATAGTTTCCCCAACCTGCAAAAGCTGTGGCCCTACATGAAGAGGTACCGGAAGCGCACCTTCACAGCCCTCTTTTCCATGGCGGTCTCCAGCGGCGCTACCGGTGCGTTTCTGGTTTACATCAAGAAACTCCTGGAACCCATTATCAATACCGGCGATCTTTCCGACCTGATCCGCACGGCGATGCAGTTCATCGGCATTGGAGTATTGATGGCTGTCGCCGGTTTCTTTTCCACCTTTCTCTCGAACCACGTCGGTCAGAAGATGCTGACCGATTTGAGGCAGGATCTCTTTGATCACCTCCAGCGACTGTCGCTCTCTTACTTCGAGACACGCCGGACCGGAGAGCTGATGTCCCGGATGACCAACGACCTGAACAACGTCCAGCGCGTGGTTCTGCTCGTGACATTGAATGTTCTCGCTTCACCATTGACCTTGATCATCGTCCTCGTGCAGATGTTCATCTGGAGCTGGCAACTGACGCTATTAGCGTGTCTCGGTGTGCCAACGATCGGTCTGTTGATTGCCAGAGCAGGGAGGAAGGCGCGGGAGTATGCCAACCGCGTGCAGGAGAGAATGGCGGAATTGTCCGACCTCCTGCAAGAGCGCATCGTGGGCATCCGGATCATTCAGTGTTTCACGCGGGAAGACTTTGAGTCCGAACGCTTTCTGCGAACCAACCGTCAGAGCCTCAAGGAAATCATGCGGGGTGTCCGGATTCAGGCAGGTCTTGTGTCCGCGGTGGACCTGATCGCGGTCGCCTCGATCGTCCTTGTTCTCTGTATCGGCGGCGCCCAGTCCATGAAGGGCCAGATAGAGACCTCAACTCTGCTCACCTTTCTCGCAGCCATCAATATTGCCGTAGCCCAGGCGAAGAAGATGAGCAATGTGTTTGTTGTGCTTCAGCAAACGGAGGCTTCGGTGGCGCGCCTTTTTCAGGTGCTGGAAACCGAACCCGATGTAAGAGACCTCCCCGGAGCGGTGGACTGCCCCGAGGCGGAAGGGCGGCTCGATTTTGAGGGAGTGGGGTTCGCCTACCTGGCGGATCAACCGGTCCTGCAGAACATCAGTTTCATCATTCAGCCCGGTGAAACGGTGGCCCTTGTGGGTCCCAGTGGGTCGGGAAAGACAACGATATCCAACCTTATCCCGCGGCTCTATGACCCGACATCAGGGAGAGTCTGTCTGGACGGACGGGATTTGCGGGAGATCAGGTTGAGGTCGCTTCGTCAGCATATCGGCATTGTCCCTCAGGAAGCGTTCCTGTTCGCCGGTACGCTCAGAGACAATATCGCCTACGGCCGACTTGGGGCGGAGGAGGAGGAAGTCATCGCGGCGGCAGAGCAGGCCAATGCCCATGGTTTCATCGCCAACATGCCAGCCGGATACGACACTGATGTGGGCGAACGCGGATTGACGTTGTCGGGTGGACAACGTCAACGCATCGCTATCGCGCGGGCAATCCTGCGTGACCCGAAGATTCTTATCCTCGACGAAGCGACATCATCTCTGGACGCTGAGTCGGAATCACTGGTGCAGGAAGCGCTTGAGAAACTGATGGAAGGTCGCACAACGCTTGTCATTGCTCACCGCCTGAGCACGATCAAGAATGCAGACAGAATATTGGTGATTGATCGGGGTGCCATCGTTGAGGAGGGACGCCATGCGGACCTACTCCGCGGCGACGGGCTGTACCACCGACTCTACGAGACGCAGACAACGGGCGAATTAACGGATAACGACGCCCCGGCCCCTCAAACCTTCGCGTGAGGGCGCGTGATCAGATCGAAACCGCCATGCAGCTTCGGGCATACAAGAACCCATCGCCTCTGAAGGTGAAGATTATCGCAAGCCTGATTGAGGTGGCAGCGCGATTGATCGGCTCGCTGACACGTATTCTGGTCAGGAATGCAAGCGTGTTGCGACGCGTCCGGGAGCGGTATGGGGGGTACATTCTGGCGGGGTGGCACGGGCGAATGTTCCTCCCGATCTGTTACTTCCGTGGACAGGACGTCCATGCCGTGGTCAGTCTGAGCGAAGATGGAGAATTCGCCGCACGGGTGTTCCAACGATGGGGATGGTCCCCCATTCGAGGTTCCACAACTAAAGGCAGCGTTCGCGTCCTGTTGGGGGCCACCCGGGCGCTGAAAGCTGGCCACATACTCGGGTTGACGCCGGACGGCCCCATCGGGCCTGCGAGAAAAGTGGCGGCGGGGGGGATCCATCTCGCCGCCGTTTCCGGTTGCCCGATCGTGCCTGTGGGGGTTGGCATGTCGAAGTTCCTGCGCTTCCGAAGCTGGGACAGGTTCTCGCTGCCAGTTCCGCTGTCAACCGGAGTGCTCTCCTTTGGGGAGCCCGTGTGCGTTCCCCGCGACATGCCCGAGGAGAAAATCCAGACGATTCAGAGGGAGCTGGAGGCGTCCATCAACCTGTTGGAGGAAGAGGCCGAGATCGACGCGGTGCGCTTCGAGTCCCGCCGCAATTACCTCATCTACAACTCAATGCTACTGGTTCTCTCTCCTCTTCTTGTCCTGTTCTTCCTGCATCGGGTCTGTTTCTCGGGGAAGAATTGGCGAGGGCTGCGGACGCAATTGGGCGACTACAGCCGCGTCGGAGTGGAGGACAAAAGGGTGAGCAAGAATGAGCCAAAGGGGGATCCCGACTCGTCGGTCGACCACCCTCGGCCACGGCGACTGTGGATCCACGCAGTTTCGGTTGGGGAAGTGATGGCAGCCAATGTCGTCGTGCGAGAGCTTCGTAGTCAGTTTCCGCAGGCAACCATTTTTCTTTCCACCACCACCGATACCGGGCAGAAAACAGCGAGGAAGGTCGTTGAGGGAGTGGACCACGTTTTCTATTTTCCCTTTGATCTCCCCTGGGCAGTTCGCAATGCCCTGTCAGCGGTGCGCCCCGACATTGTTTTGATGGTGGAGACGGAGCTGTGGCCGAACTTCCTGCACCATGCGGCTGCAAGCAATATCCCGGTGATGCTGGTCAACGGCCGCGTCTCAGATCGCGCACTCAAGAACTACCGACATTTGCGCCTGTTGTGGCGATGGATGATCCATAACATCGCTCTCTTTGCCATGCGCTCCCGGACGGATGCTGATCGCCTTTGCCATCTCGGATGCACTCGATCGCGCGTCTGCGTGACGGGAGATGTCAAACTCGACCAGCCGGCCAATTACACCGAACCGGAAGTGGTGTCCCTGATCAAGGAGGCGCTGGGGGTGCGCCAGGATGAACCGCTTCTCCTTGCAGGCAGCACGCACCCCGGCGAAGAGGAGATGGTATTGGATGCCTGGTGGCACGCACGAATGCGACATGGGAATCTCAGACTGCTACTGGCGCCGCGGCACATCGAGAGGGTCACAGAGATTGAGAAGCTGATCCACCAGAGAGGGTTTCAGTCGGTCCGGAAGTCCCGGATATCGACGGAGGGTTTCCGAGAAGACAACAGAATGATCATCCTTCTCGACACCATGGGTGAGTTGTTTCGTCTTTATGGGGCTGCGGACATTGCTTTCGTCGGAGGGAGTCTGATCCCGCGGGGAGGACACAACGTCCTGGAGGCGGCCATGCAGGGCAAGCCGGTGCTCTTCGGGCCCTACGTGGATAATTTCCGTGACGCAGCGCGCCTGCTTGAAACGAACGGCATCGGGTTTCCAGTGACAGGAGTGGAGAGCCTTGCCACGAGAATCACAGAACTGCTCGATGTTCCCGATGACCTGACCGTCATTCGCGACCGCGCTCACGCTGTTCTGAACGAGAATCAAGGAGCAGCGAGGCGCATCGCCCGGTTGGTTGATCGGTTGCTTGCAGAGCGCGTAACTGAGAGTGACGCTCTCGCGACCAGGGAAGTGATGGACAGCGGGGCGCCCCGGCCGACGATGACGATGGCGATCGATGCTCCTGCCAACATCCGGGAGTCCGCGGGCACAGTCAGGGAATTGACACAGGTCGCTTGATGAGACCAGCAAACCAAGCGGATCGGGCGGGGTCAGATTCAGCCATGATTCACAGGGGAAACACTCCGGGAGCGGCCCCTTGGGCAGGCACAGCCTTTCGGGTGGGGGAAACGCTCTACGGTGGAGCGACTTGGTGCGTTCGCGCAGGATTCGAGTTGGGCTGGCGCCGGACTTTCCGACTTCCGTGCAAGGTGATCAGCGTCGGCAATCTCACCACCGGAGGCACGGGCAAGACCCCTATGGTGCAGGCGATTGCGACGCGTCTGCGAGACGAAGGATATCGCGTCGTTGTTCTCTGCCGGGGGTATGGGGGAGTGCTGTCTCGTGACGGGGCAGTCGTTTCGGACGGCGCGAAAGTGCTCGTGTCACCCGAAGCAGCAGGTGATGAACCTGTCTTGCACGGCAACCGGTTGAAGGGGATACCTGTCATCATCGGTCGCGACCGCGTCAAAGCCGGCCTGCGAGCCGTTCGCGACTTTGCCGCGGAAGTGGTCGTTCTGGATGATGCTTACCAGTATTGGCGCCTCTATCGGGACCTCGACATTGTCCTGATCGACGCGGCCAACCCATTCAGCGGCGGGAGGTTACTTCCGGCGGGGCGTCTGCGGGAACCGGTGTCGGCGCTCCGACGGGCCGACGTGGCGGTTCTCACCAGGGCTTCGAGAGTGAACCCGTCGTCACGGGATCAGGTGATCGGGCAAGTGCGCTGTCATTTGCGGGCGGACGCAATCATTGCCCAGGCCGACCACCGGCCGACGAGGCTGTATCGAGTGCATCGGACTGACGAAGCATGTTCTGTGGATTGGCTGAACCACAGGCGGATCGTCGCTGCCTGCGCGCTGGGGGATGGAGAGGGGTTTGTCGAGACACTCCATGCGCAGGGTGGCGACGTGGTGGAGGCGTTTATTTACCCGGATCACCACTGCTTTGGAATGCGCGATTATCTGCGCATCGCCTCAGCCGCGAGGACAGCCGACTGCCCGGTGGTTATCACAGAGAAGGACGCTGTGAAATGGAGCACTTCGAGTGCAGTCCCGGAAGTGTGGGTATTGGGGATTGAAATGCAGATACACGAGGAGCGGGTCGTTTACCGACGGATTGCCGCGGCGCTAGAGCCGTAGCACGGGATGGCAGGTCGCGGATGGCAGATAGCTGGTGGCAGATGGTCGCACGAACCCTATGGGCTGAGCCGTTCCCTTGAGTTCGCGGAGCCTCGCTCTCCCGGGATTTTCATACGGCGGGGTCCCGACGCATCGGGATGGCCAATTCCCTTGAAGATGAAAACGCAACTAATCGACAAAGCAGTTACGGCGGGGGAGGTGCCCAAACACAATAGCGTCTGGCGGCAGAGAAAGGCCCGTCACGCCGAGCAAAGATATACGTTGGCAGAGCGACTGGAAGCGCTCTTTCTCAAAGTGCTACTCCGATTCATAGGCAAGTGTTCCTTCCGGACGGTCTCCGCGCTCGGTGGGCTTGTCGGATATCTCGTCTGGATTCTTGCCCCGTCTCGGCGTCGCATATCGCTGCAGGGATTGAGCATCGCCTTCGATGAACAGTGCTCTCGTGAGGACAGGATTGGTATCGCTCGATCCGCTGCAAGTAACTTTGTGAAAGCGAGATTTGAGTTTCTGAAACTCGCCTGCGCTGCACCGAGTGAACTTCGGAAACGAACCACGGTGGAAGGAATGGAGCACCTGGTCGAGGCAGTGAGTCGACAGCAGGGAGTGCTGCTTTTCACCGTTCATCTGGGATGCTGGGATCTTATCGGGGAGCGTCTGGTGGCTGAGGGGTTCCCAATTACAGTCGTCTCCCGACCGCGCGGCAACCCCCTCGTGGAAGAGCTGTGGAAGACAGTGGAATGCCAAACAGGGGTAGAGGTGCTGTCCAAGTTCAAGTCGATGCGGGCGATTATGCGATCTCTGCGTCGGGGGAGGGTGGTGGGGATTCTCCCCGATCAGCACGCCGGGAGGGTCGGTGTATTCGTGAAACTGTTCGGCAGGCCAACGTCCATGCACCCGGTCGTTTCCCTGGTAGCCCTCCGTACCGGCGCGCCCGTGATCCCCTGCATGGCGCCGCGGGGACCTGACGGACGAGTTCATATCCGCTTCTTCCCGCCGCTATCGCTGGTACGAAGTGATGACCCGAGAAGGGATGTGCGAGAAAACACGGAACTGATGGCCCGGACTTTTGAGTCGTTCATTCGTGAGTATCCCGACCAGTACCTCTGGATGCACTACCGCTGGCGGAAAGGAGATCTGGAGCAGTCCCGGAAACTCAACGAGGTGACATCGGGAGAGCTGTCCGATGACCAGTAGTGATGCGGGCGCTGGACGTCCGAGGCTGAAGGTGCTCCATGTGATTACCCCTTCGAGGGTCTCGGGAGCCGAACGGATTGCCGTGGAGTTGTGTGAAGGGTTGAAGCAACGAGGGCATGAGGTTCTGGTCGCCTGCAAGCTCTTCAGTCCCTTCCCGGACTTTGCGCGGGACGCTGGACTTGAGTGTGTGGAACTGGATATCGGTGGCAAGCTGAACCTGCGGGCCGCCTTGCGACTGGCGAGACTGGTTCGTGAGCGGGAGATCGATGTGATCCACACGCACCTCTCGACGGCCAGTCTGTGGGGATCCATCGCGGGGAGGCTGACTCGAACGCCCGTGATCGCCCATGTCCAGGCCCTGAACTGGAGTCCGTGTTACCTGCTTGCAGACGGCGTGATTGCCTGTTCGGAGGCGGTGAAGAGGCGGATTCGTGGTCAGGGAATTCCGGCACGGAAGATACGTGTGGTCTACAACGCCATTGACGTGGAGCGGTTCTCGCGCGAGCTGTCGATAGATGAGGCAAAGCATCGGCTTGGATTCGGCGCGGACGTTATCGTCGCCGGGGTTGTCGCCCACCTCAGCAGGAAGAAGGGACAAGGCTATCTTATGAGGGCCATCGCTGAGCTATCCCAGCGACACCCAAAGCTCATGCTGATGCTGGTGGGGGAGGGCGCGGACCGGACGATGCTGACGTCGCTGGCAGAAAGCCTGTGCATATCAGAAAGGGTGCGGTTCACCGGATACCAGTCCGACGTGCGACCGTTCCTGAGCGCAATGGACATGCTCGTGTTGCCATCGATTTCCACGGAGGGATTCGGGATTGTGCTGGCGGAAGCGGGGGCACTTGGGGTGCCTGCTATCGGTACAAGTGTTGGCGGAGCAGACGAAGTCGTTGCGAATGAAGTCACCGGATTCATTGTTCTGCCACGAAGTGTCACTCCCCTTGCAGAAGCCATCGACCGGCTGGCGCAGGACCCTCATTTGAGGCGTGAGATGGGGGAGCGGGGGAGAAAACGAGTGACTGCCCTTTTCACTATCGACAAAATGGTCAGTGAAGTGGAGAGTGTCTACATGGAGCACGCCGCGAATCGTTGCGATTCGACATCACGCGAGCATGAGGTGGGGTCTGTGGGGGAGTTTCGGGGAATGTCTTCGTCCCATATAGACCGCACGGCGGGAGAAGCTTCGGCCAAATTGGGGAGGGTGCTGTTCGTTCGGCTTTCTTCCCTGGGGGATGTGCTGGACGCGACCCCTGTCGCCGAGGCGGTCAAACGGGAGCATCCCGGTGCGCACGTGGGATGGGTGGTGGATCGACGTTGCGCGCCTCTCCTTGCAGCGAATCCGCACATTGACAGGATTCATGCCTGGGACCCAACCGTGTGCGGGTTTCTTCGTCTGATTAAGGAGCTGCGCTCCGTCCGTTACGAGGTGGTGGTCGACGCGCAGGGGTTGCTGAAAAGCGCCGTGATCGGGTGGGCTTCCGGGGCCCCGAAGAGATTCGGTCCCACGGATGCCAGAGAGAACGCGGGACTGTTCTATACCGACAATATCTGCGTGGACCGGGACTTTGCGCGGGTATCAGAACGCTCCCTCTTGCTGTTGCAGGGGATTGGGGTTGCGGTAACGCCGGGCGAGTTCCCGTTGACAATTCAGTTGACAGCGGAAGACGAGGAATCCGTCGGTCAATGGCTGCAATTGCACAACCTCGAGGAGCGACCGTTCATCGTTCTGGGGCCAGCCACGACGACGCCTCAGAGGCACTGGGTGCCTGAGCGGTGGGCGGAGCTTGCCGACAGGCTGGACCGGGAATACGGGGTTGCGTGTGCTGTTCTGGCGGGGTCGCGGGACGCGCCCTTGCTTGAGGGGATCGCGTCGAAGGCCGGGGCGTCTCTGGTCACGAGTGCAGGCGCACTCGATGTGAGAGCGAGTTGTGGGGTCGTCGGCCGCGCCGCGGCCGTGGTGACGCTGGATTCCTTCCTGCTGCACGCGGCGTTGGCGATGGGGACGCCCACGGTGGCTCTGTTCGGACCAACACCAACGGACCGATTTTCGGGGGAACCTGGATTAACGATAGTCAATAAGGAGTGTTCGTGCCATCCGTGCGGACGACGCCCGACGTGTGCCGGAGCATTTGCCTGCATGAAGATGATTACCGTTGACGATGTACTTGCAGCCATTAATCTCTTGAACTGATATGCCAATAACAACTGACAACCAGGGACGAGACACAAGCGACCTGCAGGCTGCGGTGGGGAGGTTGGACGGCAAGGTGGAGTTGTTGATGCGCGGCACCGGTTGGCAGCCGGACATACTGCTCACTGTGGTCAACGGAACGCAAGTAGTTCTTAAGGATTTTAGTCAACGAGGCTTGCTGGCACGAACGCTGGGTGGTATTCTTGTGCGCAGGGAAGATTCGGCATATCGAAGGCTGACGGGGATTCCAGGTCTTCCTCGCTGTTTTGGGCGAGTTGGCAACTGCGGATTGTTGATCGAGTATATCGAGGGTGTATCTGTTTCTGATCTGGTGAAGGACCAGAGCCTTCCGTCTGCGTTCTTCTCTCAGTTGTACGATATCGTTGACAGGATTCACGCTGCGGGAGTCGCTCACGGAGACCTCAAACGGCGGAAGAACTTGCTGGTGACCCACGAAGACGAAGTCTTCCTCATCGATTTTGCCGCGTCTTGGCAGAGAGGAAGATGTTGGAGCATTCTGCGGAACTGGTTCTTCCGGCAGGTCTGTCAGGTTGACCGGAACGCGGTGGCCAAGTTAAAGTATTGCCACGCTCCGGACTTGCTGACCTCAGAAGAGGAGCAGGCCCTTCAATACCCAACGCGTCTGGAGCGATGCGTCCGCCGTCTGTTTGGTAGATAGACGTCGCTTCACACCACGGGAGAAGGTGCATAGAAGGAGATGAAGACAGGTCTGTCGCGCGTCAGCCCCTCCCGGCCTTCGGTGAAGGGAAGAGAACCTCGCGGGACTGAAAGGATGACGCAGCGTCAATAGTGGCTCTGCTTGAGAGTACCGACCGCGGGGTGCACTCCTTGCCGGTCACCTCATTCGAGTCGCACGACCGGAGATTTCACTGCGCGAATCACCAACGGCCTCATTCAAGATGTCCATTCGCGAGCGACTGTGGTCAGCAGCATACCAAGTGGCGTTGACGGCAGTCTGCCTGGTTCGGCTGCCGCGGCTGGCGTGGTCGCACCGCGCGCACCGCCTATACGAGTCGTTCGACTCGTATCAGTGGCGCGGTCAAGAAGCGTCGGACATTTCCGACCCCGTTATATGGATTCACGCCCCTGCCGCAGGTGAAGCGCTCACTGCTGTCAGCCTGATTCGCGGGCTGATTCGAAGGTCTCCGGGTTCGAGATGCGTTCTGACCGTAACCAGCACATCGGGCTTTGAAATGGGGAGACGTGCGCAAGATGAGGGTGTGCCGCTTTGCCTCCTGCGACTGCCACCCGACATTGGATGGTTGAACCGCAGAGTCATTGGGCGCATCGCGCCCTCCGTTGTCGTCTTGTGCCAGGGGATCCCGAAACGCCCTCAACTGCTCCACGAGTTTCATGCGCGTCACATATCCGTCATTTGGGTGAACGGACGTTTTCAGGAGAAACAGGTGGCAGCGTGGCGGCGTTTCCCGGCAGCGCTCCGGATCGCGGCCTTGCGCTCGATTACCGAGTGTCTCGTCACATCGAACGAAGCCGCCGTGGCCTTCCGCTCGCTTTGTCCTGGCCCGTTGCGTATCTCCGTTGTCGGGGACATTGCCAGCTCGCAGTCCGAGGAAGCCACAACCGACCACAACGAGCGCCCATCCGCCGAGGGAACGGGGACCGAAACCCTTGGCGTTATCGTTGCCGGCAGCACACATCCGGGCGAGGAACTAATGTTGCTGCAAGCCTTCCAGGCGCTGCGGGAAACGATGGGCGACATCCAACTCATTGTCGCTCCCCGTCACGTGCAGCGGTCGATGGTGATCGCCGAGCTGGCCCGAAGCCACGGGTGGAAGACTGAATTGCTCACCGCGTGGGACCGCGGCAGGTCGGTCGATGTGGTCGTGGTAGACACGATGGGCGAACTCCGTCACCTGTACGGCACGGCAACACTGGCCTTTGTCGGAGGCACCTGGGTTCCGAAAGGAGGACATAATCTAATGGAACCTGCGGTGAAGGGATGTCCGGTTCTGTTCGGCCCGTACCACGACCACTGGCGGGAGGCGGCTGCTGCGCTATTGGAGTCCGGAGGAGGACTCTGCGTGGAGACAGTAGACGCATTTGTACACCAGGCATCCTTACTGCTGAGCGATCCTTCGCTGCGCGAGTCGATGTCTGCCGCAGCGTGTTCCGTGGCCGAATCGAGCGGAGAAGCCTCGGAACGCTATGTCGAGGCGATTCTGGAAGCGGCCCAGGGCAGCGGAGTGGGCAGCCATGCCGTGAGGGGCAGATGATGGTCATTCTTGTCACCAATTACACCGGCTCTCAGCCGCACCACGGATGCCAGGCCACTTGCCAGGCTCTTAAGCAGATGCTGGTGGACAGGTTTCATCCTGACGAGTTGTTGACGGAAGAACACTGGCAGCGACATGGCAATGGGCTCACCATGTACCTCGGGCGTGCCGGGGAGAAAATCCGCTCCCGGCAGATGAATTGCTCGGACACCTACGAACGATATCGTATTGCGGACCTTCTAATTGTGAACGGGGAGGGTTCTTTCTATAGCAAGCCCTGGTGGAGACAGAGCGCAAACTCCAACCAGCGACTGATGGACGCCTATCTGACGCGTCGGCTACTGGGTAAGAAAGTTGCAATCGTCAATCACACCATAGGCTCACGGCACAAACGGTATGACTCCTTCGTCACCAGAGTCTACTCCCAGATCAACTATGTGGCTGTGCGAGAGCCCGTCTCCCGAAGGTATCTCACGGGAAAGGGCATCGGCAAAGTGACCCAAGCGGCCGATGCTGTTTTCTCGCTGCCCATCCCGGCACCGGCAGACGAGAGTCCACTGGAGGGGAAGGTACTGATTACCGATAGTTCCAGTTGGAGAGGTGTCCGGTGGACAGAGGATCGCAGAAGCCAAGTGCTCGCGGCAATAGCTGCCCTTCGTCGTCAGGGGAAGGACGTGGCCTACTTGAGCATCTACACCGATGGGAGGGACGCCCGGTTTGCAGAAGAACTGAACATAGAATACCATTCATTCAGCGACCATTCAGAACTGCTGCGTCACTTGCAGCGGGCGGAGTACGTCATCGCGGGGCGGTATCACATGTGTGTCTTCTCAGCCTTTTGCGGAGTTCCGTTCATTGGCTTTGAGGCCAATACGCACAAGATAGTCGGGCTTTGCGAACTATTGGAGCACCCGCATTCCCCCATCGACTTTACGAGGGATTCTGCTGATTCTGTCCGGAGGCAGCTCGAACACGCGCTGTCCGAGCGTGCCAAGCTGCAGAGCATATTGTGCCAGTCGCGTGACCGCCTTCGGGAGCTTGCTCTCAGGAATACTCCCGATTTGTGACAGCCGTATCGAGCGACGGACACACCACCAACCGAAAGGGGGGCTTGAGGTGTCGACACTGGACCAATACCGCAAGATCAGAAGCCATTACTGCGATGCAAACGTTGCTTCGACCTATGAGTCAAAACGCTTTGGCGGTCGGCGTGGGCGGATTCGCAACGGGAGGGTGCTGAATGCCGTTAGGAAGGTGCTTGAGTTTGCTGCGCAACGAGGTCACCCGGTTTACACGCTTCTGGACATTCCCGTTGGGACGGGACGCCTCGCGCCGCTCGTGTGGGACACACGTTGTATTCAGGGGTTTGTGGGCGACATATCCCTTGAGATGATGCACCGTCTGGGAGAGAAAGCGGGCGCAACGGGCATGAGCTTTCCCTGCGTGCAGTGCGACGCGGAACGCCTTCCCTTCGCCGGAGATGCTTTCGATGTTACCGTGTCATTGCGATTCATGTTCCACCTGCCCCGCGACGTCCGTGTCACCATGCTGAAGGAGTTGCGCAGAGTTAGCTCCCGTTGGGTAATCTACGACTGCAGGAACACACGCAACTTAAGGTACCTTGCGAGCCGCCTAAAGCGCTGCGGAAGGTGCTCATACGACCTTGATCTCAGGTGGATCCATTAAGCCCCCCCGGTTTTCTCGTTCGCGTCAGCTACCCGTCGGTTCTACTCAACCTCCACCAACACAAAACTGGCCGGCCGAACCCTCACCGACAGCGTGCTGCCCTGCAGTGGCAGTGACCGACCGTCCAGCGCATTCGTCGCGGACTTGCCTTTCAGTCCCATCGACTTGAGGTTTAGGTTAACTTTGCAGTTGACGACTTCATGCGCAAGGTTGCCAACGATGAGCATTGCCTTCCCCAAGGCGGTCGGGATCGTTGACTTACCTTTGCGGAGATACAGGCTCACCTTCACGTTGTCGTTGTCGGACTTGGCCCTGACCTCTTCAGATCGGTAGTAGGGGATCCATTTCGCCTGCCGGTAGCCGAACCGGTCGTAAGCCTGCCAGAGGTTCGCCGTCTTGCGCAGCACGTCATTGCGGCCGATGAATCCCTGCGGCCAGACGGAGACACCGTGCAGCAAAGCATAGGTTACGTGCAACGACTCGTAGCAATGGCAGTCGCCTCCGAGCAGGATCGGCCAAATGCCCCATTGCTTCCCCTGCCAACGCACCCGGAATTTCAGCAGGTCTTCGTACTGCTCGTGTTCACCGGTGTAGTAGACATCGGTGAACGACATCGTCGGAATGATCGTGTTGTAGGAGACGTGATTCGTGAGGTATCCGTCGGTGTGGCGCGCGTGAATTTGCTTGTACATGCGCTTGAGCATTTCACGCGTGGCAAAGACCGGCCACGTCGCGCGCAGGTTGCCCTGTTCATCATAGTAGCCGCAGCCGTGATGGGTGTTCTGGCAGGAGTAGACCTGAGCGAGTCCGTCGGTGTAGCAGCCCTGGAAGCCGAGATCGTCGAGGACCCATTGCGTCCCCGCCGCCATGTAGTCGGCGAACCCGCTGTTCCCACACGAATCCCACATGTAATGACCCTTGGGTGGTTCGGCGGGAATCGTGGAGAGCGGACGGCGACTCCACTCGTTCCCGAACTGCGTGGCGAGGGCCGACGGCGCACCGACCGCCGAATAACCCATGTAGGGAGACGCGCGCAGCCCGAGGTCGTTTAGCTCCTTCACCTTCTCGCGCTGGTCTTTCACCAACGGCTCCACCATCAGCGGCGGAGGCCAGCCGGTGGTCGTTGCGTTCTCCTCGATCATCCACCAGACCAACGAAGCATTGAAGCCGTATTGCCTGACCAGTTCCGCAAGCTGCGGCTTGTGCTGCTGGGTAATCTCCATCCCCTGTCCGAATCTACCCGCGACGAACCGCGCGCCGAGGCTCGGAGTTCCGCCCAGCTCGCCGGACTTGCCGGAGACAACCGCGGCCCGCGTCTCCGCATCCTCGCCGTCCGGCCGGAACGGGTCGTCCAAGTGATCGAGGAGCAAGGTCTGTGCGTCAGGACTAAACGGCGCGGAGGGCACGTCGAAAGCATCGTTCTCGTAACGCACGACACTGGATAGTCGCACCTCGTCCACAGCCATGCGGCTGGGGTAGCCGGTCCATGCACGCAAGCGGCCAAACCGTAACTCACTCTTCCCCGGCGCGCCATCGGCCAACGGCAGACCAATCCTGGCCGTGGCACAGCGTTTTCCGCCGACGTACAGCGACACCGAGTCTCCCCACGTGAGGGCCACGTGAGTGAACTCGTTGAGTTTCAACTGCAATCCCTTCGCGGTGATGGCTTCCTTCCGGTCGCCGTTGGTGACGGTGAGCCCCAGCCTCTGGTCGCCGGCGGGAGAGTAGTACAACCACACGCTGCCGCGCGGGGTCGTGAGTGTGGCCACGTCCCGGTAGCCGCCCTGCATGTCGTCCGTCGGCGCGAGCCAGAAGTCCAGCGTTCCCTTCGCCGGGTCAAAGTTGCCCGCGCCGGGATAGCGGAGGTACTCGACAGGCATTGCCTCATCCACCCGCCCCCAGCGGAACCAGAATGGGTCGCCCGCGTGCGCATCTTTCACCGGCGTCGCCATGAGTCCGAAGGTAATCGTCACTGGCTTCTCGATCCGTAGTGGCTGGCGAATCATCTTACACCGGATGACCACGCGATCTCCCTCCGGCGAGACTTCCAGCATCTGGTCATCGCGCGGTCTCCACCACTGGTCGCTCTCGGCGAACCAGGCAAGACCGATGTCGTCATTCCCAACCCACACCTGCGGCAGGAATGCGTTGCGCCACGGCTTGTCACCAATCACCTGGGGGTTTGAGGATATGCCGTTGGAGGGAAGCAGGAAGGCCGCGTACTTCTTCTTGATCAGTATCTCCAGCAGCAGGCCCGTAATGTCCACGGCGCCGTCCGGTGTCAACGTCAGGTCGCAGCGTTGCAGACCATCAAACTCCGTGTTCGTGGTGAGCTTGGTCTGGAGTTTCCCCAGCGTGGCATCACTCACCCGGTAAACGCTGTCGCCCATTCCCGCGGTATCCACGGCGCGCAGCCGGGCGAGGTCGGCGGTCTTCCCCTCAACGGTGAGTTTGAGTGCGATGGGAGCGGCAAGGATTTCCGCTCCCTGGTTCACAATCTGCGTGGACAGCGATTCATCGCCACAGCGGTACTCACGTCCCCACACGCGGATGCCACTACCCGCCGAGCGCACCGGCTCCCACGGCGAGGGGATTGAGCGATCCAACCCGGCTTTGCTCTTCCACCACGCGGGTTTGGCAAATTGCTCGAAATCGGTCTCGGCGGCGGCTAACACCTTCCCGTCGGGCGCCACCGCCTGCGACTTGACGACATACTTGCCCGGTGGGAGTTGCGTAACGTCGATGGCCGCCTCGCCGACGCCGCGCTTGAACTCCGCAGTATCGCAACTGCCAAACGCTTTGTCGCCCTGCATGAGTTGTGATTTCGCAACGATGCCCTTCGGCGCGTCGGTCAGGCCCGCGACATTGGTTGTCACCCACAACTTGCCTTCGTAGGGATAGCCCTCTGCAGAAACGTCGTAAGGCTTGATAACCCGGAATGGAGTGCGCTGATAAAAGAGGTCGCCCTGATCGGTGGTCGCGCGGACAGTCAGAGTATACGCGCCGGTGACCAACGTCGGCGGTTTGATCGTGACGGAGGTGTAGTCCGCGAGGCGGTTGTTCGTCTCGATGATCGGCTTGGCGTCGGCGCCGGTGATTTTGCCTTTCACCGTAACAAGCGGGCTGTACGACAAGCCGGTCATCGCCACCTGCGCGGCGACTTTGCCGATGGCCCAATCCCCCAGCGAGGCAAGGCGGATGGATCGGTCGGAATCCTCAAAGACGATCTCGCCAAAATTCTCCGCACGGTGATAGTTGCCCGCCACAAAAGACCAGGTCGAGTAACGGCTGACCGTGTCGGAATCGCGACAGAAGTTTGCGCGCCACCGCTCGCCGTTCTTCGGCGTCGGCCGCCCATCTAATTCCTTGAATGGGATCTTGCACTCCATCACCCACCGCCCCGACTCGCGGGTGGTCTTGACGGCCCAATTGGGGTTGAATTTCGTGTTGTGCTTGGCCGGATCCTTTGGGTCGATACGGCTGTCGTAGACCGTGCCAATGGCGTTGCTGATGAGTTGGTAGTAGGGGTAGGGTCCCGGCCCCGGTTGCAGGATTACGTCCACCGAGTCTTCCATGTAGACGCCGCCGTCGCGCTCTTTGATGCGTGCCACCAGCTCACGCTTCTGAGGGTCGAGGCACTCGTAGAGGAGATATAACGCTTCGTTGTCCCAACCTGCGTGGACAGTGGTCTGGTCTTCGACCAGGGCGAAGTCATTCAGCCCAATAAAGCCCGTCACGCACGCCGCGGCCTTCCATTCATCTTTGCCGAGAACGCCGTCGATGGCGGGAGCTTTAATGCGCGGAATCGTGAGGATCGGGTAGTCGGCTGTCTGCTCGCCACCGGGTCCCAGGATGCGGAACTCATCAAGCAGGAATTCGCTGTGGACGCCGCTCCATCCAATGTGGCTTCCAAACGTGATCCGCACGTCTTCCGGTTTGGCGTCGATGGGGCCGAACAACCCCTGCCAGTCCTGGCTACCCGCATTCTTTCCGTCGCACCACAACTCCAACTGCCTCCCCCACTTCAGCTCGATGTGGTGCCACTCGCCTTTCTTCCAGTAGCCGGAGATGCTCGCATAGCAAACGAGTTGCCGCTGCTTGTCCCACATACCCACGCAAGTGTTGACGAGGGTGGAGTAGATGGACACCATGCTCCCACCGGGTCCCCAGGCAGTAAAGAAGAGCTGGTTGCTGAGCAATCCGGGGTCTTTGATTTTTTCCGCCGCGTCGAAGTCGAACGCTGCCCAGAATTCGACAACCCCCGCGCTGAGGTTGATGTTGCCCACCGCAGGATACTGCATCTGCATCAGCCCGTGGAACTGCAGCGCCTTCCCGAATCTGCCCTCGACGAACTTCCCGCCCTGCCCCGGCCTGCCACCGCTCAACTCCCCCGCCGGATTGATAGCGACCGGTTTCGTGCACAGCTTCCCATCGGGAGTGAAGTCCTCGTCGAGGTGGTCGAGGAGAAGCGTGCGGTCACTGGATTGGTAGGGTTGAGACCAACCGACAGCCATGGAGAAAACAGACAGCAACAGACAAAAACCGTATCGCGACGCGGAATTCATATCGTGTACCTCGTGGTTGGGATTTTGGATACCATAGCAGAATTCGACGTGGGGCTACGGAATCCCCCTTCCGCAATTGTTTATTCCTCAGATTATACTCGTTACGGGTGAGGGGGGAAAGGTGGATTTTCATCCGTAACGAGTATAGTCCCGGCAACAGGTTGATGTCTTATCAGAATGGGCAACTGAAAAGGGAACCCCTTCGAGCAGTGCCTCAATGAAGCAGCGGGCGGGGTCTTGCATTTTATTGAGAGATTCCGGATAATGCTGTGCGTTGCCAAATGACCGGTACGGACAACGATTATGAACAAGGGGGATTTGATATGAGCAACCATGTCTACAAGAAACTTGAGTTGACCGGAACATCCGCTACATCGATCGAGGACGCAATCAACAGCGCTCTCGCTCGGGCAGCGAAGACCGTTCGCGACCTGCGATGGTTTGAGGTGGAAGAAATTCGCGGAGATATCGAGGACGGGAAAGTGGGGCACTGGCAGGTTTCACTGAAGGTCGGGTTCAAGCTGGACGAATAGCGGCCAGCATCCACCCATACGGGTCGTACAACCGGAGGCCAGGGGCCTGACACGCACTGCGGACAGTACGCGGTCACGCGTCATGTGCGTACCTACATGATGCCGTGGGGCAGACAAGATTGTCTGCCCCACGGCGCGGGATTTCTTTTCTACTCCTTCACCGCCCCCATCTGAATCCCCGCGACGAGTTGCTTCTGCATCGCAATGAAGAAAACAATCAGGGGCGCGATGCACATCACTGTAGCGGCCATGAGGAGTTCCGTCTGCCGGCCATAGGTCGTCCGGAAACTCAACATGCCGACGGGCAGTGTGCGCAGCCAGTCGTCCTTGATCATCACCAGCGGCCAGAAGAAGGAATGGTAGTTGCCGAGGAAGGTGAAGATTGCGAGGGTCACCAGACCCGGACGGGCCAGCGGGAGAATGATGTCAAGGAAGATGCGGGCGTGGCTGGCCCCGTCCATCTCCGCCGATTCATCGAGGCTCGGAGGGATGGTCAGCATGAATTGCCGCAACAGGAAGGTTCCGAAAGCCGAGAATGCTGCCGGAAGGATGAGACCGGCGTAGGTGTTCACCAGGTGCAGCTTGACCATGATCTGGTAGTTGGGGATCATCAGCACCAGCCCCGGAATCATCATCGTTCCAAGATAGAGCAAGAACACCCTATCTCGCCACTTCCATTGAATGCGACTGAAGGCGTATGCCGCCATTGCGCTGGTAAAGACCTGGAGTGTGGTCACCCACAGAGCAATAAACAGGCTGTTGAGGTACCACTTCGGGTAGTCGAGGTCGAGTTTCTCCCCGGTGTTGGGGTCGGGCGCCCTCCGAAGAACAATGGCGTAGTTCTCCGACTGCACCGTGTGAGGCACCAAGTGCGGTTGCTCCGACTCGATGCGCGGCTTCAGGCTGGCGGTCACCATCCAGACGAACGGCACCGCCATCGTTCCCGCGAAGAGGACCAGAAGCAGGTAGCGGAAGACCGTGCGAGGAGTTGGATGGGATGGGTGCATGGTGGTGGCAATAGGGGTTCAGGGTTCAGGTTTCAGGGTTCAGGGTTCAGGGTTCGGGGATCAGACGGGAAACGTCGTTCCGAAGGGGGAAGGTTCTTTTCGAGACGGCGTTCGAGACCATTAAGCATTCGGACACATTCCTGATATCGACTGCGAAACCGGTCGTAGCACTCCTCGGTCACATATCCTTTCAGACGAGCAATGAACAGGTGGTGAATAGTCTCCAATGCCTCTCCACGGGCCCGATTAACCCCCTCGATCTTGTTCTTTACGTGCCGATCGCTGTGCTTCTCAGCAAGATTGGCGGGCGAATTGTTCGAGCATCTGCGAATCTGCGATGCCAGTTCGTAACGCTCCTCTGCCGGCCACTTGTGGGCGAGATCGCAAACCTCAATGTGCAACTGGCACAGCTTTCGGTAGACCTCCAGGTCCTCAACCTGCATAAAGCCCGACACCATTCCTCACCTCCATTTTCTCATGCGTCCTCTTCCTGAACCCTGAACCCCGAAACCTGCCACCTCAATAGCTCACATACCGATTGCCATACCTCCAGTTGAGTACGGTCAACCCGAAGATGATGATGAACAACACCCACGCCACGCTGCACGCGTAGCCCAGGTTGAGTTGCTCAAAGGCGAGGGTGTAGATGTAGTAGCTCAGTGTGGTCGTGATCCCTGCGGGGCCTCCCTGGGTCATCACACGGGCCTGCTCAAACCCGCCTTGAAGACCGCCAATGGTGGCCATGATGACAATGAAAAACGTGGTCGGCATCAACTGCGGCCAGGTGACGCTCCAAAATTTCCCACCGTTTCCCGCGCCGTCGATGTCGGCGGCTTCGTACAACTCCACCGGAATGTTGCTGATCCCGGCAAGGTAGAGCAGCATCGAGTTTCCCCCGATGCCGGTCCAGATTCCCATGATCATGATAGCTTCACGCGCGCCCAGTCCGAAGCCCCCGTTGTTGAAGTGTTCCGGCAATGGCAGGAAACCGAGCAAGGACTCTGTGCTGGCGAGCCAGGTTGGTAGTTCCGGCCTCCACCCGATAGCGCCTGTCAGTTTCCCGAGGGTCACGTTGATCAGCCCGAAGTTGGGATTGTAGAGTTGCGTCCACAGAATGATGAGGGCGACACCGGCGGTGAAGTGAGGGA
>Ga0210051_1001566_pt1 | contig 23004 bp, 25 predicted proteins | sample CryGey092014_all_FD_185464 | JGI IMG/M metagenome (GOLD analysis project Ga0210051, IMG submission 185464) | Groundwater microbial communities from aquifer - Crystal Geyser CG23_combo_of_CG06-09_8/20/14_all (SPAdes) (version 2) | ecosystem: Environmental > Aquatic > Deep subsurface > Groundwater... | reverse complement strand
TACAGGATGGAGTAATAAGGCAACTTGAAATAATAGGTGAAGCAACAAAAATGTTATCCAGAGAGATCAAGGAAAAATACCCAAATATATCATGGAAAGATATGGCTGGGATGAGAGATAAATTAATACACGGTTATTTTGGTGTTGACTTAGATGCGGTGTGGGACACAGCTAAAAAGGATGTTCCCAGATTAAGAAACGAAATAGAAAAAATAATGGAGAACGAAAAGGAAACATAATAGAAATCGAATTAAGATAATCATCCAACCTCAAACCCGTTTTCTGTTATTTTGTATTTTGCTGTTTTTGATGGGCTGTTTGGTGAGAGGATTTCAAGCGCATTTTTTTTCTCATCAATATTTATTAAAACATCTGCAAGCTGGATGATGGTTTTAACAGATTTTTCATCATGCAGGTCTGGTTGAAGAAGGAAAAAACCTCCTGCTTTGAATGTTTTGATTTTTGCCCTGAGATAGGAAAGAAAACGATAAACGCTTTGGGGTGAAACATACATCAGCAGGGAATCAACAGAGTCAAAAACAATCTTCTGCTCATAAACATTTTTTGATGTGAAATCTGACATGGATGAAAGAATGGCAGAACTAAGTTTTGCGAAGTCTGCTGTTGATGGAACATATTTTATATTCTCGGAATCCTCAACAGATGGGTTTGACTGCACAGAGTATGTATCAACAAAAACATATTTGTCATCAGGGCTGAGGTACCATTTTTTTTCAGACATTTTATTGATAATGTCATCGGCAAAATCATTTGTTGTGACATATACCCCTCCCTCATCAGATTTCAGGGTTTTGTAAAAAAGTTCCTGGGCAAGAACATTTCTTCCTGACATCGGTGAACCATTTATTAAACAGAACATACCAGGCGTTAAGGATGCAACATTATCTAACCCGTTTATGCCCGTTTTCATTTTTTACCTCTTTAAGCAGTCCTTTGCAAGGATAAACCACTGGCACACAAGTATAGCTAAAAACAAAAGGAACAATGTTCCGCTTATGTAATACATGCCGTATCTGTCACCAGTCAAAGCCATTACATAATGTATTGCAATAAATATGATTGCTGCAAGTATGTATGTCCATGTTGTGTAAAGGAAATGACGCTCAAGGAAAAGTTTTGCCCTCAGAAGTTCAGGGTCAGCATTTTTCAGCATGAGTAAAATGCCTACTGTAAATGCAAGAAGTGCCAGACTGATCATGAAGTTTGCTACATCAAGATACTCCCAGAACATGTTCACACCCCCAGGATTTCCATAATGTTTTTCACTCTTTCTTCCATTTCAACCATAAGCATTCCAAGGTTCGCATCCGGTGACGCACTTACTACAAGTACTGCCTTCTTACCAGCACCCATTGCTACAAGGATTGCTTTTTCAATCTCTGCAGTAACCCTTTTTATGGTTCCTTTATTCAAGGTTATAGCTGCTGTTTCCACAGCACCCATCATTGTTGCACTCATCGCACCAAGACGGCGTTCATCAACATCCCTTGGCAGATCAGATGCTATTATCAAGCCGTTTCTGGCAACAACAGCAGAACCTTCAATACCCCCAACATTTGCAAGTTTTTTCAGCTCAGATAGCAGTTTCTCAGATTTTGTTTCCATCTTATCACCCCATTAGTTTCTCAGTAAGTTCATCCAATAATTTTTCAACACCTTTTTTTTCAATAGCTACGGTTGGGCAAACAGACACATCCCCTGGTAATGCCAGTTTCTTTTTAATTGCGTCAACATTTAATGCGTTACTCATGTCCTGCTTGTTTGCTGCAACCACAATCGGCAGACCATACGCCTTTGTTTTTGAAAGCATCTCTTTCGCCCTGATGAATGTTTCTGGTTTTGTTGAATCAACAACGAGTATTACTGCTACAGCCTCATCTGCAAGATACTGCAGTATAGGGTCAAAGTCCTCCTGCCCTGGTGTACCATACAGGTCTGCTGCAAAACCCTTGTAATCCATGTAACCATGGTCTAACGCGACTGTTGTTCCCATCCTGTCAACGCTTACAGCACTAGTAGATAATGCTTTTACCATTGAGGACTTCCCTGCATTATAAGGACCTGTTACAAGTATTTTTGGGAAATAAACCTTTACACCGCCAGGCTTTAAAACTTTTACAGGCACAGCAAATTTTTCAATTTTTTTCCATCCTATTTTTTCCGGGAAAAGAAACTGCCTTACTATGGTTACCTCCTCAACAGGTTTTACTGTGAGAACAGCATCAAAACTATCCTTTATCTCCTTCATAATTTTTTGTTCATATTCCCATGCTGAAAACAGAGCGACAACCGTCATTTTTTCCTTCAGCTTGTTTATCATCTGTAAAAGTTCCTTTGGCGATTCCTTCATATCTATGTATGAGGAAACACTGTCCACAAATAGTATATCCCCTTTTTCAATCTTTTCAATTTCATCTAAAATGTTTTTAGTATTGAAAGGGTTCTCAACAACATATTTCTCATCAGAATGAATGCCCATGTACCCTGAGAATGCATCCACAATACGTAACGAGTTGTTTTTTTCATATCTGCTTAGGTCTAAACCCATTGTTTTTGCTTCTCTTCTCACAGCTGATGCCGGTTTGTTGTTCACAACATATACACATTTAAGATTGTTTTTTAATGCATTGTCTATCATGTTTATCCCAAAAGGTGCAGGGTCTATCCCAGGTGATGTTGATAGTAATACAGCTACATTATCCGGGATTTCACCTATTTTATCATCCAGTATTCTTATACCTGTCTTCATCATCTCAATCCTGGCTGTACAGCAACACCATTCTTTGATATATCAAGGGAATGCCTGCCTGTCAGATGGCGTGTTCCTCTCATCTTCAGCACTTCAAGATATTTTCTTCTGATATTTTCCTCCTCTGCGTATGACAGGATTATGACACCATCAACCATGTACCCATCCATAGTGCCTGCAATATTGGAATGTTTCACCTCCCCAGTTACTACAGTCAGACAGTCAAAACCTTTTGTGAACAACATGAAATCGTGCAGAAAATCCCTGTAGTCTCTATCATTATTCATTGCTATCCTCATAACTGTTAAAGGATCTATAACGATTCTTTTTGGTTTGTATTTTTCTATTTCCTTCTCAAGAACATTCAGAATATACGACGGCTGTTTCTTTATTGCATCACCTATGTCCAGGAAAACAATTCTTTTTGTTTCAATAAATTTATTCTCATAAAATGTGAAATGACCAAGAAATTTCTGCACAACCCACGCAGGCTCAGATAAAGCCGTGATATATAATCCTCTTTCACCATTTTTAGCACCATGAAACAGGCTTTGCACAGCAAACGTTGTTTTACCTGTTCCTGGCTCACCCGCAGCCATTACAAATGAGGGGATTGGGAAACCCCCCTCCATCATTTCATCCAGTCCTGGTATGCCTGATTCAATCCTTTTTATTCCATTTTCTTTCATTTTATCCTCCAAGAAACTCAATCCTAAACGCGCATCCTCTTCCTTTAATCCTAATGCAGTACACCGGCTGATTATAATATGCCTCATACACTGCTGAGATTATTCCTCTCAGTCTGTCACATTTATTCCCCTCAGCTGGCGATGTTACAGCCGCATTTCTCTCTTTAAAAACAACATCCTTTACCCATCCCCTTTCTTTCATGAGCTCTGATGCTTTTTTGAAAAAATCTTTCTCATCTTTTATTTCTTTTACAATTCCTTTCCCGATAACGTGTCCAACACTAAACAACAATGTAGATGCTGTTCCTGATAACACCTCATCATAAACCTTTCTTGTTTTTTTCATTTCTTCTTCAGATATTTTCACATACCTCATCATAGAATTATTATTATACGCATTAATAAACCTTTGCATTGGTTTTACAAATTGAACTAATGTTCAACCTTTTAAGGTGGAGTTAGATAGTGAAAATATGTCGTAATTCAATTTGTAATTCGGAAGAACTATGTTCTTCCTCTCGGCAAACTGTTTCAGTTTGCCGAACGGCGAGGAACCTCAGTTCCTCGTAGTTTACCTTATCCTGTCCAGTGAGAATGATCCTATGATTAGTTCTTTTTCTGTGAATTTGTACTGTATCCAGTTTCTTGTCTGTACATCGCCTATTCCTTGAACGCAGAAAAATGTTCTCAGGTTTTCTTCTTTGAATTCTATTACCCCATCCATCAGGTGGCGGAGTGCTTGTAAGTCTGTTTCACTATGTATGCCTTTTGTTAATGAATAAAGTGCTACTGAATTATCTCTTTTGCATTTTCCTGTTAAATCCTCCAAAAAATTAAAAATATCATGAGAGTTTAAATCTGTGAGCAGTGTGGAAAGTGGGAATACTATTCTGTAATATTCCCTGCCTTCCTTAAGTGTGCTTAGTATGTTGTTCATTGCCATGCTTATCACATCCATATCCTTTATGTCTTTGATGTACTCAGCATTTTGTTCATCACATTTCAGCCCCATTCTTTTTGAGTAAATATCTATGTATTTTATTAAACCGTTTTTTTCACATTTAGCATATCCTAAAACATATCCCTTTAACACCCCCTTGACATCAGTTACTGATCTATCTACTGTAACAATCATGCACGGTACGTCTTTCCCAAGACCTTCTGTGATAAATCTGTCAAGAATTATCTGCTTTCCTGTGAAAGGCGGTCCGTATAACATAACGTTTGACCCGAATGGTATGCCGCCAAGTAGCAGGTCATCAAGTCGCGGAATTCCAGTTCTGATCCTTTTGCATTCCCTCTCAGTCTTTCTTGCTTTTTCTTTTTTCTCTGTCATTCCCTCTATCTGTTCCGCTATTTCTTTTTCCCTCACAGTTAAAAATTTCTCCCTTCTTTTTAATTCCTCTTCCCTGAGTTTTATTTCCTCCTCCAACTTTGACAGTTCCTCTTTCATCTTGAGTTTTTCTTCAGCCCCGGCTGGTATTGCCATGGTTTTTAGTTTTTTTTCCTGTTCCTTTAGTTTCCTGGTCTCTTTCTCAAATTTTTCTTCCCTGAAATGCATATCCTCTTCTCTTTTACCAAGCTCCTCCTCCTTATATTTCATCGGCTCTATTTTCTCTTTAAACTCAGCCTCCCTAAAATCCAAATCTGCTACTTTATTCTGAATCTCTTTCTCTTTTCTTTTCATTGCCGCTTCTCTGTTTTCTAAAAAACATATTAATTTCTTTAAATCACCTTTTTTTATATACTCTGATAATGGTATCTTTTTAATCTTCTTCCTATTACCCATTCTGCCTCACCATATACCAAAATTTTAATACACTACCTGATATAGTCCAGCGAGAATGACCCTATAATAAGGTCTTTTTCTGTGAACCTGTACTGTATCCAGCTTCTTGTTTGCACATCACATACACCCTGCACACAGAAAAACGTTCTCAGGTTTTCTTCCTTAAACTCAATCACACCATCCATCAAATGCCTCAGTATTTGTACATCCGTCTCATTATGCATACCTTTCGTAAGCGAATACAATGCCACAGAATTATCCCTTTTGCACTTGCCTGTCAAATCCTCCAAAAACCTGAAAATTGGGTTGGCACCCAGATTAGCAGTTAGTGTTGACAATGGGAAAACCATTCTGTAATACTCTCCTTTCCCTTTGAGTTTGTTCAATGTATTATTCATTGCCAGACTTATTACATCCAGGTCTCTTATGCTGTCCACATATTCAACATTTGGCTCATCACATGCAACGCCCATCCTTCTCGAGTAAATATCAACATATCCAATCATACCGTTTTTTTCAGACTCACCATAGTTTGGAAGTATTTCACTTAACTGAGATTTGATGTTAGCTATTGCTTTATCAACTGTTATAATGACACAGGGGACACCCTTTACAAGCCCCTCTGTGATAAACCGGCTGAGCAAAACCTCTGTACCTGTGAATGGTGGGCCGTAAACCAAAACATTTGAGCCGAATGGCATACCTCCAAGCAGCAGGTCATCAAGACGTGACACCCCAGTTTTTACCTTTTTTATTTCCTTCTCTTTCTCCCTATCCTCCTCTTTTTTCACAATTTCTTTACCCATTATCTTCTGCGTTTCCCTTTCAAGTCCTTCTTCTCTGGATTTCAGGTATTCCTCCCTTCTCCTCAGCTCCTCCTCTTTGACCTTTATTTCCTCCTCCAACTTTGATAGTTCCTCTTTCATCTTGAGTTTTTCTTCAGCCCCGGTTGGTATTGCCATGGTTTTTAGTTTTTTTTCCTGTTCCTTCAGTTTCCGAGTCTCTTTCTCAAGTTTTTCTTCCCTGAAATGCATATCCTCTTCTCTTTTACCAAGCTCCTCCTCCTTATATTTCATCGGCTCTGTTTTCTTTTTCATATCGGCTTCCCTGAACTCTAACTCTGCTTTTAGTTTTTCAATTTCGGATTCCTTGTCAAGTAAATATGATTCTCTTCTTCTCAGTTTTTCCTCTTTCTCCAAAAGGTCTTTTTCTACCTCAGGTCTTTCCTTTTTCCTTCTTTCTGCTACCTCTTTTTCAGCTCTTGCCTCCACCTTCAGCTTTTCCATCTCCCTTTTCATCTTTGCTGATTCATACCTTAACTCTTCCTCCCTTTTCCTTAATTCAAGCCCCCTGTCCTCTAATTCAGCAAGCAGTTTTTTCTGCTCCTCAGAAATAGCCGGTTTCACCTGCTCCTTTTCCCTGCGCAGCAACTCCTCCTCTTTCTTTTTCAGCTCTCCCTCTTTATGTATAAGTTCCTGCTCCTTTCTTTTTAAGTCCTCTGCGCCTTTTTTCTCCAGTTCCTCTTCCTTCTCTATTAAGTAGTCTTCCCTAACCTTTAACGTTTCTTCTTTTTTTATTAATTCTTCTTCCTTCTTTTTTACAACATCGGGAATCTTTACACCTTTTTCCAGCTCTTTCTCTTTCTCCCTCAGTGTTGATTCCTTTCTCATAAGTTTTTCTTCTCTTAAACTTAATTCCCCTTCCCTTTTTAATAATTCTTCCTCTTTTTTCCTAAATTCTTCTGGCGGTCTTATCCTTGCAGTTTCTTTTTCCTTTTTCTCTATTTCCTTTTCCCTTGCTGATAATGTTTCTTCGGCTTTCTTTAATTCTTCCTCTTTTTTCCTAAATTCTTCAGCCTTTGGTATCCCTATTTTTTTCTTTTCCGATTCTTTTTCCTTTGCCAGCAGTTCTTCTTCCTTTTTCCTGATTTCCTCTTCATTTAATTTTAATGCTTTTTCTTTTTCTAAAAGTTCAATCTTAAGTTTTTTCAGTTCTTCCTCTCTATCTTTAAGTTCCTCAGGAATCTTCACCCCTTTTTCCAGTTCCTTTTCCACTATTCTTAGGTCATCCTCCTTCTTACCCAGTTTTTCTCCCCTTTCTTTTAATTCTTTTAATCTCTCAGTGGATTCTTTCTCTAACTTTTCCTCCTTTTCCCTTAATTCTTCCTCTTTAGAAATAAGTTGCTTTTCCTTTGCTCCAAGCAGTTCCTTCTCTTTCAGAATTTTTTCCTCATTGGAAGCTAAAGCATTTTCCTTTTCCTCATGTTTTTTCTGCTGCTTTTTTAACAAATCTTCCTTTTCACGTAACGATACTTCGATTTTTTTTAATTCACTTTCCTTTACTTCCAAAATTCTTTTTTCCTCCAGGTTTTTCTCCTCGTTTTTTTTCTGTTGTTTTTCTATTTTTTCCTCTTTTTGATTTATTGATTCCTCAAGTTTTTTTAGTTTATCTTCCAAACCTTTTAGTTTTTTTTCCTTTTTTTTCAGTGCTGAATCTTTTTTATCTATGCCTTTTGCTTTCCTCTTCAAAAATCTTTTCAGTTCCTTTAAATGTCCTTCCTTTAAATATTTGTTTAATGGTATTTTTGACACTTTTTCTTTATTCATTGTTTCCACCCGATGTATTACGCATAATTTATTTATAAACCTTTTGATTACTAAACTCCGCAACATGCGGAGTTTACACCCTCCCAATGAGCGCAACAGTGTCACCGATGTTCAGCACGTCCACCTTTTTCCCTTTAACCGTAACTGTCTTCTCAAAGTTTATGAAATCCTTTGTCAGCTTCACTGTTTCCCCTGAATCCAATCTAACATTAACCTCATCCTCTGAAAGTTTTCCGACATCAATTGTTTTCAGTTTCTCAACAATCTCTTCGGCTTTACCTTTAAACACCGGCCCAATTTTTGAGTAAACAGGCTTAACAGCAACAAGATTCTCCTTTAAATTCTCCTTTTCAGCGACCACCAGTTCCTTTGCCCTCACAGTCCTGGCAATATCCTCTTTACACTCAATTATTTTTTCAGGCTCACATACAAGCTCAACAAAATCAATTTCCTTGCTCAGAGACATCCCTTTCTCTGATTTCCATCCTCTGATTTTGCTGACAATCTCCTTGACAAGCTCCCCTTTTCTTTCTGCATCCTCATCAGTTAAAACAGGTTTTGGCCAGGATGAAATATGAATGCTTGGATCCCCCTCAGCATCTTTAAAGTTCATGGTATAGATTTCTTCTGCAATATGCGGCATCATTGGTGCCATCAGTTTTACAACGCCTGAGCAAACAGTATACAATGTTGAAATTGCAGATTCATCATTATCATACGCCCTGTGTTTCACAATCTCAATATAATGATCAGCAAACTCATGCCAGAGAAACTCTTCAATTTCCTTCATTGCCTTATCAAACCTGAATTCGTCCATGTATTCTGTAGCATTTTCAACAACCTTGGAATACTTTGAAAGAATCCATCTGTCCATTATTTTCAATCTGCTTTTCTCCAAAACTATCTTTTTTCCATCAATGATTTTTTTCACAAAACTGCTGACGTTCCAGAGTTTTGTACACAGCCTCATACCATGAATTACGTCTTTTTCCCTGAATGAGTTGTCCTCACCAACAGCGCATGTTGCAGCATAGTACCTGAAAGCATCACTCCCATATTTTTCCAAAATCTTCAATGGGTCTATGACATTTCCAAGTGATGCATGCATTGGTTTCCCATCAGGTGCAAGTACAAAACCGTCAACCATTATCGTTTTAAAAGGCAGTTTGTTTGTTAAAAGAATTCCTCTCAGGATAGTGTAAAACGCCCATGTTCTGATAATATCATGCGCCTGAGGTCTCAAGGACATAGGATAAAGTTTTTTGAACAAGTCAGGATTTCTTTCCCAGCAGGTGTTGAATAATGGGGATATGCTTGAGTCCATCCATGTGTCAAAAACATCCTCGCATCCCTTCATGGTTGTACGACATTCTGGACATTCCTTATCCATGATTGTTGGGTCAACATAGCACTCATTTTTTTTTGCAACAACAATATTACCGCATTTTTTACATTCCCAGATTGGTATGGGTGTCGCAAAATACCTCTGGCGTGATATAACCCAGTCCCAGCTTAGTGAGTTTATCCAGTCCTGAAGTCTTCTTTTCATAAAACGTGGTTTCCAATCAAGTTTTTCTATTTCTTTCAACATTTTTTCTTTAAATTGTACTGTTTTCAGAAACCACTGAGGCATAACAAGAAACTCAACAGGCGTATGACACCTCCAGCATGTGCCTATGCTCTGCTCAAGTCCCTCCTGCTTAATGAGAAGACCCTGTTTTTTCATGTCATCTATTATTGCTTTTCTTGCATCAGATACCTTCATTCCTCTATATTTCCCGCATAGTCCTGTCATCCTTCCTTCTTCATCTATTCCTTTTTCAATTTTGAGTTTGTATTTGAAAATCCATTCCAAATCATCCTTGTCACCAATGCTACAAATCATTACAATACCTGAGCCGAAATTTGGATCAACATTTTTATCTCCAACAATCCTTACTTCCTTTTCAAACAATGGCGTTTTCAGTTTTTTTCCTTTCAGTTTTTCTGCCCTAAAATCATCTGGGTGTATTGCAACAAGCTGGCATGTGCAGAGCAGTTCAGGTCTTGTTGTGGCAATAATAACATCCTCATCCTCAAGTTTGAATTTTATGTAGTTGAGTTTTGTTTCCCTGTTTTTGTATTCTATCTCTGCATCTGCGAGTGCTGTCATGCATCTTGGACACCAGTTAATCGGATGCTCACCCTTGTAAATAAGTCCTTTAGTATAAAGCTCAATAAATGAGAGCTGGGTTAATCTCCTGTAATTTTCTTCATCTGTCTGATAATATACACTAGGGTCCATTGATTCACCAAGGAGGATAAACTGGGTCTTCATTTCATCTATTTTTTCATTAGCAAACTCTGAGCAGAGTTTTATAAATTTGTGCCTGTCAATGTCCTTTCGTGTAATGCCAAGTTTTTTCTCAACCCTCTCCTCAATTGGTATGCCGTTGCAGTCAAAACAAAGCGGAAAAAACACATTGAAGCCTTTCATTCTTCTGTACCTTGCAGCAAAATCAATATGCGTGTAATGAACAGCATGCCCGACATGGAGCGCACCGGATGCATATCTCGGAGGATTGTCAATTGAGTAAACAGGCTTATCAGAATCAGGAACAAAACTATAAAGACTCATTTTCTGCCATTTTTTCTGCCATTTCTGCTCTACGGATTTTTGCTCATAAACCATTGTAAAGGATATTACTTGTTAGGATAAAAGTTTTTGCGGCGGATAAGGATACAATATTACATTATCTCAATCCTTTCCTCAATCCTAATTCTAATTCCATCCTCAGCAGCTATTGTTTTTTTCCTCATCATACCTTTTCACCTGCTTATTGTACTTGTATCATTAATAATCATATATAGTATTTATTCCTATTCATGCCCTATCCACGCCTGAAAAAGTTGTTTCATCGAAAGTTTTATATATCATTTGTTATATACATATATACAACAAGGCGAGAGTATGGTTCAAACATTTATGGATAAGGAGATACTGCATTATCCGAGGTTGGATACAGTCCTTATGGTAGAGGACTTCATAAAAAAGCATAGTGGAGAGTTTAAAAAAAGGAGTATTTGGGAGCATCTGCCCAAGAAAATGATGTATCAAACATTTCAGGTTGTGTATGACTATCTTTTGAACTCTAATAAAATAGCAGTTGATAGGGAGGGAAAAATTGCTTGGATATGGAACCCAGAGTTGGTAAAAAGGTTTCTTAAACCAGATCTGGTGGTAAGATGATATACAAAGTTGTTTTTGCTGATAAAAAATTAAAGGTTGCGTTTGAGGGACTGAAAGAATCTAAAACAGAAGACAAAAAACTGTATAAATGGTTAAACAGGGCTTTTGATGATTTGCAAAAAGATGCATTTTCTGGTATTCAGATACCAAGAAGACTCATACCAAAAGAATACATTAAAAAATATCAAATAGATAATCTATGGAAGCACAACTTGCCAAATGCATGGAGGCTTCTATATTCTGTGGCCAGGGATGAAATAATTGTTATTTCCATAATTATAGAATGGATGAATCATAAAACATACGAGAGAAGACTGGGATACGGATAAAAATTGTGGTGTGGAGGATTGATAGTTTATGTGCATTTCCACCTCTCCAACTACTTTCATATATTCTGTTCCCACCTCAATTTATCATAATTTTCACGTTATCCAAATCATTCCTAAATCCTATTCTCGCCCCAATATGGCTTGATATCTTCTCATCATCTATCACATTACCTCAATCTATTCCTCAACCTTCAGGATTAGAGAAGAATAGGCACAACCCTTAATACACCCTAAAACATTTAATGTTTGGTGATTTAAATGGATTTGCTATCTATAGGACTTGGGGTACTGATTGGGATTGTAGTAACGGCATTTATGGTTGAGATTGGGATGAGGAAAATACTTCCCTGGGGTGTAACATCCAGGCTGACATCGGTATGGAACCTAAACGAAATCAAAGATGACAAAACGTTGCTCATTGTAGCTGAGAAAATAGAAAATGTTGAAATACCAAAAAATTCAAGGGTTGTTGTTAAGCAAAGAGAGGGTATTGCATTGCTGAAAGGGGCAGATGTTGTTGTAAACCCGGATGTGCATTCAAACTTTGCAGTAGGTCCTGACAGGGCACTGATATTCACGTCCTCCATTCATCCTAATGCGCTCACTGTCTGGACAACAAATGAAAAAATGGTTAGACGCCTTACATCAGAGTTTAACAGGCTCTGGATGGAAGGGAAATAAAGGATGACACAATGGTCAATAAAAAGAATGTTTTGATAAAAAATCGGTCGGATATAGATCCTAATGTAATAAAAAAAGGGAAGAAGAGACTGGAATGGGCTAAAACACACATGCCAGTTCTTTCTGAGATAAGGGAGAGGATGGTTAAAGGAAAATCCTTAGAGAATGTTAAAATAGGGATGGCACTGCATGTTGAGGCAAAAACAGGCGTTCTTGCCCTTACATTGAAAGAGGCAGGCGCGGAGATACGTCTTGCAAGCTGTAATCCTCTTTCAACAGATGATTCTGTTGCCATGGCACTGAATGACATGGGTCTTGAAACATTTGCGAAGAAAGGTGAAACAGAAGCAGAATACTATCAAAATCTGAACAAGGTTGCAGACCTTAAACCGGATCTGATTATAGATGACGGTTGTGATTTAATATTCCTCGTTCATACAAAAAGGAAAGAGTTTTTAAGTAATGTTAAAGGTGCAAATGAGGAAACGACCACAGGTGTTGTGCGCCTTAAAGCAATGGAAAAAGACGGGGCGTTAAAGTTTCCTGTTATCGCTGTGAACAATGCTTACATGAAATATCTTTTTGATAACAGATACGGTACAGGACAATCTACAATGGATGGCATAATGGCAGGCACAAATCTTTTGATATCAGGAAAAAAATTTGTTGTCGCAGGTTATGGATGGTGCGGAAGAGGTATTGCAATGAGAGCCAGGGGTATGGGTGCAAATGTTATTGTCACAGAGGTTGATACAATCAAGGCTGTTGAGGCAAAACTTGACGGTTTTGATGTTATGCCAATGATGGAAGCATGTAGCCATGCTGATTTCATTGTTTCATCAACAGGATGCAAGGATGTGATTTCTGAAAAACATTTTGATGCTATAAAAGATGGTTGTGTTCTTGCGAACTCAGGACATTTTGACTGCGAAATATCAAAAGAGGCACTGGATAAAAACTCTATCAGCCGAAAAAAAGTCAGGGAATATGTTGATGAGTATAAGCTAAAAAATGGTAAAAATGTTTATCTACTGGGTGAGGCGCGACTTGTAAACCTTTCCGTTGGTCAGGGGCATCCTGTTGAAATCATGGACATGAGTTTCTCGGTTCAGGCGTTATGTACGGAATACCTTGTTAAAAACAGTCAAAACATGGAAAACAGGGTTTATGACGTTCCATCTGAGATTGATTCTGAAATCGCTGAAGCTGAATTAAGGGCAATGAATGTGAAAATAGATGAGCTTACAAAGGAGCAAAAGGAATACCTTAGCAGTTGGAGAGCTGGCACATGAATTTTTTATCTGTTTTCGGTCATGCAAACCTTGACTACATAATCACACTGCCAAGGTTTCCTGAGCCGAACACATCAATAGAACTTGCTGACAGTAAAACATACTTTGGCGGTCCTGGCGCGAACATTGCAAGAATCGCATCAATACTTGGGGTTAAAACAGCCCTGGCAACTTTTGTTGGTGAAAACTTCCCAGAGAATTATTATTCTGCATTAAAAAGCTCTAATTTGGATTTAAAGGATTTTAGAAAGGTAAAAGATTATTCCACGCCAACATGCTGGCTTATCTCTGCAAAACAGAAGCAGATAGGAATAATGGATCAGGGTCCTATGAAGGACATGGAAAAATTTAGGGTTCTTGATTATGCTGTGAGAAGTTCAAGGATTATACATATAACGACAGGGAGACCAGGATATTATAAAAAAATTGTTGAACTGGCATACAAAATGGGTAAGAAGATTGGTTTTGACCCTGCTCAGGAAATACATTATGTTTACTCCCCGGAGGTATTCAAATCTATGCTAAAGAAATCAAACTATTTTTTTGCATCCGAGTCTGAGTGCAAAACTGCATTGAAATATTTGAAACTGAAAAAACCAGAAGAAATATTAAATTTTGTTGATGTGTTTATCTTAACAAAGGGAAAAAAAGGAAGTGTTATTTACACAGAAAATGAAAAAATAAAAATACCGATTGTTAAGGCAAAAAAGGTTGTTGACATAACAGGCGCAGGTGATGGATACAGGGCTGGTTTTTATGCCGGTCTTTCAAGAAACTATGAACTTGAAAAATGCGGCATGATAGCGTCAACAGTTGCAAGTTTCATTGTTGAAAGTTATGGTACTCAGACAAAAATTCCGAGTTGGAAGATGGTTTTGGAGAGGATGAGGAAAACAAAGATATTAAACCCTTAAAACCATTCTATTTTATGAAAGCAAGGATTGCTATTATTGGTGGAAGCGGATTTTCCGAACTTCTTGAATCTCCAAAATCTGTGAAGGGTAAAACAAAATATGGGGAAGCATCTGGTTCTATAGAGGTTGGTTTTTTCTCTGGGAAAACAGTTGCTTTTTTACCCCGCCATGGAAAGAAAAGGAATATTCCACCACACATGATAAACTACAAGGCGAATATTTTTGCTCTGAAAAAAATTGGTGTTGAGAAAATAATTGGTGTGACCTCTGTTGGTTCTCTGAAGAAGAAAATAAAACCGCCTTGCATTTTTGTTCCAAATGATTACATAAATCTATGGAATATCCAGACATATTATGAAAAAGAGATTGTGCATGTCACACCAGAAATTGATGAAAATATGAGAAAAATTGTTATAGGACAGACAAAAAAGGTTGGTGCAAAGATTTTTGAGGGTATTTATGTCCAGACAACAGGACCCAGGCTTGAAACAAAAGCAGAAATAAACCTTTTGAAAAATTATGCTGATGTTGTCGGAATGAACATGGCAGCAGAGGCAACACTCTCAAAAGAATTAAACCTGAAGTATGTGAACATCAGTTCTGTTGACAATTATGCAAATGGAATCATACCAGAATCTTTAACGTTCAAGCAGATACTGCAAAATGCTAGGAAAAACTCAGAGGAAATAAAAAAAATATTAAAAAATGTTGTTAGGGTGATGGAATGAGTATACTGATAAAAAATGTGCTTCTTGATAAAAGGGAAATAAATGTTTACATTGAGGACAACATTATCCAGGAGATCGGTAAAAAAACAGAAGCAGATTATGTAATAGACGGAAAAAACAAGGCAGTTATACCTGGAATGGTTAACACACATACGCACGCAGCCATGTGTCTTTTCAGAGGATACGCTGATGACATGAATCTTGAGGAATGGCTTCAAACCAAAATCTGGCCCCTAGAATTAAAATTAAAACCTGAGGATGTTTACATGGGAACAAAACTTGCCTGTCTTGAAATGATAAAAACAGGAACAACAACCTTCAATGACATGTATTTTTTTATGGAGTCTGCTGCGAAATCTATTGATGAAATGGGATTAAGAGCTTTTTTGAGTTATGGTTTCATTGATTTATTTAACGATGAAAAAAGGGAGAAAGAGATTAAAAAAACAAAGGAAACAATAAGAAACATAGAAAACATGCACAGTGATAGAATTAAACCCTCATTGGGCCCTCATGCTGTTTACACTGTCTCAGAGGAAGGTTTGAGATGGATAAAAGATTATGCTGATGAAAAAAACCTGCTTGTACATTTTCATCTTGCTGAAACAAAAAAAGAAAATGAGGATTTTGTGAAAAAATACAGCAAAAAACCGATAAAATATCTGGAGGAAATAGGCTTTCTTGATAAGAAACTTATAGCAGCCCACTGCATCTGGCTTAACAATGATGACATAAGTCTTTTGGAAAAGCACAATGTAAAAATATCCTACAATCCGGTATCAAACATGAAGCTTGCATCAGGCGTTTTCAACTATCAAAAAATGAAAAAATTAACAGTATCGCTTGGAACGGATGGGTGCGCATCAAACAACAACCTTGATATGTTTGAGGAGATGAAAATAGGCTCACTTTTGCAGAAATCCTATTTCAATGATGAAACAATTATGCCTGCAAAGGAGATATTCAGCATAGCAACAGAAAATGGAGCGAAAGCACTTGGACTTAATGCAGGAAAAATTGAGGAAGGGAAACTGGCAGATGTTTTGCTGATAGACCTAAAAAAACCTGAACTAACACCCAATCATGACCTGATTTCTGATTTGGTTTACTCTGCAAACGGCTCTGCTGTTGACACAACAATATGCAATGGAAAAATTTTAATGAAAAACAGAAGGGTTAAAAATGAAGAAGAAATACTGGAAAAGGTGAAAAAGGTTGCATTGGACTTAATTAGCAGGTGATTGACATAAAAAACATGAACATTAGAAGTGCAGAAAAGAAAGATTTAACAGCAATTGAACGTCTGACAGCAGAAAATAATGAAAAATTTGATGATGATATTGAAAATATGTTTGTAGCAGAAAAGGATGGAGATGTTGTTGGCTATATCTCCTATGATCCTATCATCAAAGAGGACAAATGGCTTGGAAAACATTACGAGACAAAAAACGTTGTTGTGAAGGATGAATACATTGGTGAGGGTATTGTTTCCAAACTCATAGAACATCTGACAAATTTTGTTAGGGATAAAGGAATGAATGTACGGCTCAAACACTAACCAAACTTCCCAGCTTCTATCTTTTATTTTGTAGAGGCTTGTTTAACTAATAGCGTAATATCATCAAACCATACTTGTCCTGTTCCGGTTAAAGATGCTCTAACAGTGAACAACCTCGCCGTGAACGGCGGGGCATCCGTCGCTTGGTTTTTAGTTTGATTTTACGCACAGATAAATCTTATGTTGGATTTTTTTTGCTAAAATTGATAGATTTTGAAATTTTACGAATTGATTTTTTCTTATCGCTCAAATAGAGTATAATACCCATGAGGATACACCCTATACCAACACAGATGGGCAAAAAACCGATGGTTGGAAATAGAGGTAAATGGTGTACGCTTACATTTCTATAGAACACGCTATATTTTTCATCTGTTAAACCAACCTGAAAGACTTTAATCTTAATTGTGCGATTAGGTATGGAAGAAACTGTTGGAGACCAGTTGACAACAACATTTTTTTCTATTTTGTTATCACTAAAATTCAGTGGCTGTATACAAATCAATTTATCGTCATCGAAAAAATGCAGATTTACTTTGCTCATATTAACATAATTTCGATTGTAAACAGTTGCCGTAATTTTTATAGTATCTCCAGTGTAAAGATAAAATTCATCGTCAAAATAACGACCTGAAAATTTAATATCTGTAACAACTACTTCAGGTAGAGGAATATTCATTGGTTGCGCTAATGGATAGTTATCTTTTACTCCGCCAGAAACATTCACCACACCGTCATAAATACCATCTCTCCCAGAAACTCGAAGATACATATACCCCCACCCACTATACATATCACAACTGTAATTTTCTCCCCAATAGTTGCCCCCATATTGATAACCTTTATCCCAACGGTTATTATTTAAATATGAGTCTATGTTATAGGTATTATTTATAATATTGTTGTGATAAATGAGATTATTAAAACAATCAAACCCTATATCAAATCCATATATATTGTTTGAAATATTATTACATGTTATCTGCCCATTTTTTGCTTCGTTTAAATCAATACCAATATAATTATCGTATAGTGTAGAAGAGGTTATACTATTATTAGACGAGAAATAAACTCCACATCCTCTTTTATTTGAGTGACTTATGCAGTTCGTTATTGAATTGTTGTTTGAGGCTAGTGTGAACGCAATGCCACAGTAAATGTTGGAATATGTAATACAATTTATGATAGTATTCTGCGAAGAATATTTAAAACAAATACCATTCGTATTATTAATTGCATCACAGTTTTTTATGCAGATATTGGTACACTCATATAGTAAAATACCACGATCGTTGTGAGTGATTGTACAATTCTCTATCACGCCGTTTGATACATAATAAAGAAGAATACCTGTATATTTAGACTCGTTGTTTCTTCCATTGTAAATGTTACAGTTTCGTATAATGAAGTAAGCAGTTGTGTATCCTATTTGTATTCCATGGTTGGTTGATGCATTTATATCCCAGTACTCAATTATGTAGGGGTTGGTTTTTGTTCCGTTGCCACTAACTACACCATTTTCTTTGATAAATTGATCATTATTTTTTATGGATATCGGATTGTGTGGTAGTAGTATATTTGTGCTACTTTGTATTTCAAATTCAGCTTTTCCATTTATTACTATATTTGTTGGAAATAGACCGATGATAACTATGCAAATCAAAAAGATGCTTTCTATTCTATTATTCATTTTTTACCTCTATGTATTTATTTTCATATTGGTTACGAGCAGCATGATAGACCAATATCCCACTTATCAGGACACTTATACCGATTATACAATAAGTAACCATCCACACAATATATGACGCCCTATAAAATGTTGTAGTGATAGGTAGACAAGAGAATAATACTGGTGCTGGTAGCATAATAATGGTAATTGATCCAATCATTTTTTTAGTTTTTTTATCCAGACACATTGTAACACCTACCATGCTGAGAATCATGCCCATCCCTAAGAAGAGATAATAAAGTACAAAACCAATACTCTGTAGCACACTTAAAAGCCAAATCACAAAAATATCGATTGTGAAAAGTATCAAAGCAATAATAAGAAGTAGGATACCAAATTTGTAACTATTCATCGTAGCGCGCCCCCAGTGTGTTCCTATTATACTGAGAAGCGTAATAAATGTAACCGCTCCACAAAACCACGGTTGAGAAAATATTATCCCTACGACTCCCCAAGCATCAAGTCCACTTAGAGATAGAAAAACGACACAAAAACAACCCAACCCCATGTATATTCCGTATCTTAATCCTATAACTCCAATTTTTTTAGAGATATGTGCTTCACCTAATTTTTTAGGAAGTAATTCAGCCTTTGCATGAATATATATCCGAACAAGAACATAAGTTCCAACAACGACAATCGCTACAATTCCAGGGTATAAGGAGCCCAAATACGTAAAAGGGAATACCGTAATTAGAACAATCCATAAAAAATATACAAGCATGAAACTATCAAATATGGCTAATACACTCTTACAATAAATTATCATAACTAAGAGTAAAAAGATTGGGATTACTATTGGAAGATGCTTCAGAAAAGGATGGGAGGGAATTTTTAAAAAATCACACAAAAGCAAAAATAATATATCTATAGTGATAACAAACGAAATTAATATGAAACAAACTTTTGTTTTATGCTTTCTTATGAAATTCTGAATATAAAATATGTTTTCTACAATGTTTTTCACCTACTTTAAGTGAAGAACCACGCACCGAGGTACGGGGCATCATTCTGCACCAACCAGAGAATAGGTCGATGTACTTTTCTGCCACATTTTGGACATTTATCATCTTTCACGTCGGTTTCATAACATCTTGGACAGATGATTATTTTACATTTCTTACGTTTCCAAGGTGATTCGCTTCCACCAAGACCGCTCACCATCGCAGGTGCTTTTTCTACACTGCAAATCCCACATTTATACTTGAATATGTCATGCGTGCCTAATGCCATTTTTTCACCACCATATTAAGTCACATATACCCCGTATGAGATCTACTGGGCCTGAAAGAGTTTTCAAGTTACTTTTTCTTTTTGCCTTGCCACCGCGCGCCATCTTCTCTCTTACTATGTTGCCTTTTCCACCTATGAAGTAAACTGGGAAGTTTGCCCTGTTTACCCTTTTACAAAACCAATAATTCCACCAATAAGTAGCCCTGCACCAAGAGGCAGTAATGTGAAAACAACCGAGCCTAATGCAACCGCTGTATTTGCTACCCCTACAATCTTACCCCAGTTAACAGCGACTGCTCCAAGATAACTGCCGACACCAATTAGAACAGCAACAATAATTATGACCTTCAATGCTTTTTTTATTAGTAAACCGAGTATTAAGCCTATAAGAAATTGAATGCCTATTAGTCCTATACCAAAACCAAGATTCCCGCTGAACATCTCACCAAACATAACAATGAAAGGATTCTTATCCTTTATAAATGTTTCGGTGAAGGTTTTTTAGTCTGTAAGTTATTCATGAGATTATGAATGCTGAAGAACTACCAGATGGCTACAATATAGATGCATTAAACGAGATTGTGGAAAAAGCAAAAAAGGATGTTGAGACAGAATACGGTACTGTGTTTATGCCTCCAATATTTCAGGAACACCTGATTGGAAGATGCAGGGGCATGGTGAAGGATTACAACTCCATTGTTGCGTATGAAGAAATGAAAAATGAAATTATAAAATTTATCAAGGTGCAGTAAAATGGCGATATGGCAGGGAAAATCTAAAAGGAAAAAAACAGGCGGCAGAAGGGTTTATTCCAGAAAGAAAAGAAAATATGAGATTGGAAGGGAAAAAAGGGAAACAACAGTTGGGGAGCATAAAACCCATGTTTTCAGAACAAGGGGGAACAACAGTAAAACAAGGGTTCTCAAGGCAGGAATTGCAAATGTAACTGTCCCAAAGGAGAATAAAAGTCAGAAAATAAAGATTCTTTCTGTTGTGGAAAATAGGGCAAATCCGCATTATGTCAGAAGGAATATAATTACAAAGGGCGCAGTGATAAAAACAGAACTAGGAAATGCAAAGGTAACTTCCAGACCAGGTCAGGATGGTGTTGTCAACACTGTCCTAATCGAGTGATTTTATGGTTTCAAAAAAAGACAAAAAAATTGTTCTCTGGCTTGATTATTTTGACATAAACAATCCCAGACCGGTTAGAAGGATTTCAAAAAAACTCGCGGTTCATTCCCCGAAAATGGAAAAACTGGAGGAGGCAGCGAAATCCCTGGGTTTAAACCCAATACCAGAGGAGGGGAGATACCCGCATTACTGGTATAAAAAAACAGGCAGGGTTCTTGTTGACAAAAAAATAAAAAAAACAGCACTTATTAGACAGATTGCAGAAAAAATGCGTTCCGATTAAGAAAGTTTATAAAGGAACATAAAGGAGTATATAAACATAAACGAAAGTTATATATATTACCTATACTTTATGTTTTCTTACGGAAAACGCCAGAGCGTTTTCCTAAGGGGAGAGACTATGGCAAAAAATGAAAAAGTAAATGTTGAAGAAGTAATCAAGTGCCCGGAATGTAATAGCGCCCATCTAATCAGGGATTATGAGAGAGGAGAGCTTGTTTGCGATGAATGCGGGCTTGTGATAAATGAAGGATTCATAGATCAGGGTCCTGAATGGAGGGCTTTTGACTCTGAGCAGGGTGCAAGAAGGTCAAGAACAGGCGCACCCATGACATACACAATACATGATAAGGGACTCTCAACAGAGATAGGATGGAAAAACAAGGACTCATATGGTAAAAGTATCCCAACAAAAAACAGGGCGCAGCTTTATAGGCTGAGAAAATGGCAGAGAAGAATCAGGATAAGCAATGCTACTGAAAGGAATCTTGCATTCGCTTTGTCTGAGTTGGACAGAATGGCTTCTTCTATAGGGCTGCCTAGGAATGTTAGGGAAACAGCAGCAATGATATATAGGAAGGCTGTAACAAAAAATCTGATAAGGGGTAGAAGCATAGAGGGTGTTGCTGCTGCAGCATTATACGGGGCTTGCAGGCAGTGTAATGTCCCGAGGACACTTGATGAGATTGCATCCACATCCAGGGTGAGCAGAAAGGAGATTGGTAGAACATACAGGTTTATGACACGTGAACTTAAACTGAAACTCATGCCGACAGCACCTGAGGATTACATATCCAGATTTTGTTCAGAGTTAAAATTATCTGGTGACGTTCAGATAAAAGCAAATGAAATTCTGAAGCAGGCTGCTGAAAAAGAATTAACCTCTGGGAGAGGACCTACGGGTGTTGCTGCTGCTGCAATCTATGTTTCATCAATAATATGCAACGAAAGGAAAACCCAGAGGGAGGTTGCAGATGTTGCAGGTGTTACTGAGGTAACAATAAGAAACAGATACAAAGAACTCACAGAAAAACTCAACATAAACGTGGTATTATAAGATTGCTGAACAGGAATGTGGGGAGGATGTACGTAATCATAGGTTGCGGTTCAGTAGGGCTGAGTGTAGCACGCCTTATAGCAGATAAGGATAAGACATTTATTCTTGATAATGACCCTAAAAGAGTGGAAAATCTCAGAGAACAAGGATTTGATGCTATTGTTTGGGATGCAGATAGAATTGATGTCCTGAAAGATAAGTTCTCAGACATAGACATATTTTTGATATTAAGCCCTGACATGAATGCAAACCTGACCGCTTTGAAAAAATTGCGAGAGATGCTGCCAAATGCATATATTGCTGTAAGGGCTTCAGATTTGGCATCTGCAAAAAAAATGGAGGAGGAAAAAGCAGATTATGTAGTTCAGATGCCTGATGTTCTCGCGTCATCCGTTGTCAGGGATATTGAAAACTATGAGACAAGAAAATCTGCTGATAACCTGCTTAGGATATTAAAAGAGGCAAAGGAAACAGGTGTCGGCATAGTTATACACAATTCCCCTGATCCTGACGCACTCGCATCAGCCTTGGCATTAAAAAAAATCTGTGAAGAGCATAAAATAAAGAACCAGATTATTTACGGCGGTGAGATTGGCAGACAGGAAAACAAGGCGTTTGTGAACCTGTTTGAGATGGAACTAACGAAAATAGGTGAAATAGATTATATTTTACCAATGATAAACAATCTTGAAAAAATCGCATTAATAGATGCTTCAAAACCAGGTGCAAACAATGTACTTCCAAGGGATGTCGTACCAAACATCATAATTGACCATCACCCTGCAGATGAACCTGCCAGGGCAGATTTCTATGATGTGAAAAACATAGGTGCAACCTCAACAACGATGACAAAATACCTGCAGCAGCTTGGAATAAACATTGATTCAAAACTTGCTACTGCCCTGCTTTATGGGATAAGAACTGATACAAAAAATTTCACGCGTAACACAACACCAGAAGACCTGGGTGCAGTTGCGTTTCTAT
>Ga0210051_1001563_pt1 | contig 23017 bp, 21 predicted proteins | sample CryGey092014_all_FD_185464 | JGI IMG/M metagenome (GOLD analysis project Ga0210051, IMG submission 185464) | Groundwater microbial communities from aquifer - Crystal Geyser CG23_combo_of_CG06-09_8/20/14_all (SPAdes) (version 2) | ecosystem: Environmental > Aquatic > Deep subsurface > Groundwater... | reverse complement strand
TTCGGTCGCGGCCAGTCTTTCAACCTGTGCTTGGAGGATGATGTTGCCGGTGTCGGCATCGGGCAGCAGGGAGAGGCGCGCGAGGTGACATCCGCCCGTTGCGGTCAGCTCAACCCCGCGGTACAGTCCCGACCAGTTCCCCTGCCAGTTGTAGGCGAACCCGAGGAGGCGGTTTTCCTCGTGGACGCGGACAGCGACGGCATTCGGCGCGTCGAAACTCACGAGATCGGTCACGTCAAATCCAAAGGGAACGAACGGCAGACCGTTTCCGCCAATCGGCGTGCCATTGACCCAAACATCCGCGCTGGGGTGCACTCCACCGAAGTTCAGCCAGATGCGTCTGCCGCGCCAGGATGGATCGACCTCGAAACACTTGCGATACCAGCCCGTCCCCGTGTAGGTGGCGCGGAAAGTGCGCGCCCGGAGTCGGAAGTCCCACACCAAGTCGGTGTCGTCACCCCCAAAGCCCTGTCCCTGCCAGCACCCGGGCACAAGGACGCGTTCCGGGAGCTGCACGCCCGCCGCATACCATCCATCGTCCAACCCTCGGTCTTCGGGGTCGAGCCGGAACTCCCATTCCCCTCCCAGGCTGACGCGCCGCTCCTCACGATGGCGCTCCCGTGGGTTAACGCGGACCGGAATCCTCTTACGGAAACTCATATCAGCACCTTCTCAAGTTCGATGGCGCGTCACACTCGCACGCCTGCGCAGTTCACTCGGACTGTGACTCATCCATCGCCTGATTGGCCAGCTTGTCCGCGTGGGCGTTCTGTTTGCGCGGGATGTGTTGGAGGTCACAGCGATCAAACGAGTTGATGAGCGAACGCGCCTTGATGGCAAGGGGCATCAGCTTCGGGTTCTTGATTCGGTATACTCCCGACATTTGACGAACGAGCAACTCGCTGTCCATGCGCACCTGGACGACGTCCGCGCCCAGTTGCGCTGCCTGCTCCAACCCGCGAATCAGCGCGCGGTACTCGGCCACGTTGTTGGTGGCGGTGCCGATAGTTGCCCCAAATTCATACACAACGTCGCCGTCCGCATTGATGATGACAACTCCGATGGCCGCTGGTCCGGGGTTCCCTCTTGACCCGCCGTCCGTGTATATGGTCAGTCTCTTTGGCACACTGCTATCCCCCACACGCATCTCCTGCGGACTCAACGAGGTCGAGTCCGCGCGTTCTCACGAGATTGTTGCGATGCACCACTTCATCAAAATCGCGGAAACCAAGCGCTTTCTCGATTTGGTTTGAGCGAAGCCCCATCACCTTATTGATGTCTTGCGATCGATAATTGACGAGACCGCGAGCGAACTCCCCCACTCGTTCCTCTCGCAGACTCACCATGTCGCCCACGTCGAACGCACCACTCACACCTACAATCCCGACGGCCAGCAGACTCTTCCCGTTCTCGACAATGCTCCGCATGGCCCCTTCGTTGACCACCACCTCGCCGCGTGGTCTGCGCCCAAAGGCAATCCACTTCTTGCGGCTGGTGAGACGCGTCTGCTTGTTCCGCTCCATCGTGGACGCAAAATACGTTCCCATGGGTTCTCCTCGCATGATCCTCAAGACAACATCCGTCGCACGCCCGTGCGCGAGAACCATCGGGATACCGGCGCCAATTGCCTGTCGGGCCGCCTGGATCTTCGTGTACATTCCGCCAGTTCCTCCGGCGGAAAGGTCCTTGCGCACCGCCGCCTCGATTTCGCGGGTAATGCGATCGACACGCTCCAATGCCTTTCCCTGACTGATTTCTCCCAGATAGAGGCCATCAACAACGGAGAGAAGAATCATTAGATCCGCATCGACAACAATCGCCACCATCGAGGCCAACGTGTCGTTGTCACCAAACTTGATCTCGTCGACAGCCACAGTATCGTTCTCGTTGACGATGGGCACGATGCCCATCTCAAACAGTGCGCGGATTGTGTTCCGGGTGTTGAGAAAGTTCCGTCGGCCATCCAGGACTTCGCGGGTGAGCAGGATCTGGGCAACCTGCTGATCGCGGCGGGCGAAGGCCCGGCTGTAGGCGTGCATGAGCAGCCCTTGTCCGACCGCAGCAGCAGCCTGCTTCTCCGGGACCGAGAGATGCGCGGGAGCGTTAATGCCATGCGTCCTCAACGCCGTAACGCCAGCGCGAACGGCTCCCGACGTGACAAGCACAACATTGCGACCGGACTGCCGCACCTCGCTCAGTTGCCGCGCCAGGTCTAAGAGGTATCGAGTATCGATTTCGCCATCGGCGTTAGTGATCGTGGACGAACCCACTTTGACAACAACCGTTTTCGCCTGTATCAGACGTTTCATGGCGTCTCACCATCGCCATCTTCATCCACAAAGTTGGAGACGAAATTCCCAATGCGAACGAAGTCTCCATCCCGAATTCCGGCGCTCTTCAGCATCTTCATAATGCCCATCCCGTCGAGGGTTCGTTGCAGGTGGTTGAGAGCGTCCGGATTCTCAAGGTCAGTCATTGCCACCAGCTTCTCCACCACGCTGCCGGTGACGACGTAACCCAGGTCGAAGCTTACGTCGATCTTCGTCGGGCGTTCCGTTGGTCGCGGAGCGATGGTGCGTTGTGGCTCCGACATTGCTTTGGCATCCACGCGTCCGTCAGTCCGGAGATAGGCAACCACCTCGCGCAGCAAGCGTTCAACACCCTCGCCCGAAACCGCAGACAGCGGGAGAAGATCAACGCCGCGAGAGGCAAATACCGGTTGAAGCTCCTGGCACATCTCCCGGGCTTCGGACACGTCTATTTTGTTTGCCACAACGACCTGGGGCTTCAGGGAGAGCGCCTCGTTGAAGAGCGCAAGCTCGCGGTTCAATCGATCAAAATCTTCCAGAGGGCCCTTGCGTTCCGATGAGGCAAAGTCAAGAAGATGGACCAACACCGTGGTACGCTCAACATGCCTGAGGAACTGGTGTCCCAGTCCCTTCCCTGCGTGAGCGCCCTCGATAATGCCGGGGATGTCGGCAACAATGAATGAGGTGGCGTGATCGACGACCACAGCCCCCAGATTGGGCGCCAGTGTCGTAAATGGATAGTCGCCGATCTTGGGTTTGGCGGCGGATATCCGTGAAACAAGAGTGGATTTCCCGGCATTCGGGAACCCAATGATGCCAACATCAGCAAGAAGTTTCAGCTCAAGGCGGATAGACCGATGCTGTCCCGGCTCGCCCAGTTCAGCAAACCGAGGGGTCCGACGCGTGGCGCTGGCGAAGCCCGCGTTGCCGCGTCCGCCGCGTCCGCCCTGCAACACTACACAGGAATCGCGCTCCTGCTTGAGGTCCACAAGGAGGCATCCGGTTCCGACGTCGTGGAGGAGAGTGCCCACCGGCACCCGAATCACGCAGTCGGCGCCGTTGCGTCCGGACTTTCTGCCACACTGCCCATTGACGCCTTCCTGACCTCTCCAATGAGGATGCCGCTGCAAGTCGAGAAGCGTGCGCACGCGTGGATCGGCAACGATGACAACATCCCCGCCTTTCCCTCCATTGCCACCGTCGGGTCCGCCCAGGGGAACGAATTTCTCCCGACGGAAGGTCGCCGCGCCGTTGCCGCCGCGCCCCGACCTGACCTCGATGATTGCCTCGTCAACCAGCGGAGCAACACCGGACCGATCCGGACCCGTAGCTGATAAAGGTGGAGGCATTGTGTCTTCCGTCCGTCCCGTAGTTTGCGTTCCCGGCGTGAAATGGCGCGATCAAACGCTAACAGCGATACGCCGAACCATTCGGCCCCTGCACGGCTCCCAACGAAGCAGGTACTGCTGAAGTCCATCGGAGGTGAAGAAAGATTGGTCGAGGACTATGCCAGAGGGGTTGCGGGGTAGACACTCACGCGTCGCCGTGCGGACGGTCCTTCAAACGTAACAAGCCCGTCGGCCTTGGCATAGAGCGTGTCATCCGCGCCGCGCCCCACATTGTTGCCCGGATGCAGTCGCGTGCCGCGCTGACGCACGATAATGTTGCCTGTTTTGGCAAGTTGTCCGCCGTAGAGCTTGACACCCAGACGCTGTGCGTTGCTGTCGCGACCGTTGCGGGTGCTCCCCATACCTTTCTTGTGTGCCATGATACTACTCCTAAACGTTACCCCGACGCCTGCGGCGGGTTATACTTCAATTCTGTCGATGCGAACACGACTGAACCATTGACGATGTCCGTACCGTTTGAGATAGTTCTTCTTGGGTTTGAACTTCAATCCCTCAATCTTCTTGCCCTTCACGCGGTCCAGTACGATTCCGGTAACTTTGGCGTTCTCGATACAGGGCTTGCCAATCGTCACACCCCCATCCCTGGAAATCAGGAGAACTTCATCGTTCGTGAAGACCTCCCCCGCCCCGACCGAAATCTTGTCGATATCGATGACCGCGTTCTCTTCCACGCGGTATTGCTTTCCACCAGCTCGGATGACTGCGTACATGTTGTTCTCATTCCTCCAAATCAATCACGCCACAAGACTCCAATAACAGTTGGGGAAGAGTGGCGATATGCCTGCTCTTCTTCCACTCTCCCCTTCTTCCCGCAGGTGATTCTGATCTCTCCAAGGCGCATCCATCACCGCCGTCAAACGCAGTTTGGGCAGATTTTAGACCCGCAAATGTTACCACTCGACCGGAGATTTGTCAATTTGCCCGGCAAGACCGTGTCAACGCAATTTAGAAATGTCTGGTTTTGTGCAAGATAGAAATGTCCGGTTTGGTCTGATGATGGGAACTGAGTTTGGAGGGGGCTCGTCTCGCGGATCCCCTGATCGCTGACGACGAGCACGGGGGACTGCGTCACTCGCCTCCGTGGGAGTCTCGGTAGGGAGAGATTAGTTCGAGGCTTACCGACTCGCAATGGCGTGCCCTCCCTGCTGCACGGTCTTCCCGGAAGGACGCAGCGCAAACCGACGCCAAGGATGATCGGCCGCCGGAGTCACCACCGTGCCACGACGGGCGGACTTCCCCGATTCTATCCCCGATGGATCGGGGCTGGCTGGAATCTTCGACTTCGCCTGTAAAGAAGTCGGACCGAAACTCTGCGAACTTTTCCTACTCTCCCTATCTCATCCGATATCGCCGATGTTATAATCATAGCCAATGGAGGTTACTGCACATGGTTAATCGTAGCTGGTCTGAGCGCGTCAAGCATCTTCGCAAGACCCTGAACCTCTCACAAGAAGACTTTGCACACCGTATTGGCGTGTCTTTCCAAACGGTGAATCGACGGGAGAACAGGGGCACGGAACCAAGATCCAAGCCCATTCGGTCTGTCATCGAGACCTTGGAGCAGGAGCTTCTGGATAAGTAACTTCCCACTCTCACCCTCAATTTCTTTCAGCGGGGTCATCACCATGGGATACCCATCGTCGTAGCGACGCTTGGACCATTGCCATGTATCGGCGAGCGCGGTGATCTGCGCTTGGTTCTCGTCGTTCTTGGCTTGCTTGAAGAGCACGTTGTAATCCCGCGCGGAGTTGGAAGGTCGGGGTCGCCCATGATCGAGATTTCCCGCTTCCTTTACTCAGATGGTCGCAGCGTTGCCGCCAGCGCCATGTTGCGGATGCGCGGGGACGTCCCGTCCTGTGAGCGAATCAATTGCACCCGGAAGCTCAGCCGTCGAGTCTTTGGTGAAACCGTGTACGTCTTGCCGGGAGACAGCGTCTTCCACGTCTTGCCGCGATCATGCGAGTAGTGGACCTCCACCTTGCCTCCGTTCAACTCCTGATCGAGGGTGAGTCGCCATGTGAGCATCTCGTCCAGCCGCAGGCGGTTGGTGAACAACTCCGCCCGATCTGCCGCCACCGAGGGTGTAGTCGTCGGACCCATTCCGGTTGGCTCCGGCGCGCCCGCCGGGGCAAGGACGATCCTGTCCAGCCCTGCGCCACCGCACCAGGCCGTCGGAGCGGGCCAGAGATAGCGATGCGCTCCCTGTGTCAACGTGTAGACCGGCCCTTTCACCCAGAGCCATTGCTTGATGGGGCCGAAATTGGAGTCCTGCACTGTGGTTAGCGCGCCTTCGTCCATCTGTTCGTGGTGGTTCCAACTTCCTGCCAGTGGGAAGTTGGCGCGATACCACGCCTGGTACTCCCCCGGTGTCTCCATCCACAACTCGTTGTCCAACTCGTTGACGTACCGCAGACACAGTCCCCCGGACGCTTCCACGTCCTCTGTCGGGGTCATGTCACTGGAGGCAAGCTGGACGCGAGTGGAGACCTCTGCCTCGATGGTGACCGGTTCCTGACCTCGTTGGCGGTAGTGGCTTTTCAGTTGCACCCAGCCGAGGCTCTTGACCGATGTTTCATTCGGCTTAAAGCGCAGAGGGAAGGTCTTCGTCGTTTCATTGTCGCCTCGCAGCGCACTCGTCACCATGATAAGCGCCACCTGCAGTCCGACGATCCGCCAACCGCCAACCGCTATCCGAGATCGCTTCATCGTGTCTTTCCCCCTGTCTCTTCCCGCAAGACGACCATCGTGTAGTAGGTGAACGGCGGCAACTCGACGATGAGTTGCTTCGCGTCACGTTCCGGTTTCAGTTCCACCGCGGTTGGCTCCTTCGCTTTGCTGCCGTAACCGTAAGGTTGCAGCGCCCAGATACGCACCTTGCGCGGATCGGCGGTGGTGGTGAACTCCACCTCCACATTCTTCGCGGGGTCGGGGTCTTTGGCGACCTTGAGGTCAAACGCCTCCCCATCGGGGGAATTGATGATGTTGAGGATGGTGTCGCGGCGCCCCCGGCCTTCCCGCGTGTAGACTCCCTCCTCCCACCAGACCTCGCGGTTGCTCTCGACATTGATGATTTTCCACGGCTCCTTCACCCACTTCACGTCTCGCGCCCAGAGCAGGGCGGAGTACCGAGTCATGAACTGCGTAGTTGGTCGAAAACCGTCGGAGGCGAGGACGCACGGATGAATCCGCGCCGTCAGCATCAGCGCGCCGAGGTGATTGGCCGTGGTCCACGTGTCCCGGGATGCCTCATACTCCTCTTTCGTCATCATGTTCCGAGGGTCGAGATTGTAAGTGTACCCCGAGGCGAGAACGGGATCATCAATCCCCTTTGCTTTCAGCAGCGCGTTGCGCTCGTTCATGTAAATCTCGTACAGGCTGCGCCAGTGATGACCGTAGAAGTTCTTGTTTGCCATCTGTGCGCCCTGGATTTCATGGAGCGTCCCCACGTTGGTGTCCTGCAGACTAACGATGCGCGCCTCAAGCAAGGGCGCGCGGGGAGTGGAGCCGTTGTACCAGAGAGCCACGTTGGGGCAGGAGGCTCGAATGATGTCGCGCACGGCGCCCACGCACTGCGCGGACAGCTTGTCCGTTCCCTCCTCGCGCGTTACGGGTTTCCCATCCCAGGTAAAAGCCCCCAGAGCGGTGTTCCCCTCCAGATGCACCCCGTAGAGACCGTCAAAGAACATCGCGTCCCAGTCGAACATCTCAAAGGCTCGCACGACTTCCTCGCCGGCGAACCGCACCACCTCCGGGTTCCCGAGATCGGGCACAAGAGCATACCAGCCCTGCAGGTGCTCGTTGGTCTTCTTCGCAACGTCTGTGGGAGACACGGGTCCCGCATAAGTAAGGAAGGCGCCCTTCTTGTCCCGCAGCATCCAGTCGGGGTGCTGCCGCGCGAACTCGTATCCCGCGGGGCCACCCGTCGCGCCGATCGTGTATCCGCCTGAGCGGACTCCCAACTCGCGGCGCGCCTGAATGTTGGCAAGGAGTTCCTTCTTCCGGATGTAGTAGCGCGCCTGGCCGCTGACCCACTCATCCTCCTGAGGAGCGAGGTTGGAGAAGGCAGACAGCGCATAGCAGAAGTGGTTGTCATAGTTGTGATAGGTAGCGAAGGGATTGGTTTTACTGGCCTCCGACGTCTCCTTCCCACCGCCGTTAATCATGAAGCACCGGAACCACTCCTTCGGATCAGCCACCTGATAGAACTCCGACTTCACGGCGACGACCTTGCTTCCCTGCACGAATGCCGCGGTCAGGGAACGACCGTACATGATGCTCCCGGTGTTCCACTCTGCCTTGACAGTCTTCGTCTCCTGGGGTTGGAGCGTCACCGGGGCGGACATGATCTCGCGAGACTCGGTCAAGTCCCATGCTTCGCGAACGGCAAGTCTCCCCTTCTGTTCACTCGTCCCTCCGTTCTTCAGCGTGATGTTGGCGGTCGCCTGCTCGTTGAACAGGTACAGAATCTTGTTGGGTTTGACGCTCTCTATCGTCACCGACGTCTGCGCAAACGCGGGGAGGGCGAGACGCAGTGCAGCGATGAAGGTAAGACCGCTGCCAAGCATGGGACGCCATTGGCGAGAACCGATGCAGCTCCTCATGTTCGTGTTCACTGGGTTCCCCCCTCCGGCGCGAGATACGTGGCGAGGTTCTGAACAAGCTTCGGCCACCCGTCCCATTCCCAGAAGGGAATCTGACCGGAACCGGGAAGCCCCATCGGCGTTCCGGCAAAGACGGCAACTTTGCCCTTGCCGTATGCGCCAGTAACCAGCAGCGGGTCGTCGCCGGCCCGCATCACGACTTGGGCGCCCTCTTTGACGGCGACCTTGTGAATCCAGTACACCATGGGTGGCGAAGCAAGGGGTATGCCTTCGAGAATGGGACTATCCATCGCTCGCACAAAAGGCTTTCCCGCGTTCTCCCACTTCAGGTCGAACTCGGTCAACTCCACCGGCAGCAACTCCGCGAGTCCCTTCTCCTTGAAGTCTCCCAGCCCGTAGGTGAAGGGGCCGCCGGTCACCAGCAGCCCTCCGCCCCGTTCGACGAAGCTTTTGATCAGCTTCACCTGGCTTTCGGTGAACTCCGAACCGCGGACATCACTCAACACGAGAAAGCGCGACGTTAGCAAGTCCTTCACCGGCGGGAAGTCTTCCACGCGTTCGCTGTTGGCGTTGCAGACTTTCAGCGTGTAGCCGGGCAGAGCTTTTTCGAACCCGTACCATTGCGTGTAAACCCCGAAGAACACCACAGCCGTGGGTTTCTCTTGAGCCACCACCGCGGCATGTGATGCCGTCAGACAAACCAATATCGCCACAATTTTCCTGACCATATCGCCTCCTTGCGGATTCAAGCAGATGCTCGACGCGCAGCGCCGCATTATCCTCGCAGACCTGCGCCGCTATGACAAGAGCGAATGAGGAAAGGGGGATTGGAGATGCATATTGTTGCGTCAGGGAAGCGGCTCTACCACGTAGACGGTTTGTGGAAAGTGCCCTTTGCATCGGTGAGAGTGTCGGGGAACTGGCTTGCTTGCAGGACATGGGGGCGGATGTGTTTGATGAAACTGACTTCCGGCAGCAAGGCGACGCTCGGTCGCTTGTGAGGACAGAGCAGTCCGACTTTCTTTCCCAGTTCCCGACGGGCAATCTGAATCGGGACAACGAGGTCGCTGTCATTAGAGACCACCACTGCTGTATCATAAGCGCAGGCCCCGTTCCGGCGTGACGGTGGCCCGCCCGCCGCGCTGCCAGTTCTCCGCTTCGCCGTGTCTCTCTTAGCCCGGAGGGCTTGGTTTGTGCCAGCCCGGTGGCTTCAGCCCCTGGAACCCGTGCGTACCCGGATCGCCAATAGCGCCGTTTACGGTGCTTGGTGTTTGGATTAAGCCGGTTGGAAAGCACCGTGAACGGCGCTCTCATGTCTCTTTGGGCGTCCGGTGTCCCGGCGCTGAAGCGACCGGGCTGCCGCAGAACAAGCCCTCCAGGCTAAAAGCGGGGCCGGAACCTTATGATACAACTCCAGTATAGTACTTGATACGGTTGATCCGGTCGCGTGGCAGCAGAAGGCGACATAGCTCGGACAAGTTGAGCCAACGGTAGGGCGCGCCTTTCAGTGCCCCATAGTAGAGGTTGAGTCCATCCACGTAGACGTTGGTTGGCATGTGTACGTATCCCCAAAAAACAGAAAGTCCCGACGAATCGGGACTTTCGCGCCCTTCGCCGAAGCTCCGGGGTAGTTGGCGGCATTATAACAGGTGAGAGGAGGTAGTGCAAGCTCCCGCGCTGCTCAGCGCGAACTCACCCCGCGGCACTGAATGGGGGGGTTACTGCTCCCCTCGCTTGGAGCACGGGGGCTCTGCCGAGGACGCCCTGCGCCCTCCTGCTGCATCATGCTACTGCAATGGGTCTGTAAATGACGGCTCCCCAAGCTGAACGACTGTTGTGAACAATTCGCCAAGTTTGCCGTTCAGGGTCCCCAAGTTTAGATCCTGTGGTAGACGGATGAACTTGAAGTGCTCCGCGTCCATTCGTTTTGCTCGCGCAAGGCAGGACTCAGCGTTTATGTGGTCACCCATTGTGCTCAGAACCCAGCCACGAGAAGCCCACGCCCACGCTGGACTTCGATCACTTACAGGGCTCTTCAAAACGTACTTCTGGACTTGCTCCATGTTCCCTATGTATGCCCATATCAGCCCTGCTAACACATTCGTATATCGATCGTTCCAGATCGCGAGTTTGACCGCCCGATCAGCATGAAACGAAGCCCACTCATCCATGCGCTTGAGGAGATAGATCTGCCCCAACATCAGGTGAGGGTGGGATGACCGGGGTGCTCCTTCAAGGGCCGACTTGGCGTAGTTCTCAGCATCATCGAGCTTTCCATCGCTAATCGAGGAACGCGCCCTGTTGAGATAAGCTGCGGGAGTGTTCTCAGGAGCGATGGTGGCTCGTGGACCAACAGACTCAACAAGCTTCACGTAATCACAATGCAGGGCAAACCCACCACCCACCTCAGCAAGCGCGCGTGCTGCCTCGATGTCTTTGGGGAGTTGTTTGCATAATTCGGCATAGTATGTAGACGCTATGCCTTGGTGCCCCAGTTGCCTTTCTGCATTCGCCAACCTGCGCAGTATCTCGTTGTCTGTCGGTGCAACTCTGCGAGCTTTCATCAGATAGCGGGCAGATTTGGCGATGTCCCCGCTTTCCATTGCCTCCTTGGCCTCAGCAACATAGGGTTCCGGTTTGTCGTGCGGATAATTCAGCACCTCCACCGTCTCCTGAGTTTCCATCTTGTTCCCAGCACGGTCATAAGCGGCTACCTTGATCGTGTGCTTGCCATCTGCAACTTGACTTGAATCCCACTGGAAGACCACGTGATCAGTTGTAACTGTCTCGAGCAAGTCAGCATCAACCCACAGTTTGATGACGCTGACACTAACGTTGTCCTGGGCTCTCATATCGATCGAGACAACATCTCTCAGGGCTTGTGTCGTCACGACACCCAACGATACAGTGGGAGACGCCAAGTCGATCCCGTTGTCCCACAACGCCTTGCTAAGCTCCTGGTTGTGCGGCTCAATCTCAAATCCCTTCTTGAGGACTGCGACGGCGTCCTCTTTGCGCCCCTGTTTCTTTAGTTTGTCAGCCATCCGCAGGTACAGCCTGATCGATCTTGGGCAGGACTGCATACCTGCATTGAGTTCTCCCATTGCTCTGGCACCATCGCCAAGCTGCTCCAGCGCGTCTGACAAGGCCAACCATGCGTCAGCATTTGTTCGGTCCACGGCGAGTGCCTGACGTGCGGCAGCAGCTTGGTTCTCAAGCCGCTGCCGAGCTTCGGCCGCCTCCTTCTCTTTCCTGATGCGCACCCTTTCCTGGGCTTCCCGCAGTTCGGCAGCTCTTTTCTCAGCTTTGGCCTGCTCATCCCGGACAACCGCCAGGAACTGCTGCGCCCAATACGCGGGGATGGCGAACTTGGTTGACGATTCGGACACAACCTGCCCGCCAATGAATGTTGCTATTCCCGACACGTTGATGCCCACAACTCGGCCGTATCTGTCCAGCAAGGGTCCCCCGCTGTTGCCTTGCTCTGTTTGGCACGAATGCTCGACCACTACCAGTCGTCCCGCATTGTCTGTGCGCAGCGAAGTGACGGAGCCCTTGCGTACAGATATATTCGGGCCGTTAGAGTTGGTCTGCAATTCAGTGCCTAAGGGAAACCCAAAGGCTGTCACGTCGTCACCTTCCCGAGGGAGAGCATCCGACAAAGTCAGCGCGCTCAAGCCAGTCGTGGCGATCTTGAGCAGCGCTATATCTTCCTTGTCACCGCTCGGCACCCCGGTTCGCACAACTTCGGCACGGAACCTCCGCGCCGATGGAGTTCCGCTGTTGACGACTACGTTTGCTCCCACCCCTCCCCTGACAACATGGGCATTCGTCAGGATGAAACCGTCAGGACTCACAATAAAACCTGACCCCATGGACACCCTGACGTAGGAATCGACCTCGATGTAAACAACGGCGCGTTTGGCCCATTGGATGATGTCGCCCTGACTGGCCTGCCCAGTACAGGGGGATATCTGCCACTGCACGTTGAGTGGCATGGATAGGATGGTCAATAGAAGTGTGTTGCGACAGCAATAAGGACGTCTACGTGTATCCATTTACCGTTTCCCTCCAAATGTGAATCGAGTGTGTGGTATTGAAGTCGCCCACTGTACCCTCCTCACCGTTGAGTGAACAGAGCAAGAAAAGCTTTATGGTGTCTGCGATAGTACGCAAAGACATCGTTCCCGGCCGGGATTTCGACCACGCTTTGATTTTCCGTCGTTCGGGCTTGGAGTTTGGTGACTTGCTCACCCCAAATTGCGAGTTGAGCTGCCGGCGAAGCCGCGGAAGGGGCGGCAGACGCCCTCATCTCTGTCGAGGAGACTCGCAATAACTCAAAGCCCTTGGGTGTCCGAGGCTGAAGCTTCACGGCACCCCCGTCAAGTGTCCGCACAAAACCCTCCTTGGCTCCGAAAACGATTTCCTCGATTCTGTCTATGGAGACACCACCCGAAACGAGCATCCCAATGCCGCCCAATATGAACAACTCTCTATTCACTTGATTAAGAGAATCTATTTTCTCAAGGAGTTCGCGAGGTGATTTTTTTTGCAGAACGACCGCGTTGGCGTTCTCCGCGTACAGACCAAATGATGTGACGGCGTTGGGTTTCAACTCGAAGCCAATGTCGCGGGCCAGTTGTGGATGATACCACGACCGGATGGTGACATGATCATCATAATCTGTGGTCCTGGGTTGAGCAGATTGAAGACTATAGCTCAGGAATTGTCCTGTCCACGGGAAGAGCTCCTCACGCAGTTGGGTTTCAGCACCGGACTCATTCGCCGAGGGAGACTGACTCTCGACTGTGGGCTGAAATGTCAGGCGAAATGGCACAATCCACACGGACTCCTGCGATTCATTATAGATGTCAGCTCTGGTGAGCCATACTCCCTGGACTCCGGTCAGAATCCCAAACACCATTCCTTTGCTCTGCCCACGCTCAACGTATGTCGTGCCGTTGAAGGGAACCAGATTCAGCAGCACCAGGGGTGAGTCAGCGCCTCCAATTCGGAGCGGCTTCGCTTCCGTCTGGGACGTCGGCGGTGTCTGCTGTTGTGGCGACTCATTCTGCGCGCGGGAAGGCGTTGGGCTCATCAACCACACACAGGTCACAGAAATCAGTACCGATCTGAAGATCGTCATTGGTTGTCCACCTCTCCCCGAAATATCCCTATCTTTCAACTGTCAGGCAAATCCAGGAAATTGTGTTCTTTGGCAAACTCACGCAGACTTCGTGTTCTTCCCGCCTCGAATTCCCTGATCGCGTGCTCTGCCAAGAGATCAAATGGATTCTCCGACCCGGTCGGGGCATGGTCTTCGGCTTTGGCGCAGTGTAGAGCCTTGCCCTTGCGCCGGACAAACAACGTGTCCCCAGGCTCAACCTGAAGGTCGTGTCGCAACTTCTTCGGGATCAAAAACCGCCCCTTGTTGTCCACGCGAACAGCCACACCGTTGCCCATATCAACTCACTCCTCTGGTGGGATTTCCCTGCACGCCGTTACTTTACTCCCACGAGTAACCCACGTCAAACAGCACGGTTGGATGGGTGGAAGCGTGGAAGACCGGCGCTTCCATTCTTCCGCTCTTCCAATCCTCCATTCCTCCGCTTCACTGCACGCGGAATTCCGCGCTGCCTGTCTTCCCGCTAGACAGTTCCGTCGCGCGCACCTGCCATTTTCCCTGCAAGTCATTTACAGCGATGGTTGGCGTCAGGAGCAGCACGCCCGCGCGGGCGACGTGGTGGCCGCTGTATTCGGACCCCTGGCCCTTCGGGTCGAGGACCTCCAGTTCGATGGGTTGCAGAGCATTGACCGGCTTGCCGTTGGCATCGAGCACGCGTACGATCCACTCGGTGGCTTTGCCTGCGGTGGCAGCGGCCGCGCGGACCTCCACTCTGTTGACCGCGGCAGGATAGAGAGCGAGCAGCGTGCCGCCGAACCGCTGCACATCCACAGTAAACGAAACTCGTCCTCCGTCCGGCCGCGTCGACAGTGGCTTGCCGGCGAGCACATCATACACCGCCCAGTTCCCGGCGGGGATGCTGACGTTGGCTGTGAAGCGTCCCTCGTAAGCGCCGCGTGAACGGAGGTATTCCTTCAGTTTCTCGCGGCCAATCCACTTGTCTTCGCCACGCCAGAACTGGCAGTTCTGGAAGAGAAAGCCGAACTCCTCACGGGAGTACGCATTCACCGCCCACAGGTAGGTGGCGCCTTCGCCCTGGAACCGGCGGAGGTGAAACAGGGGAGTGTCTGCTTTCGCAAAGGGCGGCGATAGAGGCGTTACGAGCTTCCTGACCTGGTCGATCACCTCCGGTCGCGCGTAGCTGATGCCAAGAGGGTCGGCGCTGTCTGTGGCGTAGTGTACCGCTCCGGCAAAGCTGACATCGACGCGTCTGGCACCGGGAATATCCACCTTCGTCGTCGCGTCCACCAGCACCGTGCCGCCGGACTTGGCGTATTCAACCAGCTTGTCGTAGCACGCCCGGCGCAGCCAGGCCACGTCGGCGACGATGATGGCCTTGTACTGTCTGGCGCGTCCGGCGATGATCTCTTCCTCTCCCACGGGTTCCGCTTCCTGATGGGCGCACAGGAGATTGAGGAAGGAGGCTTGTGCAGAGCCGTGGGGCCATTCGGTGTTGAAGATGGCCGTCGTGAAGGGAACCAACAGTCCGATGGGTCTGGCGGGGCGCTTCAACTCCAGAAACAAGTTGCCGTATCGCCGCGTGATCTGTCCGAGCTTCTTGAGTTCTTCCGCGGCCTCCGGTTGGCGCTCCGGCCAGGTGAAGAACTGCATCGTGTGGTTGCCCGCGGCGAGCAGGTTGTAGAAACTGTTGCGGAGGTGCGTCTGCTCGACGGTCGGCCCGTAGCAGTCGCCCAACGTGCCAACCTCCTTGTCACGCCCGCCCAGCCGCGCCAACTCCGAGTAAAAGAGGTTGCTGGCGAGTGGGAACAGGTAATGCGGGTAGTAGTAGTAGTTGAGCAGCGTCCATGCTCCCTGGTCCTGCGCGGGGTTCAGCCCCGCAACCGGATACATGAGCGGCCGCTGCATCGGACCACTCACCGCGCCCAACTTGACGTTCGTCACGAGTTCCTGCGTCGCCTTCACCAGCGCCTGGTTATAGCCGGCATACACCTCCCCGCAACGGAACAGGTTCCACTGCAGCCACGGGTCATCTTCAGACACAATTCCCTGCTTTGCCTTTTTCTCCTCCGCCGTGGGCAACTGCGGCGCGTCCCGTCCAGTGAGTTCCTTGAACCGCTGCTTGCACGTGTCGCAGTAACATCCCCAGGAATACAGATGGACGTCGTCGCTGGTATACATGAACTTGCTCATCGCGGGGTACGGCAAAGCCGCCTTCACCTGTGCGCGCTGGCTCGTGACCGCCGTCTCGCGTTCCAGCGGATTCAGGAGGCAGGGCGTGGGACGAGACTTGTCGGCGGCATGGAAGGGCATGTCCGTTCCATCGGGTCGTTTCATGCGAACCTCGGGATGCTCCTGCGCCAGTTGGATGTTGTAGTAGACATCGGTGCGAAGCGAGAACTTCATCCCCAGCCGCAAGCAGTCGTCCATCTCCTTGGGGCCGGTGAGAATGCAGGTGCTGAGGTTGTGCTCCGCCTGGCTTATCGGGTCACCACCCCATCCGCCGATTTCGTAGCGGTAGGTAGAAGGAGGGCACAGCCGAAACCGCAGGACTTTCGTCATGGACCATCCCAGCTTCGCTTGGTCCCGCAGACTTGCCACCAAGCGGTATTCTCCTGCCGCGAGGTCACCCGTCGGCACTTGCAGCACAGCCCCAATCCCTCCTGTGATTTTCCCAAGCCGGAAAGGCAGGACTTTTGGCGGAGGGGATCCTCCCTGTGGCGCAGCCCATTGAGGTTCGGAGGGATACGGTTCCGCCAGCACGGCAACCTGTCCAGCGGGGCCGCTCAGAGCTTTGGTCTCCTGCGTCACCACCAACTTCACAGGGATAGATTCTCCTCGGAGGAAGTTCTGGCGATGAACAGGTTGGGCGATGCGGAAAGAGAAGAGGTCTTTGACTCGCGCAGGCTCAGCGTTCGACGGGATTGGAGGCGCCGCGGATTTGGCAGGGATGAGTACATAAGATTGGGATAATTCGTTTGCGCCGAGCATGGGCAACTGGCATAGCAGCGCGGACTTGTCGTTGTTCCACTGCGTGGGCAGGCGATATCCTGCCACCGCGGTGATGGGAACCAGTCCTTTGAACCACACCTGCGCGCGCTCACGATCAGCGAGGTCAGGCGGGAGAGGTATCTTAAGCGGCACATTGGTTCGCGAGAAACCGAACTCCTCGATCACTTCCACTGGACTGAACTGGCAAGGCTGGAGTTGCACCTCCCCTGTATGCCACCTCAGCGAAGACACCCACACTCCTTTCGTCGAACCGTCGGCGTTGAAACGGTCGTAGCAGTAACCCGTCCACGGCTGTCCCGTACTCGGTTCCACTGTGCCGGGATGGATTACGAACGTGAAGGACTGCTGAAACTTCTTCCTGAACGCGCCGTTCATCCAGAAGTACGACCAGAGGCGACGATCCTGAGAGTAGGTCTTGATGTGGTCGTACCAGTAGTGCATCGTTTTGGAAGTTCCCCCATAAAAGGACACCGGATCGCTTCAGCGTCCGGTAGCTCACACAGGCAGCTACACGATGGAGGCTACCCTTCTTTTCTCCCCTTTCAACCCGTGTTCGTGCCGAACACGGGTTGAAAGGGGAGAAAAGATGTCCTTTTTTGGCGCTCGGTAGTCAGTTGTGTGAGCTACCGGACGCTGAAGCGATCCGGTGTCTAATGTCGAAGAATTTACGAAAGGATACAGTAGTGCTCTCCCCACATTCCATGTCCGTCACTGAACGCGCCAACCCCCACCGACTTCTCGGGCGGATCAGGGCGATAGATTTCTCCCCACGGTCTATAGTTGAAGAAGAACCAGCGTTTTCCCTCCGCCACCGGCCCGGTCGGCAGCGGGTCGAGTTGCCCTTCGTTCGGCGGATCGCCACCCGCCGCCCACCTGTCCACATGGGACACGTCGCCTCCCAGACGCAGGAAGTTGTGGCAGAGGATCCACTTGTTGGGGTAGTCCTTTCCGAGATCAAAGTCGCAAGCGATGGCGATGCGCGGGTCGTTGGCCCAATGCTCCGCGCGCATCCGCAGGATGTCGACGGTAGCCTCGTCGCCCTCGCGCAACACACGGAACTCTCCTGCGAGTACGACGCGCAGGGGGCCGGATTCAATCACCTGGAGCTCACCGCTTTCCACGCGGCCCCAGGACACGTCGAACAGACTGCCGACCGGCACATTGTCGCCGGCCCAGGCGCGCGGGATGGTGGGAGTTCTTCCCTTCGACTGCACCCACTCGACACGGTACATGCCGTTCGCGACGGTGACCACGGACGCGCCGGTCTTCTCATCGACGCGCTGCTGCACCGTCACCTCTGCGGCGACGGTTGAGGCTACGGCACACAGGCTCAGGAGCACGATCAACCCAAGGATTTTCGACATTACAAGCACTCCTTCACACGCAGGAAATCTTCTGCCGTTGTTCCTTCACCCGGCCTTTCTCCCGTTATTCCTCCACTGGTTTGGCTACGACAGCGCCGATGCGTGGCGTGTTCACCTCTGTTTCTTCCTCACGATCGCCGCCGACCAGTCTTCAGCGATACGAATCTCCGTCGCCGTCTTGCCGCCTCGGGTCGTTGTCCTGGCGTGGGAGGAAATGTTCGTGGCGTCCACCTCGCGACCTTCGGCATCAAAGACGTGCACTTCATGGCCGGATCCGTCATTCCATCCAAACACCCCACTCCGGTTGGTGAGGATGCGCTCCTCACCGATGATGTACCCCTCGTGCAACTCGATGGGCGTGACGGGGAACATATACTTGGTGAGCGTGTGGTGGGTCGGGATGACGGTCATGTCATTGTACCAGTGGTAGACGCAACCGTAGTCCAGAGCGCGCAGCATGTTGAGGTAGGCGTCCAGTTCGCTGCGTTCGGTGAGGTGGTCGCCGAGGGCGATGGGGGAATACAGTTGTGCGCGGGCGCAATTGCTGATGGAGCCCGTCTCGACGAACCGGGAGAAGCGCAACGACGCCATACTGCGGGTGTGCGGTTGACCGTTGGCGATCAACGAACCCTTCGCCATGATCTCCTTCGCCAGCGCGATGCGCCACGGTTGCGTGATGAGGGTGACAGAGCTTTTGAGCCGGCTGATCTTCATCGTCTTCGGATCGATGTCCGCGCTCACGCCGTCCCAAGGTTCCCCGTAATGATACTGGTAGGCGCTGTATTCCATCTCGTCCCAGTAAACGCCGTCAGCGCCGATCTCCTTACCGAGAATCAAGTCAACATTCTTCCGTATCTGCGGGCCGTAGGAGTTGTCTTCCGTGGGAAAGAAGATTCTGTAGTACGGTTGCCCGTAGTCCGCCTGCGTGCCGTCACTCTTCAGCACTCGAGCATCCGCGTACTTCTCCTCCGCTCCATCGGAGACATCAATGTAGCAGTGGAAATAGACCTGGTGTTCCGCGTCCGGCGCCAGCTTCCGCAGTCGAAGAATGTGGTCGCGACGAATGGAGTGATCGATGGCCTGGAACGCGGTACCGTGGGCAGCGTGGCCCTTATATGACGGATAGCCGATGCTGGTGGAGAGGTACCTCGCGCTCTTGAACGTGACGAAGTTGACGAGTTGCTCATCGCTCCACCTACCGGTAAGCCGCGGGTCGGAGCGGAGGAACGCAAAGGGACCGACCACGGGGAAGTTGACGTTGCGCACACGCCGCGCCGCATTGACAAAAGAGAAATACGGCTCGTCGGTAATGCCCTTGCTGATCCCCACCGGGTCCTCGATGGCGCAACCGCTCAGGTCGGTGGGGACCACCACCCATTCTGCGGTATGCGTCGCCTTGGGTTTGAGGACGAAGTTGTGATCGGCCAAGCCAATAGCATCACCGTCGCTGAAGTTGGTGGAGTGGACCTGGAACACATCGTCTAACGGCAGAACGCCGATCCCCGCCTTCCCGCTCACCCCGTACGACGAAGGATTCTCGGGCTTAGAGACAGTTCCTGTGCCGGACGCCGAGGAGAGTCCACCCAGCCACACCTTGTCCCAGGATTTTCCAGCCGCACCGAGGGCGACACGGTGCCGTTGCATGAGTGGCAGGTTCTCGTTCGTCAGATTGGTAAAGGTGTCGCGCACGATCACGGCTTCTGCCTGTTTCTCGATCTTGCGCTCCAGCTTGAAGTAATCGTTGGAGCCTTTCTGCCATTTTGGCTCCGGAGTGGAGAACCGAGAGTCAATGGCAAATCTCACCATGCCGCCCTTGGACGCGGTGGGTGACACGGTAATCGCGAAGTCGTTGTCAGCCCGCTTTTCCACGGTAAAGCCAATCTTCGCTCCAGAAGGCATACGCATCGGCAACGATCCGGTGGGGGCAGGTCGCTTCTTCTCTTCCACAACCGGAGCGCGGAACTCCAGCTTGCCCTCGCCCACGTGCAGCGTTTTAGTCATCCCGTGTCCGATGGCGTTCTCAATCACGAGAACGTTGTCCTTTGCGGCCAACAAGTCTGTAATGTTCAGATCGAACTGGCAGACTTTGCCGTGGCGCAGAGCGTAGCTTTCACTCTTGTCCGGCGCGTCAAAGTCGGGAGAGTAGTCGATGTAGAAGAGATCACCGGCAGCCATGTTCTTCGCGGCGCCGTCGACGCGCGTTTCGGTGGGTTTCTTGTTTACGAGTCGCTTCGCATCGAGAATCGTCCCATTCAGCGTGAGGCGCATGGAAGGCGTGTAGCCTGCTGGTTTTGGGTGCGCGAGACGTGCTTTGAGGCTGAACACTGCTACCTTCCCCGCGGGAACCTTCGGCGATTCAAAGGGGATCTGTTTCTTCTCGTCAGGCTTTACCTCGATGCTTTCGAAAACACCTATCCCACGGACAATGGGCGGCGCCTCACCGGTGGTGGGCGAGAGAACGGCCGGAACCAAGCGATTCCGAGTGATCTCCCATCGGTCTGTGCGGATGGTCATCATCGATTCCTGAACCGATTCATCGCCGTCGGTGTCTGATACGCCGACCTCGATGCCAAGTGCCGTCGCAAGCGCGCCCTCGACTCCAAGCAGTGACCACGGGATCGCCGCCTCCAGAGCATAACCCGACTCTGTCCGTGTTGCCGCCGTTAGAATGCCGTCCGTCTTCATCTCGGTGGGGCGGAAGATCACCGCTTCCGGGGGCAGGTCGAGCAGCTTGTCGCCAGTGTGCTGGAAGTTGCCAGGACTGAACCCAAACTGGAACTGTCCCTTGCCGAAGGGCTTGCGCTCCGAGTCCGTATCGGGAGTCGCGTCGATGAACAACTCGATGTGATCGCCCTTCCACAGCGATGTCCCGCGCTGAGTCTGCTGGAACTTGTCATCCGTGACGTCGGCCGCCAGGAAGAGGTACTCATTCCGCCACGCCAGCCACACTATGGCCCGCAGATCGTTTGGTGAAGTCCACTTGCCTTCTCCCCAGACGACCTGCTCCTTGGTGTTCAAGTCGAGAGCGTTCGGGACGTTACCCCATTCGCCGAGGTCGCCGTCAATGGCAGGAGGTGGGTCGGGCTTCAGGGGAATGCCCAGCGGGGCGGCGGCGGTGTCCGCAGCAAGATTCCGAAGAACAAAGGTCGCTCCGATCAGCGATGCAAGGGTAAGTATCGAGAGAGTTCTATTCATAGAGGCGGTTCCTTTCCCCGATCCGTGATACCAGGAATTATACTTCCCCCATGCAGCGCGGACAACCAACGCAAGGCCAACGAGGCTATGGCACAGCCCGCCCGGTAGTTGGCATGGTTCTCAATCATACCAGAGGAGTGGGGCAATGGGCACCGCCAGAATAGCGATTACCATCGACGAAAACCTTCTAAACCGACTCGATCGCCTCGTTCGGAAAAATGTCTTCCCCAATCGGAGTCGCGCCCTTCAGATCGCGGTTCATGAGAAGGTTGCGCGCATTGATCGGAGCCGTCTCGCGCGAGAATGTTCCAAGCTCGATCGCGACGAGGAGAGGAAATTCGCAGAAGAGGGGCTGGGCTGGGAGACGGTAACATGGCCCGAGTACTGAGGGGCGATATTTACTGGACGGACCTGAACCCCGTGAGAGGGTCAGAACAGGCCGGAGTCCGCCCCGTTCTCGGTGCTGAGCGGGGACGTTTTCAACGAGCGGTCTGGAACCGTCATTGCGATTGCGCTGACGAGTCAGGCGCCGCGCGCGGGATTCCCGCTTACCATGGAGGTGCAGGCGGCAGGTTTGCCCAAGCGGTCCTGGGTGAAGATCAGTTAGATGCGCACGCTTGCGATTGAGCGACTCACCGGCAGGATTGGACAGTTGTCCACTGAGGAGTTGGAGCAGGTTCTCGATGGACTTATAGAGGTACTTGGAGGGTAGAACTCCCGTTCCGCACCTGGAACACCCACAACATCCCCCCGTTTACACCGCCGCCCACCTGCTTCAACATGCCAAAGGAGGCACAAGGCGATGTCAGTCAGGAATGCTTGGAGGGCCGCGTTGCTCACCGCTGTGGCGGCCGCTTCCGTTCTTGTCCTCACCGTGCCGCGTTGGAAGTCTGCGCAACAACATGCAAACGCGGCTCCCTCAGTCGAATCTGATAGGGGGGAAAGCAAATTGGAGAATGCAGCTTTTGGGGCCGGATGCTTCTGGGGTGTCCAGGCAGCCTTTGACCAGATGAAGGGAGTTGTGTCCAGCGAGGTCGGCTACATGGGGGGGCACACCAAGAACCCCACGTACAAAGAGGTCTGTACCGACCGGACCGGCTACGCCGAGGTGGTGCGCTTAGAGTTCGATCCCTCCGTGGTCTCGTACCGAAAGCTCGTGGACTTCTTCTGGAGGATACACGACCCCACCACCAATAACCGGCAAGGACCGGACTTCGGCAGCCAGTATCGGTCAGTGATCTTCTTCTACTTACCAGAGCAGAAGCAGATTGCAGAAGCGTCAAAGGAAGAGGTAGACAAGTCCGGCAAGTTCAGGCGCCCCATCGTCACGGAAATCGTTCCTGCGACCGACTTCTATCGAGCAGAAGATTACCATCAGAAGTACTACAAAACCCACAACATCCAGTGTCACGCAGTAAGTGACGAGTGAGGGTGAGAGGTTAGAGGGGCGGCGGTCTGAGTCCGCACATCGGGACATCTAACAGTAACCATTCAGTCTTCCAGTCCGAAGAACTGAAACAACATAGCCTAGTCCTAAAATAAGCGCGTTTGGCTACGAACTGGATACTTAACCTCATTTTCTGTCTTTCGCGTGGGTCCATCGTGGGTGACATGCTCGCGTTGTCAAATTTGCGCAGTTTGGGGACCGCGTCCGTTGCTGAAGTGCCTCTCGGGTGCGTTTTCAGACACACTCCGCCCCGGGAAGCGCATGGAAAGTCTTTTTCGGTCTCTTTGGCAGCGCCTCAGGAAGGCGCCGCCTGCAGAATCGGTATCTTCAGTTTCCGAATCCGCGCAAACGCCGCAAAGAAATCCGGCAGCCAGCGATTATACCCCAGAATGCGATACACGATCTTGCGCCCCGTCTTCACGATTTGACACGGAAGCAAAACAAACGCATGCAGGAACTGACGGTACTCCATCCGCATCACCTGATCCCTGCTCGCTTCCTTCGGCATCATCACGGCAAGCCAGGCTTTCATGTTCC